>Ga0134124_10001198_pt1 | contig 20793 bp, 19 predicted proteins | sample KB304_FD_96880 | JGI IMG/M metagenome (GOLD analysis project Ga0134124, IMG submission 96880) | Terrestrial soil microbial communities without Nitrogen fertilizer from Kellogg Biological Station, Michigan, USA - KB3-0-4 | ecosystem: Environmental > Terrestrial > Soil > Unclassified ... | reverse complement strand
TGGATGGGGAACGACAAAATGGCCCACACAAACGTCGACACGCCCAGGGCTAATTCGGAGAATATTGGCCGATAGCTACCTGGGCGTGCCGGTTGGTTCCGTGCCCCTTACCCCGCTATTAAGCAGGTTCCCGCGTGGGTCTGGTTCTGGATCGACTAAGCCGGGTGGGAAAGCCGCTTGGAGATCACTGTTGCCTTGAACACGCCCTTGCTCTCCCACGTGCCCTTGCAGATCACCCGATCGCCTTCCTTGACCTGGGTCGCATCAATGTCGGTCACCGTCTTGGCAGCGTGATACTGGGCGACCCACTTGGTCGAACTGTCATAGACGATGGTCATTTCGATTCCACCATCCCCTTTGCGAACAGTCAGCGTGGATTTATCCGGATTCGTTCTGACAACCGTACCCTCCCAGCGCACCTCTTTCGCCGTCTTCATCGGCGCATCCTGGGCGAACACCCCCGTTGACAGCGGTAAAGCAAGTACAGCCATGAACAGCAGAGTTAATAGCTTTTTCACCATTTGATCTTCTCCTTTTGCGGGAAGCTGTGAATTGCAAATACCAAACAATAGGCCCGAGAACTGAAAAGAGCAAGTACCGATGTCAGGGTCCGGTCAGGTAATTTCAGTACAGCACTTCGTTCTCGCCCTTTTCAGTGATCAGTTTTTGAATTTGCTCCACGATCTTGTCGCGCCGCACCATCAGCGCCTTAACTTCATCCTTGTTGAGGTAATGCTTGGTCTTCTCCAACACCTCGTCTTGATTCAAAGCCTTCAGTTTTGCGAATAGCTGCCGGTCGCAATGCGACAGGTCCGCAACGCCCTTCAGTTCCTTATGCAGCCGGAAGGCGCGGGTAAAATCGATTCTCCAGATTTTCCAATCCTCAGTGATCAGCACATTGGTGAGGTTGGGGTCGCTGTCGTAGACCAATTGGTCTAACACCCGAACTTTGTACATCTGATTGTTCCAGGCGTCGGGATCGGGCACGGCAATCTTCTGCGCGACACGCTCTTTTTCATCCATCTTCACTGGCAACCACCAACTGAGCGAGCCTGAGTCGCCTTTCCATTTGCGCTCGACGTAGACCGGCACGATGTCGTCCAGACCCAACATCTCGGCCAGCCGAAAAGCAGCGATGTTGTAGCGGTAGGAATCAACGAAGCCCAGTTCGGTGCCGCTGGCAAGCTGCATCGTGGGCTTGGTCTCGTTGATCGCCTGGAAAGCAGCGTCGTGGGTGGTGGTGCCGTCGGAAAGCGTAAGCCGCCAGCTTCCGGTGATGCCCTTGCCTGCTGGCTTGCTACCCACGATCTTGGCGGTGGTGAGGAAAGTCTCGATCTGTTCTTTGGTAAGAGTAGTCTCGTCTGCAGCTCGGACAACACTGGACGAGATGAAACAGACCAATGCGACGACAAACAGCGTTCGCGCCTCACGAGAAAAGATGCGCATCAAACTACCCTCCAGCCAAATTGCGCCCACAAATCTACCCCATTCATCAGTGTTCGGCAACCTAAAAGCTTATAGGCCGCTGCGAACCGGGGGTTTCGCAATCAAAGCCAGACCGGCAAGAAGGGAGAATCCTGCATTGTCACGACCGGATATCCACGCCTTTCACCGCCGCCGCTTCGAGACGCATTTTGGCCGCGCGGGCGGTCTCACGCAGCAGCGGGTCGGCATCATTCAGACAGCGCTGCAGCTCACCCTCGAGAGATTTCAGTCCGAACGTTCCAATTGCATAGGCGCCGCACGACCGGAGCCAGGGATCATCACTGGCGAGAAGTGCGGATACTGCCTGCTCTTGGCTGTCGATCGTAGTGTGTACCAGCCGTGCAGCGATGCGGGCCCGTTCGTGCACCGTGATCTTGCCATCCAGGAGCGGCACCAGCATCTCGCGCAACTGGGGCTTCAATACGTTGTCGAGAAATTCCAGCGCGTTGTCGTGGACTGACACACTTTTGGATTGCAGCCCTACGTAAGCGCTGTGAATATCAAGATGGGGATACAGCAAGCCCAGCAAGCGAAAGATGCGCTCCAACTCTTGCTGCATGGACTCCGCCAACGCGCGCGCTACGGGGTCGTCGCTGCCTGCCACGGTCCCCAGCTTGTCGAGAATCTGATACGACCGATAGTGGCCGAGAATTTCCGCCGCAAGCACCGTCTCTAGAGTCAGGGCGTCGGTTTCAATCCCAGGGTGAAGGCGCTGCAGCTTGTTCAGGGCACTGATGATGCGGAAACGCAAAGTGGTGTCGCGTTCCAAGAGGTTCTCCATCAGCACCTGGGCAGCCGCCGGCGTCCCAATCTTCACCATGATGGACGGGATTTCCCGCCGCGCCTCGACCGACACCGAGGGGTCGCCGAGATGGTCACGCAATGCTCCGACGATGGTGTCGCCGAACTCTCCTAAAGCATTGGCGGAGTGGGAGCGCAAATCGCGATGGGCCAAGCGGTCGAGCAGATCGGGAACGAGCCGCCGCTTGCGCAGCTTGCCCACAGAACAGATAGCCTCCCGCGCGATCGCCGGGTCAGGATCGGCAAGCAGGTTCGAAAGCAGGGGATCAAAGCAGTCCGGTAGCTCGCCCAGCAGGCGGGCCGCCTCCACCCGATGCCGCTGGCGCTCTGGTGACGGCTCCCCGACCATGGAGGTAAGGATCTGCTGCGCAGCCTCCAGTATTTGAGTCTCGCCCGGTCGCGCCAAATATGCCACAACTGCCGAACTGACCGAGAAATCGGCGAAGTCGGCCTCGTCCTGCATCAGCTCCAGCGGGTCGACATGCGCATGGTGAGTGAGGTAAAGCAATGCTTCGGTGCGCACATTGAGATCAGGATCTCTGATCAGCCGTTCGATGTCCGCGCGCACCGTCTTGTCCCCCGATTCGGACAGAATCTGGATTGCCTTCTGCCGCACTTCCGGAGAAGGGTGGCTCAGCAGACTCCGGATTACGGGATGTGCCGCCCTTTGCCGTTCCAACTCAAACAAACTGAGGGCATAGAGAATTTCTTTGGGATCGGACGCGGTAAGGCCGCTCGCCATCAACTCGGTGGTCGAACGGTCCAACACGGACGTGGAAGCCTGCTCCACGTCCACGCGATGCTGGCTGATGCTTTCCTTCAGAGTGGCTATATATTCCTTGCGCACAATCGCAACCGATACCAGCCAAATACTGACCAGGACCAGCACCACCCAGCTGATCTGGCGCGCTGGCATGCGCAGCAGGGTGGCGAAAACAAGGACCGCCAGACCGGACAAGCCGTCGCCCAGGCGCCAGACCACGGTGTCAAGGAACCACTTGACCTGTATCTTGACCCGGGCAGCCAGTGGCAGATAGAGCAATTCGCGAGTGGACTGGTCCAGGGAATAGCGGAGAACCTGGTCACAGCTCTTCAGCGCAGTGACCGCCGCCAGGGTTCCAAAAGCCAGCAGGCCGACAGAACCCAACATAACCGTGGCGGGAAGCATGAACAGCGCCGTACCGATACCGAACCGGCGCAGGAACCTGGTGGTCAACAGCAATTGGAACGACAGCGAAAATATGCCCGCATAAAAATTGAAGTTGCCCAGAAAAATCGCCAGCGCGTCTTTTCTCACCAGCGTCTGTTGTGCAATGGCCAGGAACTGCCAGCCGGTCAAGGTAGTGACCAGGGAGGAAACGCAGATCACGGCGGCGATGGCGCGCAAGTATGGCGTGGCAAACACCAGGCGCATGCTCTGGTTGATGTTCCGTGGGCTGTCCTGGCCCGTGCCCTCCTCGATTTCATGCCCTCCGCCAACTGCAGCCTGCCCGCTGCGCCAGATCAGGATGACCAGTCCGGCGCAAATCAAGACGAAAACCACCATGCCCAGCAACAGGCTTTCCGTACCGAAGCTCCGGGTCATGGTCTTCGAGAAATAGCCGGAGAAGATCCAACCCGCCACTCCTCCACCGCCTACCATCCCGAATACGCGCTTCGCCTCTCGCGTGGTCAAAACGTAGTTCGCCACGGTCCAGATCTGGGTAGGCACAAGAACTCCAAAAATCTTTACCCAGATGTAGAACGCCGGAAACAACCAGATCAGCCGGGAGTAGTAGTGGTCCAGCGCCCAGAACACGGCGCAATTGCTGGCGAAAAACACCATGCTGCCTACGACCAGATTGCGCAAGTGAACCCGCCGGGCAATCACCACGTAGCCAGCAACAATAATGGCCACCAGCACCGAACTGGCAATGTCGGCGTAGGCAAGCTGCCGGGCCTGGAAGCGCGAAAGGAACAAGGCGGCCGCCGCCACTCCGCCGATCTTGTAGGCAGTGATGATCAGGAACAACGAGGAGCACAGCAGAGTGCCGCGTCCCAGATCTCCGGGGTGAACATTCAACGCGCGTTCAATCCACGTCTTCATCCCCAAACTCTTCCTAAAGCGTCAGTGTTACTTTCCCGCGGCTGCCGCGGCGCAGATACCACCGCTCGGCACGGTGGCCGGTGTTTCGGGAGCCTTCCCGGCGTCCGCCGGCGCGGGCGCTGCATTTTGCGCAGCAGCGCCTGGACCCACAAGCACGGTCTGTTGATCCATGTAATCGGCCGTGAATCGTCCATCGCCGCAGATCTCCAGAGCCGAGGCCCTGCCGCCGGGGTAGTAGCTGCTGAGCATTCCGGTGTCGATCAGGAACACCTTGTTGCCGAAACGCGGCCGGATTCGCCCGCCCTTCTGCACGGTGTGTCCCACGGCGATGTGAACGGCATCATAAGCTTCCAATACTTTGCCTATCTGAGCCATGCCCTCTTCGTCGGTCCACTTGTCGTAGCCGCGGAACCACAGTGGGCCGTCAACCCGCACGCTGAGCCAGTCCCCATATCCCAGGAACTGTACCAGCCGGGCCTGGCCTTGCGGGTCTGCCGGCACCTGCCCCTTGCGCTCAACCGTAATCTCAGCCTGCACGACGGCGGTCATTTCCTGAAGCGTAAAAAAGGGCAGAATCACGTTCTTCTCAAGCAAATATTGTTTGGCCTCGTCGAAGGCCTTGATCTCGTCGCGAAAATGGCCATTGATGGTGTCCAGTTTCAAGTGAGCCAGACTGGGATCAATCCCACCATGCAGGAAAACTGTGTCGTCAATTTCGGCCAAAGCAGCGTGTCCGCGCACCCACTTACCGTAAGTCCCCCTAGGGCCGAAGGCGTCGGCGTGCTCGACGAAGCCGAGGGGATGCCGCGCCATCCACTCCGTCTCGGTGATCTCCATGGGCTGAGGAAGCTCGGATAAAAGCTGCGCATGACTATTCCGCCACTTCACGTACTGCTGATACGCAGCTTTCTGGCGCTGCTCGGAGTTGCTGTCCCCGAAACTGGCGTAGTTCTCCACCGTAACGTAGCGCAAGTCGCCCATGAGGTTCATCATCTCGTGGTTGCCCAACAGGCCCACCACTCGACCACCTGCGTTTGGCGCTTCCTTCTCCAGCGCCATCATCAGGTCCATGACCTCGCGCGGCTTCGGACCCCGATCGATCAGGTCTCCCGTCTGGACGAACACGGCCTTGCCGCCGGTCCAGTGGTTCTGTTTATCGATCAGTCCGGAGCGCTGCAGAATGGCGACGAAATCATCAAAGTCGCCGTGCACGTCGCCGATGGCGACCGCCGCGTCCGCGGACTCGCCTTTTGTCTTGGCTCGTCCCGCCGATGCCGGGCCAACCAACAACAGGAAAACGAGTGTGACGACAGAAAGTCTGTGGGGGAAAACACGGCGTGGAGGAGGAAACATTTCTCGGCCTCCTGTAGCCCGGCTCTGCGAGATTTGGACAAAAACTCTGCGTTTTATCAGCGTATCCCTCTATGGAAGGTGAATCTTAGGCCGCGCAGCAAAGCAAGTCAATAAGATGGAGAGGGCTGTTGTGGGTCTTTCGCACCCCTGTCATGCTGAGGAAGCGGAGTCCTTCCGCTGCGCGAAGCCCTCGCGAACCGTGCCTTCCGGACGATAGCACCGTCAAAACCCTGGCAGATATGGGGATACGCTTTGAGGCTGGATTTGACCCGACACAGCATGAGAAGGCGCGCGGAATGGTTCACTTGCTTTCATCCCGCTTCTCCGGACGAAAACCTGCGCTGAGGGTAACAAGCTTCGTAGGTACGCAAAAAAGGATGGGGGCCCCATGGTAATTAGGGTTTGGCCGGATCAGCTCTGGAATCTTTTGGGGTCAACTTCTTGATGAGAAATTCCTGAATGAGATTGGCGCCCGCGGTTGCGCCAATTCCAATTGCCCCACCTTCGAAGGTCAATCCCACTCCATCGCGATCCTTCGCCGGATAGTAGAGATTGGAGATGGCGCCGGCCGCGAGATTTCCCATGATACTTGAGTAATTCGGCTGCCAGTTTCCATTGTCGCCTTTGCAAATCACCGAATTGGCCAGCGCATACAGAATCCGCGACCGCTTCATGCCAGTCCCCTTGTAGAAATAACGCGGGTCTTGTTTGAACACCGATGGCAGTATGGCGCTTCCGATGAAGGTGCCTGAAACAAAGTTGGCGTAGGAGGCGCCATAACGCTTGCCATAGCCTTGCGCGCCCTGGCCATATCCACTGAAACTGTTCTGCGACTGCTCGATTCCGGCGATGACCCCAATCAATCCGAAGCTGACTGGATCAACGACTGTCTTCCAAGCAAGCGCGAACTTTTGCCTCGAGCCCAGAGGAGCGGGATGGGGAGCGTAGCTGACGTAGAAATTTGGAATGAAGCCGAGCACACGCTGCTTCTCTTCGTCGTGGACCTGCTCTTCCGCCACTTCGATCGGCGAAAGTCCAACCCGCACCTCCGTAAGTGCGGTCGCAACCGCCAACACAATCGGCGGGACAATGTAGGTCTCGCCCGCACGCAGGACTCCGGAAAATGGTTGCGCCGCGAAACCCGCCGACGTAATCGTGAGCCGGAAAGATCCGGAAGGGAAGCTAGCAAAAGAGAATTGGCCGTTGTCGCCGGATACAACCTCCAGGCTTGGAGACAGCCCGTTCAGAGATTGACTCTGTCGTGTAAGTCTCACGCGGGCCCCGGCGACGACGGCCCCAGTCCTATCAACCACTGTTCCATTGATGCTTCCTGGCGATTGTTCCTCAGAGGGCAGCTGAGACTGGGCCGAGGCGGCAAGGGTCCAACATAAGACAGTCAGGGTCAGCCAGATTACGCTTCCAACTCCAAGGAATGAACTCCGGAACTTCCGGGTCAAGCTTCTCTTGCAGGGGCCTTGATTCGACAAAATCACGACTGTTCCAGTATTCCCTAAATTGCCGCTGGATCAAATAACTAAAGACTACGCCTGGCAGGCGGCTCGATCCGGAAGGGGTGTCTTCCTGGGGAAAACTTCCGTTCGGCATCACGAACGGCCAACCACCCTGAGCAGTTCGCTGAGTTCGTGGATATCGGCTGGGCCGGCGTCTCCGATCACAATGTAGCGTAATCCACTTTCGCTCCACGTCTCCACGTTAAAGGCCATCTCGCGGGCCACGGTCGCGCCCATCACCAGCGGAACCATCCCCGGCTGGTCTTGCAGAATAAATACCGATATCCGGTGATTGCGCAGTTCGAACAGCAGTTGGGCCCCCGGACTGTGCTTGAAATACATGAGCCTGCCGCCCACCAGCTGGAAGGGAGAATTCTGCAATTCAGGAAGATTAAAAGTGAATGGAAGCTTGCCCTGGAACCATGGCTTGACGGTGTGGCGATCAGTCGAAATCACGTCAACCGGATTCGCGCTTGCCATGGTCGCCACATGCAGATCGAGCAGCTCCGCCAAAGCCTGCTCGCGAGCGGAATGCCGCATCCAAAGTGCCGCCGAGGCGACGATCAGCACAAGTGCAACCGCGAACGCGGCCAACGTGGGCATCCAGGCAAATCCCCAGACCGGTTTGCGACTCTGGATGCTCTTTTCCACGCGCAGGCGGAACTGCGGCGACGGCGAATAACGCGCCGCGGCGGCTTGCGTCATGCGCTTCATTTGCAGGCGACCGAGCGCGTCCGCGGCGCAGGACGGACATGTTCGCAGATGCTCACCCAGACTCGCAAAGTCCGCCTGCGAAGCATCGCCATCCACGTAAGCGTCCAGCTTCCCCTGCCACGAGTCACACGTCATCGCGAACCCTCCTGCAATTTCGCCGTCAGCAACACGCGCATGGCTTTGCGCGCGCGGGAAAGTCGCGACATCACCGTCCCGAGGGGAATCCCTAGCAACTCGCCGATTTCCTGGTAACTCATTTCCTCCAGATCACACAAGAGAACGATTTCGCGAAACTTTACCGGCAACTTCTCAAGAGCGTTCTGGATGGTCTCCTGTTGCACCCGCGCCAGCAGAACCGACTCCGGAGTCTCGGATACCGCCGGCTCGATGGGCGCGTCGCCGTCGCTATCACTGTCCAGCGAAACCGACGCCCAGGCTTTGAGGCCCGTCTGCGTCGTCAGGAAAGTATTCCGCAGGATCTTGTACATCCAGGCGCGGAAGTTTGTCCCCTGCCGAAAGGAGGAAAAACCTCGCAGCGCCTTCATGTACGTCTCCTGCACCAGGTCCTCCGCCGCGGCGCGGTCTTGCGTAAGCCAGTGGGCGAAGTTGTAGAGCTTGGCGAAAAGCGGCATCGCCAGTTCCTCGAACGACCCGAATTCGCCAGCAGGATCGGCCACTGCCTCAACAGTGTAACGCTGGCGAGGTTCGTTCTTTCTCCGCGCCCAATTTCCACGGGCATCTAGGATGCAGCGCTGAGCGGCAGTCGACGAATCCAAAGACCGGCGCGATGAGACGGGTTCCGAGAGCCCGCATCGTCTCCATTTACGCAGGAGGACAGCATCCAGCGATCACTCTCCCGGCCCCATTGATTAACAGAAAGATGACAACGAGAATCTGCACGTAGTCGGACCGTTTTCGTGCAATACAGCCCAGAACCGACCTGCGGAGGAGCGGGAGGCAGAGGCAGGGCCGACGTTCCCACTGGCTCGTGTTTTACTTGTTGCACGCCCCGGCCAGGCACGGGGTGGTGATGGTCATAATGAGGTCCACATCGGAACTGTCGTAGTTCTGCATGATGGCAGGAATGTTTATCATTTCGTCCTGAGCATCGGCGCGGCGAACCTACAGATTCTTCTCACACCACGTCCACGTCTTCCTAACTCGGATTCTCAGGTTCCCATCTCCAGGCCGTGCCGTTATTTCTGACGCGCCCCAAGCCGGGAAACGGGAAGTGATAAGCGAGCACGGCGGCGTCATCGGCCGCGGCGCGATCGAGTAGGCGCCGCCGAGTTGTTGCAGCGGTATCCTCACTTAGGTCGAACACGTTGCGCCACGCCGGGTATTCCAGGTTCATCGGATGCAGCACGGAATCGCTCATGTGCAGCAACTGCTCGTTGGACGACAAAAGTAACAGTGCGAGATGCCCCGGGGTGTGACCCGGCGCCGGAATGGCATAAACTCCCGACACGATTTCCTTTTCTCCGTCCAGCAGTTCGACGCATTCTTTGAGCGGTGGCAGGTTGGCATGCGCGCAATTGACCAGCAGTTCTTTCAAGTGATCATTCAACCCGCTGCTGTTCAGATTGGGATCGCCGGCCCAGAAATCCCACTCCGTTCTTGACATCACGTAACTGGCATTGGGGAAAGCCGGCTTCTGGTTCGCGTCGAGTACACCGCCGATATGGTCAGGATGCCCGTGGGTCAAGACCACAGTAGTGATCTCTTCGGGCGCGATCCCTTCAGCCCGCAACTGTTTCAGCAGATCGCCCGTAGTGGGCGCCATCCCGGCTGCGCCGGTATCGACCAGGACTTTGTGTTTCCCCGTCTTCACTAGAAGACAGGTGTATGGGGTCGCAACCTGATCCGAGGGGAGGTCATGATCGCGGAGACTGCCCTCCAGCTGTTCTTGTGGAACATTCGAAAAAAACCAGTTCGCGGGATAGCAGAATGTACCGTCGCTGATTGCGATGCATTGCATATCGCCAATGCTGAACGATTTCGTGCTTGACGCCATAAGCTTCCTCCCCTGATGCCGCACCCGAGCGTTACGCCGAAAGGGCGCTGGGAAATCGGGTCTGGAAATCCAGTATGCCCACCCATTCTGGGGTAATAGCGACGCGAACCATCGAGGGCGTAGTGCTGCGAAGTTGATTGACCCAGGCCTTTCCCTGTTCGCGTCCGAAGTAGCGCTCGGCAGCGAGGGCGTACTCCGGCACAATTCCGTTCACGGTCTCCAGATAAGCGGTTCCGCGCACCAGCAGCACTTTGTGGGGGAAGCTGTTGTCGTCAATGGTGAGCGCCACTTTCGCATTCCGTGCCAGCGCCTTGAGCTTCGGTGCTTTTGGTGGAGTGCCTAGCACGAACTCCTTGCCGTCCCAATGAAACCAGATCGGAACCACTCTGGGTGTTCCATCGGTCCAGATATAAGCCAGCCTGGCGGGGATCTTCGACTGCAGCAGTTCTTTTGATACGGGGTCCTGCAAGAGTTCCAGACTTCCCTGTTTCATCACGCGCCCTCCTTTTCGAAGACATGCTCAGAGGTCGGCCCGATTGCAAGAATGCGGTAAATTCTGCGCCCTGCGCGGGGAAAGTTCAACTAGTCCGGCTAGCGTCTGTGCGAGGTCTTGTTACGAGCTGTCTTTACAATTCGCAAAAACCTTCTGGCCAATTCGCTGATTTGTTCGGGCTGCCGATGTTCGATAGCGGCTCTTGGTATGAGTCGGCCACCGATTCCAAGTGCAGCGGCCCCTGCCAGAATGAAATCGGCTGCTGTTTCCTGGTTGACCCCTCCGGCAGCGATGATGGGCACCTGCGGAAAGGGGCCCTTTAGCGCCCGGATGTAGGCTGGACCCCCGATCGGCGCACAGGGGAACACCTTCACCAACTCTGATCCTGCCTGCCAGGCGTCAATCACTTCGGTGGGCGTCATCGCGCCCGCGATAATCAGGATGTTTTCTTTGACGGCGAACTCGACAATCTTCAAATTGAGTCCCGGACTGGTGAGAAACCCGGCTCCGGCAGCGATACAGCGCCGCGCTGTCTCGATATCCAAGACGGTTCCGGCGCCCACAATGAGGTTCGGAGAATTTCTCGCCATGTCGGAAATAACGTCGATTGCCTTGGGCACGGTCATCGTGATTTCGACGACCGGAATGCCGCCCTGGGCGATGGCTTCGGCGGCAAACCGGCCGTCTTCCGCCGAAGATGTTCTAATTCCGGGCATGATCCCGATTTCGTGAATTTTCGCGAGAACCTCTTCCTTTTTCACCGGGCGTTCTCCCTTTGGGTGTTAAGAATATTGCACTGGCGCCAGCCGCTGTGTACTATACCCCCATAGGGTAGGCGTGCCCCATGTCTCACACCACAGCAGAAAAACTGGATCTGGTAAACCGCACCAAAAAAATCATCGGCCAGCTCGAGTCGGTTCACCGGGCCCTGAATGATGACGAACAGTGTGCGGAGATGTTGCAGCGCCTGTCCGCCGCTCGGGGCGCCATTAATAGTCTGATGGGAGAATTGATGGAGGACCACATCCGCAACCATATGCCCCGTAATTCCAAGTCGTCGGAAGAAGCGGCCGACGACCTCATCACCATTGTCCGCACATACCTGAAATAGTTTGCACTTGTAGTTCAAGTTCAAAAAGAAACATCCCACATGGCTGCAGCGGCTTCGAGCGTCACGAGCGCGTTCGCGTGGTCGGCAAGCGCCTGCGAATATGCCAGGTAAATGTTTGCCGACGTTCTCTGCGCATCAATCACTTCGAGCAGAGTTGCTCCGCCGCGCTGGTAGGCGTAGAGCCGGCCTTCGAGGACGCGGTCTGCCTCCTTCAGCACACCTCCTTGATAAAGTTTCAGCCGCTGGACGCTGGCCTGATAGCGAGAGTAGGCGTCGCGCACCTCGGATTCTACCCTGATCTGCGCCGAGCGCAGTTGAAGTTCAGCCTCGGTCCTCGAGGCGCGAGCCGCTTCGAGTTCTCCCTGATGCCGCCAGCGCGAAAACGGAAGATTGAGGGAGAGCGAAGCGCCGAGAGTATTGTCTGGCGGCTGTACAAATCCTGCAGTGCCGGTCCCAGTATGCGAATACGATCCACTCACTCCGAGGTCGGGGACCAAGTTTGCTTGCGCCAATTCGATCCGTAACCCGGCGGCATGGACCGCGCGCTGCCGTGAAACAACATCCGACCGTTTCTGGAGCGCGCTGGCCACCAGCGCGTCCGGATCAAAAGTGCGTACTGAGATTTCCAGGTGTCCGGTGGGTACCGGCATCTGGGCCGACAATTTGTCCGCTTCCCCAAGCTGCTGGGCAAGCGCCAGATCAGCACTGTAAACATCAGCCTGGGCGCTGATCACACCGATCTGGAACTGGTCGCGGTCGACGCGGGACTGCATGAGTTCGATGTCCCCGATGTCACCGACTCGAACGCGTTGTTCATTGACTTCCACAATTCGGTCGAACTGGCCGAGGCTTTTGTAACTCGATTGGAGAATATCGCGCGCGCTCAAGCATGCAATGAAGGCGCTCGCCGCCGTCTCCCGCAGTTGCCGCACCGTGTCTTGGTAGTCGAATCCGGCCGTCGAAAGATCGGCCAATGCGGCGTGGACGCGCTTCCCACGTTTGCCGCCAAGCTCAATCGGGATGTTAAGCCCGGTGCTGAAGTTGGTGGGTTGTCCCTGATTCGAAATATCAACGACGGGCAAACCGGCATCCACCGACCAATCCGGCGTTACTTTGGCGGAGGTAACGGCAGCCTTCGAGAGATCAACATGGGATTTCTCGATAGCCAGAGCAAGGTTCGAACGCAGCACTTGGGTAACGTAATCCTCGAAAGTAATACGTGGACGCACCGACTCCGACGGCTGATCGAGAGTTTGATTCGCTCCCTGCGCACCGGCCTGGCCCAACGCGATGATCGAACTCGCGAGAGGACAGAGAGAGAGTGTCACAATTAGGCGTCGCAGCTTCATCAGACGTCCTCCTGATCAGGCGAAACCGTGGGATGAGCTCGGTCGAATCTGCGTTCGAGCAAGAGATACATCGATGGGACCACCAGAAGCGTGAGCAGCGTCGCGGTGACCAGTCCGCCGACAATCACGGTGGCGAGAGGGCGTTGCACATCGCTTCCAACTCCCCGCGCGAGCGCGGCAGGAAGCAGGCCGATGGCTGCAACCGTGGCCGTCATGAGCACAGGCCGCAGGCGTTGTGAAGCTCCGAGAACAACTCCGTGCTGCAGATCTTTGTGCTCATGGCGCTGATGGTTGAGGCTCGCGACCATGATGACGCCATTCTGCACGGCGACGCCAAAGAGCGCGATAAATCCGACGGCGCTCGACACGTTCAGGGTCATGCCGCGAAGAGTCAGCGCGATTAGTCCGCCCAGCAGGGCCACCGGAACGATGGTCAAAATCAAACCGGCGTGACGCAAAGTGCCAAACGAGGAATAGAGCAACACAAAAATCAGCGCCAACACGCCGGGCACAATGAACGCGAGACGCTGCTGGGCGCGTTGCTGGTTCTCGAATTGTCCGCCCCACTCGATCTGATACTTGGCGTGATCAAATTTCACGTCGCGCGCGATCTTCGCCCGCGCTTGCGCGAAAAATCCGGAGAGGTCCCGGCCGCGCAGGTTGAGCCGGACGGTAAGGTGTCTTCGATTCATCTCGCGAGTGATGCTGCTTTCGCCGGTTGCGGTGCTGATTTCAGCCACCTGCGAGAGAGGAATGCGCGCTCCACTGGGCAATGTGACGGTAAGGCTGCCGATCGCGTCTGAGCTGGAACGGACTGATTCCGGAAAGCGGACCGCAATGTCGTAGACACGGTCGCCGATGAACAGCGTGGAGATCGCCTTCCCGCCGATCCCTGACTCAATGATGGTAGCGATATCGGCGATGTTTATGCCAAATCGCGCCGCAGCTTCCCGGTTCACTCGCACCTGAATCTGGGGCAGGGGCGGCTCCTGATCAATGGTCACGTCAGATGCACCGGGAATTTTCTGCAGGAGGTCAACCAGTTCGCCTGCGATGCGGCGCAGTTCTCCGAATTCATGGCCGAAAATCTTCACCACCAGGTCGCTGTGGGCTCCGGAGATTTTGTCATTTACTCCGTCAATCATTGGTTGCGAAAATCCCACGGTCGCGGCGGGAATTCTGGAATAGCGCTCGCTCATTCGTCGGATTAAATCCAGCTTGTCGCCGTGGTTCGGCCAGGTGTCGTAGGGTTTGAGGCCTACAAAACACTCGATATGAGACGGGGTCCACGGGTCGGTGCCATCGTCATTGCGGCCAAGCTGACTGACGATGGTTGAGACCTCCGGAAACTCCAGAGTTGCAGACCGGAGCTCGTCGGCCATGGTGGCGGCTTTCTCCAGAGACAGGCCGGGCGGCAATTGCACCTGGAGCCAAAGCGATCCTTCATCCAGATACGGCAGAAACTCCTTGCCGATGGTCACCGACAGAACCAACGCAACAATTCCGGCAATCACGGCGGGAATGATGGCATGCATGGGATGGTGCGTGAGGTGCCGTACGGCGCGGTCATAGTGATGCGAAATAGATGCCAGTACTCGATTGTGAAACGGTTTGCCAGGCTTCTGATACGTCACCAGCGCAAGGCCGGGAATAATCCCCAGGGCCATCAGCAAAGCTCCAATCAGGGAATAGCCCACCACATACGCCATGGGAGAAAACAGCTTCTTCTCGACACGTTGAAAGGCGAACAGCGGCAGGTACGCCGTAATAATGATGAGAGTGGCAAAGAAGATCGGACGGGCCACCTGGATGGCTGAAGCCACAGCGTCGTCTTCGCTCATCACCCAGTCCGGATTTTCCTCCCGGTGACGGAGAATGTTTTCCATCACGACGATCGAAGCATCCACAATGATGCCGAAATCAATCGCTCCGAGCGACAACAGATTGGCGGGAATGTTGGTGAAGCGCATGCAGATGAAGGCAAACAGCAGTGAAAACGGAACGGTCACAGCAACCATGAGAGCAGCACGGGCGCTGCCCAGGAAAAGAATCAGAACAATCAGAACCAGCCCCATGCCTTCCAGCAAAGTGTGGCCTACGCGGTTCACGGTGGTGTGAACCAGGTCGGTGCGATCGATATACGGGATGACTTTGACGTCAGGCGGCAGAATGCCGTTGTTGAGCGCGTCAACTTGAGTGTGAACCCCTTCCAGGACTTGGGATGGATTCATGCCGCGCAGCAGCAGGACGATCCCGGAAACTCCATCACGGTTCAGATCTTTTCCCAGAATCCCCCGCCGTTCGAGCGCGCCCAGTTGCAGCGCGCCAAGATTCTTCACAAAAACTGGCGTTCCATTCTTCGCCAGGATCACGATATTGCCCAAATCCTGGAGCGAGCGGACCAAGCCGATTCCGCGTACGACGTAACCTTGCTCGCCTCGAGTGACAATGCTGCCGCCGGCGTTCGCGTTATTGGCCTGAATCGCTGCGATGACTTGTTGGAGCGAGACGTTGTACTGCGCCAGCTTGGCGGGATCCACGATGAGCTGGAATTGCGTGGTCTCGCCGCCAAAGTTGGTGACGTCGGCAACTCCCACCGCCTCTTTAAGGCGGGGGATGACAACCCACTGCTGCAATTCACGAAGTTCGCGCTGGTCGCGGAATTTCGACTCCAGCGTGTAGCGATAAATTTCGCCGATGGGCGATGTCAGAGGATCGAGGCCAGGATTGGCATTGGGTGGAAGACTGACTCCGGCGATGCGCTCTGTAATTCTCTGCCTCGCCCAGTAGTCGTCGATTCCATCCTGGAATACCAACGTGATCAGCGACAGGCCGAACGTGCTGTGCGAGCGCATGATCTCCAAGCCGGGAATGCCGTTCAACTCACGTTCGAGCGGTACGGTGACCTGCTCTTCGACTTCTTCGGCCGCGTGGCCAGGGTACTGCGTGATCACCTGAGACGAGACATCGGCGATGTCGGGATAGGCTTCAATTTTCAACGCCTTCCACGAGGAGTAGCCGAAGATCGCCATCAGAATGGCGATGAGCCACACGACCTGGCGCCGTTTCAAGCACAGCGTCACGAACTGGTCGATCATTGCAGCAGCGCCCCTTCGCGAATGAGAACCTTGTCGCCGATCTGCAAACCGTCTTTGATCACGGTGCGTTGTCCAATCTGCTCTCCCGTGCCTACCTGCCGTTGTTCATACGTGTTTGGCGACACCTGAACAAACACAGTCGTCTTGTCCCCGGACAGTACGAGCGCGGTCGTGGGGACGGTCAACTCTTTCGTGTCCCATGTCTTCAAAGTGACGGTGGCAAACATGGCGGGACGCAAACGGCCATCGCGGTTCGGATACGCGATTCGCACCTTTGCGGTGCGCGTGTCAGGATCGAGAACGTCGGCGACGAATAGCACTTTCCCCCCGAAGGTTTCCGTGGGATAGGCGCCGAAGGTTGCAACCGCTGGATCGCCGCGATGCACGAAGTGGATGTCTTTTTCCTGAACGTTCGCGGTGACCCAGATATCGGAAAGGTCCGCCACGGTCATGAGCGGAGCGGTAGGATCGTTGCGAAATTCGCCGGTAGCGGCCATGATATCGAGCACTTTGCCGGTCAGGGGAGAGCGGACAATCAGCGGCGACCCGAGTGTCGTGGTGTCCGGATCCATGCCCAGGAGCCGCAGGCGATCTTTCGTCCGATTGAAGTCACTTTGAGCCGAATCGCGGTCCGTCTTCGCCTGCTCGACGTCGCGTTGTCCGACAATGCCGTGCGCTGCCAGATCTTGCTGTCGCTCCAGGGAGTGTTCAGTCTGAGTCAGCACGGTGCGAGCGCGCGCATAGTCGGCTTGAGCGCCTCCGAAATCCGGCGAGTCCAACAGAAGCAACTCGTCGCCCTTCATGACCGCATCGCCCGGATGCACGAACAGTTTCAGCACGCGACCACTCAAGGGGGGAAGGATTCTGGCGTAGCGTGCGGGGTCAGCCTCGACCGAAGCTGGCGCGGTTACCTGCCGCGTGATGTTAGTGAATTGGACCGGCTCCACCTCCAGCCGATTGGCCAGCGGAGAAGAAGACGGAACGATAATGCGATTACCCTGATGCTGGATCGTAGCGGCATCATCGGCGGACGCCTTCTTGGGGGTGTCGGAGCAACTCACAAGCGCGAGGATCGCTATAAGCAAGATGGGGGACGAGCGGAACAGTCGCGGCATAAGCTCTCTCTGGCTTTCAATTCAGACAGCGCCGGGCATTCATTAAACCTGACGATCATTAATGGTTTGTAAACAGCTCGCACCCTATCCTACCCGGGTAGGGTATGTCAACTTGGGACGCGTAGGCCGGCAGCAGTGCAGTTTGGGCAAGACACTCACACAATCCCTGGGAAATTTTTGAGCTACACCACTACGCGCAAGGCCCGATGGGGCAGTAGGATCAAGCGGCGTCCAGAGGCTGCGGCTTGGCGCCCTTGAATACGAGCCACAGCATGATCGCGATCTCCCCGAGGAGGGCGGGGAAGGCATAGTCAGAGACCATGCCCTCGTATTGCGGTACCAGTAAGCCGGTAAAGCTAATGGTCAGATAGGCGAAGCCGTTGATGATCAGCCAGACACCCAGGAAACGGGGCAGGAAGCGCGACCTATAAACAAGAATCGCCAGGGGAAAAAGCCAAAGACCCCAAAGGATCTCGGCGGCGAGGACTTCCTGATGGTGCAGTCGCAGGAACAGCATGGCCAGGGCGTCCCGTTGAGGCTTCTCGAATACGGACAGGAAATCGGCGCCGCGCACGAGCAGCAGGGCAGCGGCATCGTTCAGCACATTGAGGAAGTCGATGGTGGCTGGCAGCATACCCCCGAGGATCACCATCAGCACAGCGAGGTTCTGGTCCACTCTCTTGAGCAACCGGTAAAGAGCCAGGACGAGGAAGATCAGGACGGTCCCGCAGAGCAGGTCGCTGAGGATGCCGAGACGGAAGAGGAACTCGTGAGCCGCAATGTTGCTGGCTGTCGTGGTCGCGTTACCATGCACGAACAGTTTGCTGGGAATGTAGATGAGGCGGTAGGGGGCGAAGACCACAAGGATCAGGTACAGAAATCCGGCAACTCTCCCTGGGTTGCGGGTCAAACTCATGTTCCCTCCCTCACTCAGGCAAGCGAATCTGCTGACCGATTGACGAGCTATGATGATTTTCGAAGCCCGCAAACCTGCATGCCACGACTACTTCTTCGAGCGGGTATCGAGACCGAAGTCCGTTCCAGGCTGCGGTACCATAATTTTTGCCAAGTCTAGACCGATGTCAGGAGAGCACGGTGAAGCCGAAGACGCTCAGGATGATTGCGGTGAAAGGTTTCGCGATGCTGGTCGTGCTGGGCGTAACCTTGCAAGCGCAAGCCCAGGAGTCCAAGTTACCGTATCCTAGCATGGCCCCGCTTGACCAATACCTGACGGAGCGAAATGCCGAGATAGCGCTGGCCCGGAGCGCTGCCCCGCCGTCAATCTCACAGGACGCCGAAGTGATGGTCCTCGGTCGGCATGGTTACGAAACCGCGGTCAAAGGCAAGAACGGCTTCGTCTGCATCGTGGAACGCTCATGGACCGCCGGAATCGACGATCCCGATTTTTGGAATCCCAAACTTCGGGCCCCGATCTGTTTCAATCCGCCGGCCGCACGATCCTACCTTCCACTCACCATCAAGAAAACCGAGTGGGTATTGTCTTGGACCGGCTGACCGTGTTTCTGATTCCGGTCACCAAGTGGTCGGATGGAACAGCTGCATCTGTGAATGAACCTCTGTCCCCCTAATCCCGTAAAATAGGATTTATGGCTTTGATGAAAACCTCTAATCCGGCGTTAAGTGCGAATACCTTCCGTCTGCCCTACGCAGGGGCGGGCGAAAGCATGACGATTTCAGGAGCGGTGAACAAGACCGGCATCCTCCTGGTTTGCGCCGTGCTCACCGCGGCCTGGAGCTGGAACCGATTTACGGTCTCTCCTGAAACGGCCGGGCTGCCGCTCATGATCGGGTTGGTCGGCGGACTTATCGTTGCCCTGGTCACCATTTTCAAGAAGGAGTGGGCTCCGGTAACGGCGCCTTTGTACGCGCTGCTGGAGGGTCTGGTGCTGGGCAGCGTTTCGGCGATGTATGAAGCCCGCTTTCATGGAATTGCCATACAGGCAGTCGGGCTGACTTTTGGGACACTCTTTGGGTTGCTCGTCGCCTATCGCGCGGGCGTGATTCGCGTCACGGAGAAATTCAAGCTGGGCGTGATTGCGGCAACGGGCGGCATCGCAATCTTCTATCTTGCACAGTTTGTGCTGGGCTTTTTCGGTGTCCACTTCGCAGCCATCAATGGATCAGGCGCCCTTGGAATCGGCTTCAGTGTTGCTGTGGTCCTCGTAGCCGCGCTGAACCTGGTGCTCGACTTCGCTTTCATCGAAACTGGCGCGCGTTCCGGAGCTCCCAAATACATGGAATGGTACGCGGCCTTCGGCTTGATGGTCACGCTGGTCTGGCTGTATCTGGAGATCCTGCGTCTGTTGTCAAAAATCAACAGCCGGAATTAACTGAACCGAGGCTGTCAGATACCGGCGTACCAGGCATAGCCTCCGTCTGCAGACGCGGACCCCAGACCCTTGCCGAATTTTTTCAGATTGTCGGTGATCGTCAGGTGGGTAATGAATTTCACGCTCTTGTAGCCGAGCTGGCGGGGGACCCGCATCCGCAGCGGCCCCCCGTTGCCTATTGGAAGTGCATCGCCATTCATCCCATAGACGAGGAAAGTCTGCGGATGCGATGCATCGGCAATATCAATGCTGTCCCACCAGTCGGGCTGGAACGAGAAGTAGACAACGTATCTGGCCTGCGGTAGGACTCCAACAACATCCAGCACGTGCGAGAGCGGTACTCCAATCCACTCGGCTATATATGACCAGCCCTCTTCACAGGCCAGTTGAGTGATCTGGCTGCGCGATGGGTAAGTCCTAAGCTGGTCCAGCGAAAATGACGCCGGACGGGCGACCAGGCCATCGACGGTAAGCCGCCAGTCAGCGAATCCTCCGGCCTGAAGACGCTTGAACTCGTCACTCAGGGGCGTGATTTCGTTCGCGAACGGCGGCTTCGAAATCAGGCTCCGGGGGAACTCTTGGGCCAGCGACTGCTTGGTCAGCAGCCGATGGGAAGCGTAGGTCAGGGTTTCGCCGAGCCCGTAAATGCCGCCGTAATCGGGCGGGACCAGTCCATACTGTTTCGCCACGCGCGCAGCTACGCCCAGACCCGCTAAGCCAGCCGCGGCGGCCATTCCGGTTGTGATCAATTTGCGGCGTGAGATGTTGCTCATGTGCGCTCCATATCTGTATCTGTACCGGCACGGCCCGTGATCATCGCTCGCATGCGGCTCCAGAATCCGGCGACAAAAACCATCACGACGTGGACCAGCACGAAGAGCAGGAGCGCCAGGGAGACGAAGAAGTGAAGCGTGCGCGCGGATTGCCGGCCTCCGAGCAGAGTGACGGTCGCGGGAAACGCCGACACAAAAGCGGGTGACATCGCCAGGCCTGTCCAGATTACCAAGGGAAATAGAACGAAGATCACCAACAGGTAGCTGAGCCGCTGCAGCACGTTATACGACCAGGCTTCCGGCGCACTCGGCCGCTTGAAGCGCAAATGCTTGGCCATTGCGGTCGAGAACGCCCGCCACGACAGGTCGGTCCCACCTGGGAGCAAGTTCTGCCGCAAATGCCCCGTGAAAAAGCTGGAGATCACATACAGTAAGCCGGTCAGCACCACCACCCAGGCAGCTTGAAAATGGAGATACCGGCTCCAGCCGTTCTGGTCGGGCAGGACATACCCGTAGCCGGTCGGCACCAGTGACCTTGA
>Ga0134124_10001196_pt1 | contig 20805 bp, 17 predicted proteins | sample KB304_FD_96880 | JGI IMG/M metagenome (GOLD analysis project Ga0134124, IMG submission 96880) | Terrestrial soil microbial communities without Nitrogen fertilizer from Kellogg Biological Station, Michigan, USA - KB3-0-4 | ecosystem: Environmental > Terrestrial > Soil > Unclassified ... | reverse complement strand
GCAAAACTCATTATAAAGCTGATCAACAATGTCGCCCATGTGGTGAACAGCGATCCGGAAGTCGGCTCCCGGCTGAAGGTGGCATTCCTGCCTAACTACAGGGTTTCGGCAATGGAGATCATCTGTCCGGGCACAGACCTTTCCGAGCAGATCTCGACAGCCGGCAAAGAGGCTTCGGGAACGGGCAACATGAAGTTCATGATGAACGGCGCGATCACGATCGGGACACTTGACGGCGCGAATATCGAGATAAGGGAGGAGGTCGGTGACGAAAACTTCTTCATGTTCGGGCTGACTGCAGAGGAGGTGGAAAGTACCCGCAGCTCCTACAACCCGGCAGCTGTCATCGAAGCAGACGGAGATCTGAGAGGGGTCATGCAGCTTCTCCACAAGAGGCATTTCAACATGTCCGAGCCGGATCTTTTCGAGCCGATCATGCAGGCGATTTCGAGCCCGCACGACCCCTGGCTGACTGCTGCGGATTTTGCCTCTTATGTTGCTGCACAGGAGCGCGTGGCAAAGACCTACAGGGATACGGACGTCTGGGTGAGGATGAGCATTCTCAACAGCGCCAGCAGCGGACGTTTTTCAACGGACAGGACTATTGCGGAGTATAATGACGAAATCTGGAGACTTCCGGCGATCCCGGCGTACGCAGTCAAGTTGCCTGAATGAGCCTGAGCCGTTGAAGAATATCCGCTCTGCTTGACTTTTCATTAGTTCCGGAGTTATAAAAAATCCCATGAAAAAAATTCTGCTCGTAAACGCCTCTCGCTACTTTTTTGATGAAGGGAAGAGCCTGCTCGACAGGAAAGATTTCCAAGTCCTGTTGGCTACTTCCGCTGCCCGGGCGCTTCAGATCCACCGTGATGAGCATGTTAATCTGGTAGTGTCGGACCTGGATCTGCCCGAAATGGGGGGAGATGTGCTCTGTACGCGCATTCGTGAAGAGGCTGACGTAAGAGGGGTCTCTTTCATCCTGATCTGCCACGACAGGCCTTTGGATATTGAACGTGCTTCAAAGTGCGGGGCGAATGTTTTTCTTAAAGTGCCATTCAGCGCGAAAACCCTTCTGGAGCAGGTGGAAAAGCTTTTAGCGATTTCCGTCAGGATGGGCTACAGGGTTCTTCTGAGGGCAAAAGTGATCGGTTCGAAGGACGATTCGGTTTTTTTCTGCACGTCCCAGAATCTGAGCGCCTCGGGGCTATTGATTGAAACGGACAGATCCCTCAATCGGGGAGATCAGATCACCTGCTCGTTTTATCTGCCCGGGGCAGCACACATAACTACAGAAGGAGAAGTGGTACGGACTGAAAAAACGCCTGAGGGCAAATTCAACTGCGGCATAAGGTTCATCATGATCTCCGAGGAGCATAGTAATGAAGTGGAGAAATTCATCTCCGACAGCGTGAATCTGACACATTAAACCCTGGCGTAGGGGCGACGCATGCGTCGCCCGATTGGGCGGGTCATGACCCGCCCCTACGATCGTTATTTCTTGTTGAGTTCGGCAATGATCTGCGCTGTAACATCCTCTGTATCGATTCCGTTTCCCAGATAGAGAAGTTCCCGCTTCTCAAGAATCACTGCAAAACCGTTTGCCCCGCCGAAATCCCTGGAAGCCTTTTCGATCTTCTTGTAGACCTCACGGATCAACTCCTCCTGCATCGGCTTCATCTCATTGTCCGCCTTCTGAAGCATCTTTCTCAGTTCATCGACCTTCTTCTCATAATCCTTGATCTTTGCTGCGCGCTGTTCGGGGGTATAGGTAGGAAGCTTTGCCTCCAGGGTTGCCTTCTGCTTCTCGATCAGCTTCTGCTTTGTCTCGATCTGGGCCTTGTGCCGGTCCATTTTCGCCTCAAAATGAGTTTTTGCCACCTTGCCGGCATCCGACTGTTCGGCGACCTTCATGATATCGACATAACCGACTTTAAAGCTGCTCTTTGAGCCGGCACTCACAACCTTGTTGTCGATTGAGGCTTGAGGCAAAGTTTTTAGGGAAGAGGCGGAATAGTTAGACAACACCTTCTCTTCTGCAAATGAAAGTGATACCGAAACCAGAAGAATCCCGGCAACAAAAGGATAGACAAGCTTTTTCATGAATACACCTCATTAATCGATAGGCTGCAGAAACTGCAGATTAGCCTTTTTTCAGAGTCGAGGCAAGAAGCAATCGGTCAGGAACTGCTTAATGGCTGGAATCCGGTTTACATGATTGTCCGCTTTTAATTCCGTATTTTCCTGCTATAATTTTTAGAATATCGCCAGTTAGCACGATCCTCTCTCAAAATTCGCCGTCTGGACGGGTCATGGGTAAAATTCAACTATTCACTCCCGATGAAGACTCTCAGCTGCTGTTATCATGGCATCGCGGAGATCTGTCCGCATTCGAAACACTGGTCTGGAAATACCAGAAAAGGATCTTCAACCTCGCGATCCTTCTCACCGGCGATCATGAAGCTGCTGCCACTGCCACTGAAAATTCATTTTTGACTGCTTATCAGGATATCCGTTCCCTCACCGGCAAATCACGCTTCTCTACCTGGCTTGTCGCAATTACCCTGAAGGAGTGCCGTAAACTTAATTATTTCAGGGCTGCGGAGTCAGCACCGCCTGAAATCCCCTCTGCGGCCGGGCTTCAAGATATAATTCATTCTGTCACACTTTCTGCAATGATGCAAAAGCTGGCTTTCTGCCTCAAAGAACTGCCTGTCGAACTGACCGAATTGATTCTGCTCCGTTACGTAAGAGGATACTCTCTTGACAAGTTGGAAGAGATTTTCCAGATAAGGGCCGACATCCTCCTTTCGAGACTCTTTGAAGCCGAGGAAGCCCTGACCGCCTGCCTGAAAAGCGGCTCAAACAGATCTGGTGATGTTGCAACACCACATCCTGAAATAAGACGCAACTTTTCCGCATATCTTGACAGCTCTGCGGACGATGCCGAAAAAGTGAGTACCAAAGAGCATCTGAAGAGCTGCGGAAGCTGTCGTGAAGCACTGGCAGACCTCGAATGGATGATTGAACACCTCAAAAGCCTTCCTGACGAAGAACCTCCTCACTGGCTTACATCGTCCATCATGCAGAAGGCAAAAAGCATCCCTAAAAAACAGGCCGAGGTGAAGCGGCCATCCTACTTGGCTATTCAGGTGACCGCAGGGATGCTCTTGTTGGCAATCATCGGATTTTCCGGCTATCTTCTGACAACCGGCAAGGAAACCTTAACCGCAAAGCCGGGCAGCGAATCTTCACGCAAAGGAAACAGTGCTGTAAAATCCGGCGAGGGAAAAAGTGCAGGTCCTGAGGAGCTGCCTTCACCTCCCAAGGGAGCTTTCAGGGGCGCAGGCCTGCTTGAAGACAAAAAGCCAAAAGCTGCCCCCACACTCCCCTCCTCATCTGGGTCATCACCTCAAGGAAATTTGCCCACTTCATTACCGGCAACGATCTCTCCACCTTCCAGGACAGAACAACCCACAACCACCACCTTCAAGGCTGAGAAAAGAGAGGGCTTGGAAAGACCGCAACTTCCGTCAGAGTGGGGTGATATTCAGACGCCGAGCCGCACGCCGCAGAAAAAGGCTCCTGCTCCCCGGCGCAACAGCGGTGAACTGGTTGTAGTTTTAACAGCTCCCGACCCTTTGTCTGCCATTCAGGAGATTGAAACTGCAGTAACATCTCTTGGAGGAAAGATTACCGGAAGAGCCTACAGTAGCGGGAACGACATCCTTTACACCAGGATCGAGGTCGAGAAGTTGATTGAACTCATGGGGCGACTGAGAAAGGTCGGCAAATTGCAGGAACTTCCGGATCTTCCCGAGAATGCCGAGGGGACGATAGATCTGGTTATCAAGTGGTAAGGAAAGATCATTGACGGCTCAACAGGAGAGTTTTCCGGTATGAAGAATCATGTCTGGCGTCCCTTGTACCTGGCCATTGCTGCCGTGCTCATCGGATTAATTGTCCGGTCGTTTATTGTGCCGTCGGATTTCGGAGCACACGAACGGGGCTATATGTATGGCTGGCATCGAAAATCTAACGAGCAGGAATGGGCTGCGATACCGGTCAAATACCGGACCGCCAAGGTCTGCATCGACTGCCATCGTGACAAGTACGACGATATCAAGGATTCACCTCACGGGATTATCAGCTGTGAAAACTGCCACGGGCCGAACTACGACCACCCGAAAAACCCGAAGGTGCTTGAGATCAACCGCTCCCGCTCCCTCTGCCTGCGCTGCCACTCAAAGCTTCCATACAAGGGGACTCTCCGCGGCTCCTTTAAAGGGATCAATCCGGAAAGCCACCACCCTCAGGCCGAGTGCATGATGTGCCACTACCCGCACAATCCGAAGCGCCCCAATCCCGGACAGGAGGTGAAGAGATGATGAACCGTCGGCAGTTCTGCAAGAATGCGCTCATCATTGCCGGTGGAGTGTCGCTCCCTCTGGCCGCTCTGGAACTTTTCGATCCCAAAAGGCTGTTGGCGGAAAAGAGCTCGAAAGGAGATCGCCGGTGGGTTTTCCTGGTCGATATCGACAAATGCGTCGGGTGCGGCTTCTGCGTTAAAGCCTGCAAGATTGAAAACGAAGTCCCTTACGAGGCAAAGGTCTCAAGAACATGGGTCGAGCGGTATGTGATAACAAAAAAAGGCGAAACACTGATAGATTCGCCGAATGCCGCGCGTGACGGGTTCACTTCAACCAAGATAGACCAGAATCTTGAAGGGATGAAAGAGGTGACGGAAGGGGAGATCGCCAAGGCGTTCTTCGTCCCGAAACTCTGTAATCAGTGCGAAAACCCTCCCTGCGTGCAGGTCTGCCCGGTAGGGGCCACCTATCAGACCGCCGACGGTGTCGTGCTCGTGGACCGGGAATGGTGCATCGGCTGTGGCTACTGCATCATGGGGTGTCCTTACGGTGTCCGTTTCTTCCATCCGGTATACCAGGTGGCCGAAAAGTGCAACTTCTGCTATCACCGCCTGGCAAAGGGGATGACCAGCGCCTGCGTGGATGCCTGTCCCTTCGGAGCCAGGCGGATCGGCAACCTGCGCGATCCGGAAGACCCGGTGACAAAAATCATCACTACGGAACGGGTTAACGTCCTGAAGGAACAGTACGGAACCAATCCGCAGGTGTTCTACCTGGGCATGACGATGGAGGTAAAGTGATGGTACACGGTGAAATCTGGACCCTCAAGGAACTCTTCGTCTATCCCAACGAATATATCTACTGGTCGATACAGATCGTCATGTACCCCTTCATGACGGGTCTGGTGGCAGGAGCTTTCGTCCTCTCCTCCCTTTATCACGTCTTCGGCGTCAAACAGTTGAAAGAGATCGCCCGTTTCTCCTTGGTATTCTCCTTTGCCCTGCTCCCCTGCGCTCCATTGCCGTTGTTGCTCCACCTGCAGCAGCCGCTGCGCAACCACCACGTACTGATGACACCCCATTTCACCTCTGCCATTGCCGCTTTCGGCATTGTTTTTATGACCTACGGAATGATCGTTGCGTCCGAATTATGGTTTGTTTTTCGTGGGCATTTCGTGACGCGCGCTATCGAGCTTAAGGAAAAAGGGACCGGGATCGCTGACCGGCTCGCCTGCGCTCTCTTTACCCTGCTGACTCTGGGGGCGTGGGATGTCAGCGAGGAGTCGCTGCACAGCGACGAAAAAGCGGTGAAATTTCTCGCCGCTGCCGGTATACCGGTAGCCTGTTTTCTTCACGGCTATGCCGGATTCATCTTCGGTTCGGTAAAGGCCAATGCACTCTGGATGACCCCGCTGATGCCGGTCATCTTTATCTGCTCGGCAATCGTTTCCGGCATCGCTCTCTGTATTATTTCCTATATCGTTGTTGCCAAACTCCGCAATCTGGTGCATTCCCGGCTGCGGAGGAATACCGGCCTGCCGGTCAGCAAGGCGCTGCAAGGGGCCGATATCGCCATTGTCATCATTACCGCCAGATACCTGCTGATTTTCCTGGTGCTGGCGATCAGCCTGGAGCTCCTGGACCTGATATTCCGCAGCTACACCGCGGTAAAATCCTGGGAAATACTCCGCCGTGTCATTTACGAACGTGATTTCGTCAAGATATTCATCCTCCAGTATGGCCTCGGCAATCTGGTCCCGTTTATCCTTTTCCTCCTGCCCCGCCTGACCATCCGACGCGCCGCAACCGGAGCGCTTTTGGTGCTTCTTGGAGTCTTCATGATGCGCTGGAACGTAGTAATCGGTGGACAGGCTTTCTCAGGCTCGTTTGCAGGCTTTATGGATTACCGGATGCCGATTATCCCTGTAAGCCTCGAGACCTTCAGGGAGGGACTCTTCGGGGCTCTTTTCGTAGCCGGTATGCCGTATGTTCTGTTCTGGATTTTCAGCAGGGTGATGCCGGTATTTGATGTGAAGGAAGCTTGACAACAAATCACTTTTAACGGCAGTTGAATACTGCCGGAATGAGAGCATCAGGGCTATTTCGTTGCAGTTCTTAGCGAAATGGAGCGTAAACAGCCGATATTGTCTGAGCACGCAGTGCTAGTTTATCGGCTGTAGCTCCCATGAGCTTAGAAATGCACAAACAGCCCTGCCGCACTAATGCAGGCAGTGTTCAACTGTCGAATCCAGGCATTACTCCCCCTTGAACACCGGCGGCCGTTTCGCCAGAAACGCCTTGATCCCTTCCGAGTAGTCCTCGCTGTCATATACCAGACGCCGCAACCCCTGGACCCGCTCGAAAGTGTTGGGACTCAACGGGTAGGCGCTCGCCAAAAGCCTTATCTGCTCCTTGATGACGCCGATACTCAGAGGACTGTTACGGGTGATCGTCCGGGCCAGACCATAGGTAAATTCCTCCAGTTCCTCAACCGGGACCAGATGGTTGAGAATTCCCAGGCGTTCGGCCTTTTCGGCAGTCATGGGCTGGGCGGTGAAAAACATCTCTTTGGCAAGATTGATCCCCATGATGTTGATAAAGTGAAGGATACCGGAGGCGTTGTAGGGGACTCCGATATTGGCCGGGGTCATGCAGAAACTTGCAGAAGGAGAGCCGATCAGGATGTCACAGGAAAGAGCCAGGTCGCACGCTCCCCCCCAGACACTCCCCTCGATCATGGCGATTACCGGCAGAGGTATGCCCTGAATCTCCCTGAGGATCGTTATGAGCGGGTCGCTGTAGGAAAGCGGATCGCGCCCCGGCAAAGGGAGTTCGGTGACTTCGTGACCTGCTGACCAGACCTTGGAGCCGGCAGCGGCTCGAAGGATGAGGACCCGCGCCTTGCTCTTCCGGAGCGCATCCATGGCCTGGATGACCTCTTCGATCACTGCTTTCGAAAGGACATTGCGCCTTTCCGGATTATTGAAAGTGATGGTGCCGATATCGTCTTTAAGTTGGGTTGTGATTCGAGGCATGATCTCTCCTGATGGCTGGCTGAGCAACTGACGTTCAGCAAGGATACCAGAAAATATGGGGAATACCTTGTCTTGTTACGGGAATTGACGAACGCGGCAGGCTGCGCAGTAAGCAATCGCGAATTCAGGTATTATTTTAATATCAGCTGCGGAGCTTCTGCGCATAAAACGCTGCCGACTCTTTTTGCAGGGAACACTCTTTGGCAAACTCGATCAGATGGTGGCCGACCAGGCCGACGTGGATTATCCCCTCGATGTCACCTCTCCTGAATGCAGGGAGCGCCATTTTCCAGAAAGTTGACCGGTAGCTGCCGATTACGCCGATTCTGAAGATGATCGATGCAAGCAGCAGAAGCCCCTTGCGGATGTTTTTCCATGACAGCCTTGCCGGACTGTTAGGCACGGCGATCCTGTTCGGAAAGGTATGTTCCATCTGGTAGCGATAGCGTTCATAGAGAGGTTCAGGAGCGTACGCCGAAATAATACAGCGACGCCACTGCATCACCACCTGCTCATACGGGGTGATAAATTCCACATTGGACTCCCGCGACTCATCACTGTTCAGCCTCCCCTCCGCTGAAAGCCTTCGCCAGAGCGGGGTTCTCGGCAAGGCATAGAGCAGGTTGATGGTGAGCATGGGGATTCTTGAGAGCTTGATGAAATCGAGAATGGTTTCGTCGATGTCGGGAGGCTCACCGTCGAGACCCATGATGATGCCGGAAACCACCTCCATGCCGAAGCTGTTGAATGTTTCCACAGCTTCGAGGATTGGTACTTTCAGGTTCTGATGCTTGGCAATGGAGTGAAGAGCCTCCGGAGACGGGCTTTCTATCCCGCAGAAGACAGTGCAGAAATATGCCTCTTTCATCATTGCAAGAACATCGGGATACAGCGCCAGGTTAAGGGTGGCCTCGCAAGCAAACTCGACCGGGTAGCCCCTTCGTTTTTGCCATTCGACAAGGGCAGGAAGAAGTTCCCTCAAGGCACGCAGGTCGGACATGAAGTTGTCGTCAACAAAGTAGACTGCGCCCGGGTTCCCCCTTGCAAGCATGGCGTCAAGTTCGGCACAAACCTGCCCTGATGACTTGAAACGCGGAATTCTGCCGTATAGTTCGGGAATATCGCAGAATTCGCAAAGATATGGACATCCGCTGGAAAACTGTATGTTGGCCAGGAAGTATTCGTCGAGATTGACAAGAGGGTAGGCAGGCGCGGGAAACTCCTCGAAAGGAAGCCGCTCAACCGTCTCTAGCCTGACCTGGCTGGCCGGGGGAGAGCAGTCGCCATCGACCAGCGTGATAACTGCATCTGTAGCATCACCAAGCTCGCCGATATGCAGCAGATCGAAATCGGGATACTCTTCCGGCACCGCTGAAACTGACGGCCCGCCAAGAATGGTCAGCTTCCCCTCCAGATGAGCAAGCTCGTTGATACGATTGATCTGCGGACGTTGAATATGCATTCCGCTGACTATTACCGCATCGGCCCAGCGATAATCGGATGTCGTCGCTTTGCGGATATTCTCATCTATAAACCGTACTTCCCACTCCCGGGGCAGATAGGCGGCGATCAGCAGCAACCCCTGGGGCGGCATGAAGGCTTTCACGCCATGGACAAGCCTGTAGGCATGATGCATCGTGCCGAATGAACGGCTATAGGCAGGGAAAACAGCCAGGATCCGTCTTTTGTTAGCCGGGATATAAGGTTTTCGTGAATTCATTCCGCTCTCCGCTGGAGGCATACCCCAAGTTAATAGTTCACAGACTCAACGTTTAAGTGCGGACCGTGATTGCAGCTAATCGGACAAATTGGTATGGAAGGCAGGGATAAGCGATGACCCAACCAACGTTGCAGAATATTACCGACGCTGTTTGCTTTGTGCAACGAGGAAAACAGCATGGCTCTAACCCATGCATACCGTTTCACAGTGAAACATGTTTAATTAATAGCTATCATGCTGATCTAACTTAATGTTTTAGTCTAATTAAATATTTATTATGTCAATTTCTGCTCGACAAACAAGTGTCCAATGGTTATGGTACGTAATCTGAACAGCTGCATTCCCCTGACCAAGAGAATTATAATGATTACCAGAAAAAAGGGCCTTTTCCTCCTCTGCGTCATCTCCGCTTCACTTGTTATCCCCATAAACCGGTATGTAGATTTCGACCTCGGCGGACACTTCGAAGGGCTCTACCTGCTCAAAGAAAAAAACAGCGGTAAATACGAGATTGCGGACCACCTTTTCGTGGGACGCGAAAAGCAGATAGTTTACGCCATAGATCTCACCAACAAGTATTACAAAGCGGCCAGGAAATTACTCCCCAAACATAACGAGAACTACAATCACCTGCATTGCGACTGGAACCCGCGGGACGGGAACGGTATGGTCAGCAGCTATTTCGCTGACGGCACTGCTCTGGTCACGTATCTCGGGAGATACCTGGATGACGACAAGGAGGTCCACGGCATTTTTGTCGGGGGAGGACTCCCTGAAACGGTTGAAAGCAACGTCAACTACAACATGAACAACTCGGGTATGACCTACTTTGACGGCAAAAGGTGGTACCATATCTGGTGCAGCGTGAACGAAGGAATTGGCTCCGCAGTATCCGGCATCAGCCTCACGCCGTCGCAATGGGAATTCATCGGCAGCGGCGTCGAACAAAAAAGCTCCGATAAAGTGACCATAACAAGCAGCCATAAGGCTTACATAGATAATGTCCCCGTCCGCGTTGACAGAAAGATTCGCTTCGCTGCCGGTCAACCTTACTTCAACCTTGAGATTACTTTAACGAACATCGGCACAGACCCTGTTTTCTACAGCTATCTTTACGGAGACGAGCCATGGGTAGGCTACTATGGCACTTCACTCGGCGATGTCGGGTGGGTAAAAGACAGGATTGTCGGCTATGAAGAGATGATAGACACAACAAAGTATTCATACGTCGGAATGGCGGACATCGGCAACAGGGTTATCGGTGAGCAGCCTGTCTATACAAATCTCGCCGATTTTATCGAATGGTTCGGACCGGAACGTCCCGCGTATGCCTACTTCACCAATGACCTCAACCATCTGCCTGAAAAAAATAAGAAAGTTCCTCTTGAAAGCAACGTCCGGTTTGTCGGAATCACCTGGCAACGCAGGCTGATACCTTCCGAAAGCTCAACCATAAGGCTCGCGGTCGGAATGGCCCGGCTGAATTCGAAAACAGGCATTCCCGAAAAACCTGCTACCAGGTGGGAATAATTACATTTCATTAGATCCCGGACGGGACGGATTGTCAGGGCCTTCTCAATACCACCCTGGCCGTCCGTTGCCTCGAAAGCCTCATGACCGGCGCCTGTCAGTATCTTACCGATGCTCGCTTCGCTGGAAAAGAGAATCATCCACGACGAGAATTTTCAGCATCCCCCCCCGATATCGGTCACAATAAAACATCATTCTATGATTCAACTATATCCATTTCAAGCAGGTTATATCAAGAAAAGATTTAAAGTTATCGCTCGTGTAAACAGTTATGAATCGCGGTTTATTTTTTTTGCCGGACATGGTATGAATTTAGAAAATAAAACATGCCAAAGAGGTATAGAGGATGAACCGGATCTACGATGTCCTGATAATTGGCGGCGGCCCTGCCGGGCTCTCGACTGCGCTGGTTTGCCACAAACAAGGGCTTTCATATCTTGTACTTGAGTCAGGGAAATCCGTTTTCCAGGGGATAGCAAACACCTACCCTCAGGGGAAACTTGTCTACCCTTCGAAGCCCAAAGATGCTCCTGAACCCTTCCTGGTCGATGAACTTCGTCCACCCGACAAACCGGTTACCGTCGAAAGTTATCTCCAGTACGTACAGCATTTTGTCCAGCACGAAAACATGAATGTCCAGACAGAAGTTGCTTTTGAGGATATCCGTGACGAGCGCGACGGGCTGACTGTCATCACTTCGAAAGGCAATTTCAAGGGGAAGAAGGTCGTCCTCTCTTTCGGCAGCAACATACCCCGAGAGCTTTCAGTATATGGCGACGCGAAGATGGTCGCCAAGAACGTTGATGATCCTACCAAATATATCGGCATCAAGACGCTGGTAATTGGCGGCGGAAATACGGCTGCCGATGTCGTCATCGCAATCCTCAAGGCAAAGCGTGAAGAGAACGATATCCAGCCGGTCTACTGGGCTCACAAGTCGGAAAAATTCGATGTGAACAAGGAGACGGCCCAGAGACTCGGAGAGGAGATCCTTCTGGGTGGCAACATCAGACTGCTTCCGGGCGCTACTCCACGAATCGGTGAGGTTGACGATCAGGGGGTAGACCGGCTCGTTATCCGCATCAACGAGTTCAAGCAGTCCGACGACATCGAACTGTATCATGCCTTAAGCTTTCCGATGCAGAACGTCATAGCCTGTATCGGCTCCCAGGGGCCTGTTCCGATCTTCGACAAACTGGGCATCCAGACCATAGCCTGCACCTCCGGAGTCTGCAAGATCGCCAAAGAGGGAGACAGGCTTGTGCTGCTTACATCTGAATTCGAGTCGACACGCAAAGGGGTCTACGTAATTGGCGGCGCCATCTCACCATCTTTCATGAAGATTGCAGAAGGGAGCATCCAGGAGGAGAAACATCCGAACCTCATCTACACCGCGGTAAACGATGCCCATCATGTTGTCGAGGCTGTCAGGAAGAGCCTCGGCAGATGAAGTATGCTGTTTCACCTCATATTGAAAGAGTCCACTACCCGCCCATCTCCGAAGTCCGGCAATGGGCGGCAAAGTACCAGCGCTGTTCCGAGCTGCCGCTGATCGATCTCTGCCAGGCCGTACCGGACTACCCTCCTGCTGAAGAGCTGACAAGCTACATGGCATCTGTTGTTGATGATCCGTTGACTGCCCGCTACACTCCCGACGAAGGGCTTCGGCATGTGCGGGAGGCCCTGGCAGCCCGCTACCGCAGGATTTACGGAGCGGAGCTAGATGCCGGCAACATCTGCCTGACGGTCGGGGCAAGCCAGGCCTTCTGGCTTGCCATGACGACGCTCTGCCAGGCAGGTGACGAAGTGATCATCCAGACCCCGTACTATTTCGATCATGACATGGGGCTGGCAATGCTCGGCATCCAAAGGCGCTACGCCCCTTTCGATCCGGCCAGCGGAGGGATCCCTTCAGCCAGTGCGATCGCGTCCCTTATCACCCGGCGCACCAGAGCCATACTTCTGGTAACTCCCAGCAATCCGACCGGCACAGTCACACCTCCGGCTACTATCGAAGAGCTTTACCGCCTCTCCGAAAAGCATGGCATCGCGCTCGTGCTCGATGAAACGTACGCCGATTTCATACTTTCTGATGCCCCGCCGCATCGGCTCTTCACAAATCCGGACTGGGGTGAGCATCTCATTCATATCATGTCCTTCGGCAAGACCTACTCCCTGACCGGATACCGGGCCGGGCTTCTGCTCGCAGCGGACAGATTCATCCATCATGCCCTGAAAGTTCAGGACACCATGGTAGTCTGCCAGCCGCGGCTGACCCAGATGGCCCTTGCCTTTGCCGCTGACAATCTCGATTCATGGGTCAGGGAGAACTGCCGGATGATGGCAAGGCGCCACGACCTGTTCTGCAAAGAGTTTGCACTCCCCGGCAACCCTTTCGAGCTTGTTGCCAGCGGCTCTTTTTTCGGCTGGGTGCGCCACCCCTTCGATGGGCTGACCGGCCGCCAGGCCGCAAAAAAGCTGATTGATGAAGCGGGCCTGCTGACTCTTCCGGGTGAGGTATTCGGACCCGGATTTGAGGGTTATCTCCGGCTGGCACTCGGGAACATCGGTGAAGAGAAGATTCCGGAAGCAATGGCAAGACTGCGTAATTTTAGTTGAAGGAGTCGGAATGAACATCCCGGATATCAAAAAGCTGCTTGAAGAGGTCCAGAGTGGCGACAGCAGTGTCGATCATGCCCTGGAGAGGCTGCGCCATCTTCCGTTCGAGGATATCGGCGACGCTGTCATAGATCATCACCGGGCTTTGCGCCAGGGTTTTCCCGAGGTGATTTTCGGTGCCAACAAAAGCATTGTTCAGCTTGAGAGGATCATCAGCGCCCTGCATGCAAAAGGCAACAATATCCTTGCTACCAGACTTGATGAAGAGAAAGCCCGGCTGCTGATTGCGAAATTTCCGGCTGGGGAGTGGCATCAGGACGCAAGGTGCATAACCATCGAGCAAAAGCCTGTCGAAATAGCTGGCAGAGGAAAGATCCTGGTCATCTCTGCCGGCACCTCGGATATCCCGGTCGCGGCTGAAGCGGTGGTGACCGCACGGATCATGGGAAACGAGGTCGAGCAGATTTTCGATGTCGGCGTTGCCGGCCTCCACCGGCTGCTGGCAAGAAAAGAGCAGCTTTTCTCGGCGAACGTCCTGGTAGTCGTCGCCGGCATGGAGGGAGCTCTCCCTTCGGTCGTGGGAGGGCTTGTCAGTCGCCCGGTCATCGCCGTACCGACCTCGGTAGGCTACGGAGCCGCTTTCGGCGGAGTCGCAGCACTCCTCGGCATGCTCAACTCCTGTGCTTCCGGGGTCACCGTTGTCAACATCGATAACGGTTTCGGCGCAGGCTATGCAGCCAGCCTTATGAACAGGGAGTAGTCATGAAAACCCTCTACCTCGACTGCCAGGCCGGAATCTCCGGCGACATGACCGTTGCCGCGCTGCTTGACCTGGGGGTGCCGCTGGAGCATCTTCAGGGAGAACTGGCAAAACTGGCACTGCCGGACGGCTCCTATGCGCTCTCAGCGACCCGCACCGAGCGACGACATATCGCCGCGTTGAAGTTCGACGTAGACATCCATGACGTTCATACTCATCGTCACTACACAGGTATCGACTCCATGATCGCGAAGAGCGGCCTGTCGGACGGGATCAAGGAAAAGGCCAGGCGGGTCTTCCGCCGTCTGGCCGAGGCAGAGGCAAAGGTGCACGGGATTCCGGTTGCCGAGGTCCATTTTCATGAGGTCGGGGCAATCGATTCCATCGTGGATATCGTGGGGGCCGCCATCTGCCTCGACTGTCTCCGCATTGACAAGATTTTCGCCTCGGCTCTGCCTCTCGGGAGCGGTTTCGTTGAAACAGAGCACGGCCGGCTGCCAATCCCGGCTCCGGCAACGGCAGAGCTGCTGCGCGGCCTTCCGGTTCACGGCGGGTGCGGCCCCGGTGAGCGGGTCACCCCCACCGGAGCAGCCATAATTGCGGCCCTCGCTGACGGCTTCGGCCTTCCACCTGCCATGAAGATCGATAAAATCGGCTGCGGCGCGGGAGGGAAGGATTTTCCCGATATGCCGAACATTCTCCGCGCCTTTATCGGTCGGGATGATACCATATCAGAGGTCAATCATCTTGCCGTCATGGAGGCGAACATCGATGACTCCACCCCCGAGATCCTGGGGTATGCCATGGAGCGACTCCTGGCCGAAGGGGCTCTTGATGCCTGGTTCACACAGATCCAGATGAAGAAGGGTCGCCCGGCTGTCATGCTGTCCCTGCTTTGTTCACCTGATGAGGCAGCTAAATTCAGCCGTATTATCCTGGAGGAAACGTCCTCCATAGGAATTCGTCACTATCCGGTTTCACGGCTGGCACTGGAGCGCAGGATCGAAGAGCGTGACACTGAACTTGGCCGGGTCCGCTTCAAGGTGACCGAGTTCGGCGAAAAGCCCGAGTATGAGGATTGCCGAAGGATCGCGCTGGAAAAGGGCCTGCCGCTGCGCGAAGTATATCGCAAGCTTCAGACCGGGGAGTTCGGCGAATGAATTTCCTGATCAAACTTCTTGCCACCTGGGGAGGCAGCGGCTACGCGCCCTTTGCCTCGGGAACATTCGGCACCCTGGCGGCAATTCCTTTTTACCTGATGCTGGCAAAGCTCTCCCTCCCCCTCTATCTTCTTACCCTGACCGCCTTCTTCTTCCTCTCCTGCTGGGCTTCGGGCAAGGCTGAGGTGATCTTTCATGAAAAGGATTCGGGCAAGATCGTCATAGACGAGGTTGTCGGCTATCTTGTGACCATGATCGCGATCCCCTTTGACTGGCGCTATATGGCTGCCGGCTTTTTTCTCTTCCGGCTGTTCGACATCGTAAAACCGCCGCCGGCAAGCTGGTTCGACCGGAAAATGAAAAACGGCTATGGCGTGGTTCTGGATGACGTGGCAGCAGGTGTTTATGCCTGGCTATGCCTGCTGATACTCGCGAGGTTCTGGTGACTACCGACGAAAAAGTTGCGCAACTGCTCAGAGATTCGGGACTGACCCTCTCCGTTGCCGAGTCATGCAGCGGAGGACTCATTGCAAAGCGGATTACCGACATGCCCGGAAGCTCCGGATATTTTCTCCTCGGTGCGGTGACCTACTCCAATGATTCAAAAGAACGGGTTCTGGGCATTCCTGCAGAACTCATTGAAAAGTATGGCGCGGTCAGCAGCGAAGTTGCGCTGGCAATGGCCGAAGGAGCAAGAAGAGTCTCGGGGAGCGACATCGCCATTTCCACTACCGGAATCGCAGGACCTGATGGAGGAACTCCGGAAAAACCGGTCGGCACGGTATTCATCGCCATAGACTCTCCGGATGGCGGCAAAACCTTTCTCTATCACTTTGAAGGTGGCAGGAATACGATCAGGGAAGATACTGCGGAGGCGGCGTTAAGACTGCTTCTGAGCCGTTTTTCCCCGCCGCACCCAGCTTGAGGGATTAGCTTGTAAATACCTATAAAACTATGCTAAAACTCTGCAAATATCTGAAATACCCACCGAGGAGATCGACAGAGATGCAGGAGAGAGAAAAAGCTATTGAACTGGCGGTCAGCCAGATAGAAAAACAGTTTGGCAAAGGTTCGATCATGCGGCTTGGCAATGATCAGCCGCTCCCCGATGTTCCGGCAATCCCCACCGGTGCCCTTTCCCTCGATGTTGCCCTCGGTGTCGGCGGCGTTCCTCGCGGCAGAGTGATAGAAATTTTCGGCCCGGAATCATCCGGAAAGACGACTCTGGCGCTCCATATCACAGCTGAAGCTCAGAAACTTGGCGGCATTGCCGCTTTTGTCGATGCCGAGCACGCTCTCGACATAGGTTATGCCAGGAAACTCGGTGTAAAGACAGACGACCTGCTCGTTTCCCAGCCCGATACCGGGGAGCAGGCCCTGGAAATCGCCGAGACCCTCGTCAGGAGCGGAGCTATCGATATTCTGGTCATTGACTCGGTCGCAGCGCTCGTTCCGAAAGCGGAGATTGAAGGCGAGATGGGCGACTCTCACATGGGCCTGCAGGCCCGCCTGATGTCACAGGCATTAAGGAAGCTGACCGGTATCATCTCGAAATCCAACTGCTGTGTCATCTTCATCAACCAGATCAGGATGAAGATCGGGGTGATGTTCGGCAACCCGGAAACGACTACCGGCGGCAACGCCCTCAAATTCTACGCATCGGTCAGAATGGACATCAGAAAGATCACGACATTGAAACAGGGGAATGATGTTATCGGCTCCCGTACCAAGGTCAAAGTGGTCAAAAACAAGGTAGCGCCACCCTTCAAAGAGGTCGAATTCGACATTCTTTACGGTGAAGGGATCTCGAAGGAAGGTGACCTGCTCGACCTTGCCGTTGATAAAGGGATTGTAGACAAGAGCGGTGCCTGGTTCTCCTACGGCAAGGAACGTATCGGTCAGGGCCGGGAAAATACCAGGATATACCTTAAGGAGCGCCCGGAACTCTGCGCCGAGATCAGGGAGAAACTTCTGTCTGTACTCGGGTTACCCGTTAATGCGCCAAGGAGTCACTGATGGAATTGAATGAGATCCTTACCATTGCAGTAAAGGCACGCGCCTCTGACATCCACATCAAGACAGGTTTGCCCCCTGTTGTAAGGATTGACGGAAAGCTCCGTCCGATTCCCAACAGCCACAGGCTTTCAAGTGAAAATGTCCTCGACATGGCTCGCTCGATGATGAACCCGCGCCAGGCAGAGCAGTTTGAAAACAACTACGAGGTGGATCTCTCCTACGGGGTTCCCGGAGTCTGCCGTTTCCGTGTCAGCGCCTATCACCAGAGGGGAAGCGTCGCACTTGTTTTCCGGGCGATATCCTTCAATATTCCGAGTCTTGAATCCCTCAACCTCCCGCCGGTACTGAAAAAAATTGCAACTGAAGAGCGCGGGCTGATCCTGGTTACCGGGACGACCGGAAGCGGAAAGTCCTCTACCCTTGCCGCGATGATCGACTACATAAATGAGAACCGGACCTGTAACGTCATTACCGTTGAAGACCCGGTCGAATTCCTGCATCGTGACAAGAAAAGCATCCTCAGCCAGAGAGAGGTCGGATTTGACACCCTCTCCTTCGCAGCCGCCCTGAAAGGGGCCTTGCGTCAGGACCCCGACGTAATCCTGGTCGGCGAGATGCGGGATCTTGAAACCATCGAGACAGCCGTAACAGCTGCTGAAACAGGACATCTGGTCATGTCCACCCTGCATACCCTGGATGCCTCAGAAACGATCAACCGGATCATTTCCGTATTTCCCCCTTTTCATCAGCGTCAGGTCAGGATGCAGCTTTCGTCCGTCATCAAAGGGGTAATTTCGCAGCGACTGGTCCCGAAAGCCGACGGCAAAGGGCGTGTCCCGGCGGTAGAGGTGATGATCGGCACTGCCAGAATCAGGGAGTGCATCGACGACAAGGACAAGACCAAGCAACTGCCCGATGCGATTGCTCAAGGCTTTACGACCTACGGCATGCAGACGTTCGACCAGTCTCTGATGCAGTTGTACTCCAACAAACTGATCACCTACGAAGAGGCGATGCGGCAGTCGAGCAATCCCGATGACTTCGCCCTCAAGGTCTCAGGCATCTCATCCACCTCTAACAGCACATGGGACCAGTTCACTGCTGAAGAGCCCGAAGAAGGGGCGTCTGGCGGAAATTCAGATATTGAAAGGTACTGAAAAGCCGGGCTCAGAGTGCGCATATGAACGGGCATTGCTGCTTCTGACAAGGCGCGACCATGGCGCAGCAGAACTCAAGAGGAAACTTGTCGACAAAGGTTTTCCGGAAAAAGACTCGGATGAGGCAATCGAAAAGCTTTTGCGGCAAGGTCTGCTTGATGATATGCGTTTTGCCGAGAAACTGGTCGATGCTTCTATAAGAAACGGACGTGGAGTCGGTTCGAAGCTGTTTTCAGATCTCAGAAAGAAAGGGATCTCTCCCGATGTTGCCCGCCATGCGATTGAAGAAGCTGCGTCCAGAACCCCGGAGTTAGAGACTCTTACCCTTGTCCTGTCGAAAAGATTCGCAGCATTCAACCCAAGAAGCGCATCTCAGAAGGAGAAACAGAGAGTTTTTGGTTATCTCCAGAGACGAGGCTTTTCGCTTTCGTCCATAATCAGTTTTTTCAGAAATCAGGAAAGAGGAGTTTGACAGATGACAGGCAAAGAGCTGCGAGCAAAATTTCTCGATTATTTCGAGCGGAACGGTCATACCGTAGTTGCAAGCTCGGGGCTGGTTCCCCATAACGACCCGACCCTTCTCTTCACCAACGCCGGCATGAACCAGTTCAAGGACTGCTTCCTCGGAATGGAGAAAAGAGATTATGTCAGAGCGGCCAGTTCACAAAAGTGTGTTCGTGCCGGAGGCAAACATAACGATCTGGAAAATGTCGGAAGAACCGCCCGCCACCATACTTTCTTCGAGATGCTGGGGAACTTCTCCTTCGGTGACTACTTCAAATCCGAGGCCATTGCTTTTGCCTGGGAATTTTTGACACGGGAGTTGAAACTGGATAAAGAGCGCCTGTACGTGACCGTATTCTCCGATGATGACGAAGCCGCGGATATCTGGCACAAGCAGGAGGGGGTACCCAGAAACCGCATCTATCGTTTCGGCGAAAAAGACAACTTCTGGTCTATGGGGGATACCGGCCCCTGCGGACCATGCACCGAAATATTCTGGGACAACGGACCGGGAACCGGCTGCGGTGAACCAGACTGCACGGTCGGTTGCGACTGCGACCGCTACATGGAGATCTGGAACAACGTCTTCATGCAGTTCAACAGAACCGCAGACGGAAAACTGACGCCACTGCCGAAACCGGCTGTAGATACCGGAATGGGGCTTGAGAGGATTTCCACTGTCATGCAGGGGGTGACATCGAATTACGACACAGACCTCCTCCAGGGGATAATCCAGCATGTGGCCAGGCTGGCCGGGAAAAAATACCGCGACGACCCGAAAGACGATGTCTCCATGAGGGTAATCGCCGACCACTCCCGCGCTGTTACCTTTCTGATCTGCGACGGCGTGCTCCCTTCCAACGAGGGCCGCGGTTATGTGCTCAGACGAATAATGAGAAGAGCCGCACGTCATGCAAAGATGCTGGGTTTTTCCGAGCCGGTTCTTTACCGGGCTGTCGATGCCGTCAATATGATCATGGGAGAAGCATTTCCTGAACTCATCGAACGCGAGGAATATATCAAGAAAGTGATTCTGGCTGAAGAGGAGCGCTTTGCAGAGACCCTGGACAGAGGCCTTGCCATCCTGAACGATGAGATCGCGAGCATGAAAAACAGCAGTCAGACCCTCCTCAGTGGCGAAGCAGTATTCAGGCTCTACGATACTTTCGGGTTTCCGGTCGATCTTACCGCTGACATCATGGCTGCCGAGGGGATGAGCATCGATGAATCGGGCTTCGAGCTCTGTATGGAGCGTCAGCGAGCACAGGCACGAGAGCACTGGAAAGGTTCGGGAGAAGAAGGAATTGCCGATATTTTCAAGCAACTCCACAATGACGGGCTAAGAAGCAGCTTTACCGGTTACGACCACAGATCCGGCTATTCGGTCGTCAGAACCCTGATCTCGAAAGGGAAAACCGTCCAGGAGGCCGCAGCAGGAGAGCATGTGGATGTCATAACCGACTCTTCGCCTTTCTATGGAGCCTCCGGCGGTCAGTCGGGCGATACCGGGACCATATCGACAGGCGGAGCGCATCTGAAGGTACTCGACACTCTTCGGCCGTTCGCTGACCTTATAGTCCATCGTACCGTCGTGGAAACCGGGGTCATACGGCTCGGGGATGCAGCGGACCTCAAGGTTGACGAATCGGAGCGGTCCTCTACTGCCAGAAACCACACTGCCACCCACCTCCTTCAGTCTGCTCTCCGTCAGGTTCTCGGCGAGCATGTCAAGCAGGCAGGCTCTCTGGTCGAGCCTGAACGTCTCCGGTTCGACTTCACCCACTTCTCGGCCATGACAGCAGACGAAGTGACAAGGGTCGAAGAGATCGTCAACGGTTACGTCATGATGAACGATCCTGTGGCTTCGCGCGAAATGCAGGTGGCAGAGGCAATGTCAAGCGGAGCCACTGCTCTCTTCGGTGAGAAATACGGTGAAAG
>Ga0134124_10001195_pt1 | contig 20818 bp, 15 predicted proteins | sample KB304_FD_96880 | JGI IMG/M metagenome (GOLD analysis project Ga0134124, IMG submission 96880) | Terrestrial soil microbial communities without Nitrogen fertilizer from Kellogg Biological Station, Michigan, USA - KB3-0-4 | ecosystem: Environmental > Terrestrial > Soil > Unclassified ... | reverse complement strand
GAGCGCTCGGCGACGATCACCAAATCAGTATGCGACAGCGCGGTGATCGAGGGTTGCACCAAGCCTTCGACCGACGATTCGAACGGGAAAGCCGCAAACGCCGCGCGCCCGCGCACGACCTCTTCCAAGACTTCTTCGACGCTGGCGCTCTCGATGAAGGCCGCGCCTTGGCCGAAGTAGCCGAGCGCCATGTGGTGGCAAAACGACCCTTCGGGACCCAGGTAGGAGACGCGCGCGGGCTGTTCGATGCCGCGCGCCGAAGCGCGGATTTGCTGCAGGATACCGCGTAGGTTGTCGCCCGGCAGATCGCCGCTCGACAGCCCGATCAGCCGCTCGAGCCACTCCCGCTCGTTGACGTCCGCGCTCGGGTCCGTCTCGCTGCGGTTGTGGATGTCCCGTGAAATCTTGGCTCGCGCGTCGAGCCGCTGCACGATCTCTTCGTCGAGCTTGGCGATCTGAGCGCGGAGATCCAAAATTTCACGTTTGGCGTCCATGGCGGCTTTCGTTGGTTAGGTCGTCGATGATCCAGCGGTGCTCTTGGCGGTTTCGGTTTTGGTCTCGGCCTTGGCCTCGGGCTTCGACTCGGTCTTGGTCTCGCTCTTCGATTCGCTGCTGGTCGTGGAGTCGATCGAGCTGCTCGTGCTCGAGCCACCGGTCTTGCTCGAACCGTAACCGTCGGCGTACCAACCGCCGCCCTTCAAGATGAAGCCGGCTCCGCCGGAGATCTGACGTTTGGCGTGATCGGTGCCGCACTTGGGGCAAGTCTTGAGCGGAGCTGCGCTGATGGCCTGCTCAGCCTCCCAGCCATGCCCGCAGGCGGTGCAAACATATTCATAAGTCATCGGACCGGAACCTCTTGCCTGCCCAAATGTGTCGCTCCGCGGCAGATGTCAAAGGGAATGAAACGGGTTATCGGTGGCCTTCGGTCTCGGGCTCGCTACAACCGAGAATCGAACGAACTTCCTTAGTGTTTCCCTTCGGCCGAGCGCCTGCAAGCCGAACTCGTGAGCCGTTCGGGAGTGCTTGGCCGGCCGCCGAGCCGATTCGCGGGACCCCAATGGGCCGCGCGGGCCAGACGCGGGGCCGGACAGAAAGTAGCAGACGTGAACAGATGGGTCTTGTACGCATCCGTTCAGCGGCGTAGATCCAAGCGACGCGACGTGACCATACAAGCCGTGCCACAAGCCTGTGTACTGTCTGTGGGCAGCGCAGCTCGACGGGCCGCGGCCTGCTATAAAGCCGATGCGAATCGGCTGAGGGAAGTTTATCGATGCACATAAAGAAGTTGGAAATCACGGGCTTCAAGTCCTTCGTGGACCGCACGGTGATCCACTTCGACCACGACGTGGTTGGCATTGTCGGCCCCAACGGCTGCGGCAAGTCGAACATCGTGGACTCGATTCGCTGGGTGCTCGGTGAACAGAGCGCCAAGCATCTCCGTGGCAAAGCCATGGAAGACGTCATTTTCAACGGCTCCGAGTCACGTGGCCCGAATGGCCTGGCGGAGGTCACGCTGACCTTCGACAACACCAATCCGGAATACGCCCAGAGCCTGCCCATCGAATATCGCGACTATCCCGAGATCGCCGTCACCCGCCGGTTGTATCGTGATGGGACGAGCGAATACCTGCTGAACAAGACGCAGGTCCGCTTGCGCGACGTGACCGAGCTGTTCTTGGGCACCGGCGTCGGGACCAAGGCTTACTCGATCGTCGAGCAGGGCCGCATCGGTCAGATCGTCAGCGCGCGCCCGGAAGATCGGCGCATGTTCTTGGAGGAGGCCGCGGGCGTCACCAAGTACAAGCAGCGTCGCAAGCAAGCCGAACGCAAGATGGAGCTGACGCGGCAGAACCTGCTGCGCATCAACGACATCGTTTCCGAGATTGACCGCTCGCGCGCTTCGCTCAAGCGTCAGGTGGCCAAAGCCGAGCGCTTCATCGAGTACCGCAAGGAGCTCGACGACCTGGTCTTGCACGACGCCTCGCATCGCCTGCTGGAGTTGATCGTCACCGAGCGCGTCGAATCTGACGGCTTTTCCGCGGCCAATGAGCGCGCCCAAGGCGCCCGCGGCGGCCTGCGCGAGGCGGACGTATTGCTCGATGCCGCCCGTGAAGAGGCGCTGTCGATCGAAATCCGCGCCGACGAAGCCTCGCGCAGCGCGTTCGAAGCCGACAACGAGGTCAGCTCGCTGCTCGCTGATTTGGAGCGCTCGCGTGACCGCCTGGTGCACCTCACCGAGCGCCTGGACGCGGTGCAGACCGAGCTCGAACTGAATGAAGTGCGCAGCAATGGCCTGCGTGAAGAGCGCGAGGCGCTGGCCGCGCGGGTGGCCGAGTTGTCTGGCGACGAACGCGCGCGTGAAGCAGACGCCATGAGCGAGATCGAAGCGCTCAGCGGGCTGCAAGCGGAAGAAGCGCAAGCCAGTGAAGAAGTGCACGCGCTGCGTCGCCAAGCGGGCGAACTCACGGCTCGCTCCGCCGCGGCCGAGGCGCGTTTGGACGGCATCGCGCAGCGCTTGGTCGAGGCGCGCGTGCGCAACGACCGCTTGGCGGCCGAGCGCGACAAGCTGACCGGTGAACTTTCGGACTGCCTCGCGCGCAAGCAAGCGCTCGAATACAGCGTCGCCCAGCTCGCCGAGGGCAAGCGCCTCACCCAGGACGAACGCGCCGAGCTGGAAACCGAGCTCACGGGTCTGCGCAGCCGCACGTTGGAGAGCGAGCGCGGCGTCGACTCGGTGAAGAACGAGCTCGGCTCGAAGCGCAATCGCCTGCGCGCGTTGGAAGACCTGCATCGCCGTTTGGAAGGCGTGGGCGGTGGCGCCCGCGCGCTGCTCTCGAAGAAGGGCGATCCGCGCGTGCTCGGCATGGTCGCCGATCGTATCCAGGCGCCCGAGCATTTGACGCACGCGCTCGCCGGTCTGCTCGGCCCGCGCTTGTCTTGCATCGTCGTCGCTGACGCGACCGCGCAGATCGATCTGCTGGCCGAGCTGCGCAAAGGCGAGCGCGGCCGCGCGGACGTGATCGCCGTGCGCCCGCCGTACATTGCCGGTGGCGGCCGCGGATTCTGGCAGGGTGACGTGCAGGTCAAAGGGCGCCTCGCCGATGAACTCGGCTACGCCGAAGCGGACGAAGCGCTGGTTCGCGCGCTGATCGGCGAAGCCGTCTTGGTGAACAGCGCGAGCGACGCGGTCGCCGTCGCGGGTCGCTACCCGGGCGTCACCGCGGTCGCACTCGACGGCACTGTGGCTCACCCCGGTGGCGTAGTCAGCGGTGGCACGGGCGACGAGATGGCCTCCGCCATGCTCGACCAAAAGCGCGAGATGAACGTGCTCACGGTCGAGGTCGAACGCCTCGAAAAAGAGTACGAAAAGCTCAGCACCGACCACAATGCCCTGCGCGCGCGGATCACGGAAGTGAGCACCGCGCTCGACCGCGCCCGCCAAGAGGCGCACCAAGGTGAGCTCGCGCACGTCACGGCCGAGAAAGATCTGGCGCGCACCGCGGCCGAGATCGAGCGCCACGAAAATCGCCAAGATTCGCTCGATCTCGAGCTCGCCGAAATCGCGGGCTCGCTCGAAGCCGCGACCGGCTCGGAGTCCGTCTCACGCGCCGAGCTCGACACCGTGCGCGCCGAGCTCGAGGGCTTGCAGCATTCACTCGCTCGCTCGGAAGCGACGGCCGCTTCGTGGCGCGAACAAGTGAGCTCACAGGCAGCCCTCGTGACCGAACGCAAAGTGCGCTTGGCGCAGGTCCGCGAGCAGGCCGAAGCCGCCCGCGCCGCCGGCGAGCGCATCAGCACCACCCTCAGCGAGCTCGAAGCCCGCGCCAGCAAGCTGCGCGAAGAAACGCTCGAGGGCTCCGTTGCCTACGGCGAAACCGCGGCGCGCATCATGCTCGCCCGCGAAGCGCGCATGTCCGCCAGCGAGCGCGCCAAAGCGGCCCACGCCGAGCTCAGCGAGGCCAAGGGCCAACTCGAGGCGGTGCGCCAGACCCTGGGCGCGAAAGAGGCCGAACTCAAGGGCCTCCGTGACGAGCTCGAATTGGTGGACGAAGCCGTCAAGAAGCACGAGATGGCCGTGCAGCGCATCGCCATCGAGCGCGAACACTTGCTAAATACGGTGCGCGAGAAGTTCCGCGGTTTGGATCTGCGCCGCGTCGTGGGCGACTACCACGCGCGCACGGCTCCCGACGCCGAACACCGCCGCCGCATCGACGAGTTGGCGCAGCTGATCGACCGCATGGGTCCGGTCAATCTGGACGCCAAGGCCGAACACGACGACGCCGAGCGCCGCTTCGTCGATCTGAACTCGCAAAAGATCGACATCGAGAAGGCGCTCGAAGAGCTGGATCACGCGATTCGGCACATGAACAAGGAATCGCGCCGTCGCTTCAAGGAGACCTTCGACGAGGTCAACGCCTTGTTCAAGAAGACCTTCGCGCGCCACTTCCGCGGTGGCCGCGCCGAGCTGCTACTCACCAATCCGGATGATTTGCTGGGCAGCGGCGTCGAAATCGTGGCCCAGCCGCCGGGCAAGAAGCTCGGCAACATCGAGCTGATGAGCGGTGGCGAGAAGGCGCTCACGGCCGTCTCCCTGATCTTCGCCATCTTCCAGCACCGCCCCTCGCCCTTCTGCATCTTGGATGAGGTCGACGCGCCGCTCGATGAAGCGAACGTCTCTCGTTACAACGAGAGCATTCGTTCGATGACCGCGAGCTCTCAGTTCATCCTGATCACGCACATCAAGAAGACCATGCAAAGCGTGGACGTCTTGTACGGCGTGACCATGGGTGAACCGGGCGTGTCGCGCATCGTCAGCGTGAAAGTCAACGACAGCGCAGTGGCTCGCAGCGAAAATGTGTCGGCCACAGCGCAGCAAGGCACTCGCGAATTGAGCGCCCAGTCGGAAGCCGCCGCGCAGAACGTCGAAGTCGCCTAACGTAGTCGAGCATCCGCAAGCCTTTTCCGGGCCGTTTTGCCCGGAAAAGGGCTCAGCAGCCGCGCGTGCCCAGACCGTCGAACGTGTCCATGGGAAGGGCTTGCCACTCCACGCCGGGATCGAACTCATCGTCGCCCAGTGGATCGCCGCTCGGCACGGTGCATTGGCGACGCAAGGTGTGATCGGCGGTGCTGTTCGTTTCGCTACCCCAGGCCGCGCCGGGATCGACGCCGATCTGCCCGATCACGTCCAAGATCCGTGCGTCGCAGCTGAGCGCGATCGCGTCGTCGCCGTTGAAGGTGAGATTGCCGACCTGGTTGCAGCCGTCGCTGAGTTTTTCTTTGAGCGAGCTGGTGCATAGTGTGAGAACTTGGCCGGCTTCGAGCGTGCCGCTCAAGGTCGCGACGACGGTCGCTTCCGTCTTGCCGTTGAAGTAGGTGCTCACTTTGCAGCCATCGAGATTGGCGTGCGCGCGGGCGGTGATTTCGAGCGCTTTGTTCGACGATGAACCTTCGACGTATTCGCTGAACCAAAGCACGGGCGGCTCAGGGCTTTCATTGCCTGCCCCTGCGCTGCCGGCGGCGCCGCTTTCGCCGTTGCTCGCCGTGTTCACGCCACTAGCGACTTTCCCACCCGCACCGGCGGCGCTCCGCGTCGAAGGGCTGCCGCCCGTGTGCCCCGCGCCTCCGTTGGAAGCGCCGCCACTGTCGATCCCCCCGCCGCCGAGATCGTCGGAGGCTCGGTCATTGCTGGGCGCGCGAATGTCGGTGATGCGTGTGCCTTCCTGATGGCCAACGGCAGCGTCCGGATCGTCACGGGCACCCGCGCCGGTCACCGTCACCGCGCTGTTCGCGGGCGTGGCGCCGCTGCTTCGACTCGGCAGATCCGCGTCGAGACCGCAGCCGGCAATCCACGCCCCGGCGATGCTCAATGCCATGAATCGCCCCAGAGTCCGCTTTCTTCGCATGGCTGAGGGTCGGTCTCGTGCCGACGCAGTTGCTGCCTTTTACCGCGCGACGAACGGCCCGCTGCCGAAATTGGCGCCCACCGCGACACACCAAATGCTCACCCAGTCGAGATCATCGAGCGTCTTACCCGCGGGGAGCTGGACGCGCAGCGTGTCGTTGTCGAAGTGGCGGCCAACCAAGTCCGGACCGATGCTGAAGCCAGGTCGAAAATTGGCGTTCTTCGAACCGTACACGCGCACGTCGATCCCGTTACCATCGTACGAAAATCCGCTGAGTTCCAGCGTGCAGTCGTCGACCATGGTGACGAGGCCTCGAACCTGTCCCTCACCCGTGTTGATGCCGAGGTCGGCGTGCCAGCCCACCCGCGCGTGGTTCGCCGTGCAGCCCGTGCCAGTGCCGCCAGTGCCGCCAGTGCCGCCAGTGCCGGCCATGGCATCAGCGCCGCCAGTGCCGCCGCCGCCAGTGCCAGGCCCCACCCCGCCGTTGCCACCATTGCCATTATCGCCCGCGCCGTTACCGCCCGTGCCGGGCCCCGGTTGCTCACTGGGCGCAGCGATGAACGCGATCAAATCGCGAAGTTCCGCATCCGAGAGCCGATCTTCAGCCCAGAAGGGCATCACTCCGCCGGTGAGGCCTTGATACACGGTGCTCGTGGGGTTTCCGCTCTTCCGGATGCGTTCGGCAATGTAAGCGGGGGCGCGTCTGCTGTGAGCGATGCTCGGGCCGCGGTTCGTGCCGACTCCGCCCAAGCCGTGGCAGACCACGCAGGTATCGTCGAACAAGGCGCGACCTCGTTCAGGATCTCCCCCGCTGACGTCGGTCGGCGGCTCGACGATCGCGAAGCTGAGATCCGCCGCCGGCTGAGTGCCCGCTTCGGCGTCCAGGAAATCCCGCAGCGCGATGAAGCGCGGCTCGCTCTCGGTCCACGCAGAGGCGCCCATCCATTCTGTGACGCAGCTATTGGTCGCTTCGAGAAAGCTCGCGGCTCGACCATTTTTCCAATGGCTACGACGAGTCGCATCAGCAATCGGATGTCCCGGGCGGCGCATGCCATTCGAGGTCGGCTCGGCCAGTGCGTGACAAGTCGAACAGGCGAATGTGTTCCCGTCGCTGAGCGGCTCTTGATACACGCGGAGCCCTGAGGCAGAGCTTTCCGAGCCACTTTTGTCGGCCGCACAGCTCGCGAGCGACAGCGCAAGACTCGCGGCAACGAAGCCCACCGTCGAACGTCGAAGCATGCTCGGTCTTATGCCGACAAACGCCGATGGTTACGGCTGATCCGAACGAATCTCGTCGTCAGTGAAAATCACGCGAAACGGCGCGAATGTCCTGACCCGGGACGTCCAACCGCGACAGCGAGCGCACGATCAGGTGGATCACGGCCGCGTCACCGCCTCCCGGCAAATTCGAGCCGTCGGCGCGCACTTGGCGTTCGACTTCACCGTGCGCGAGCAAAATCGACGCGTGGCGCGCGGGCAGCCGGAACTGCTCGTAAACCGCGCGCCACAAAATCAGATTCGCGAACCCGGTTTCATCCTCGAGTGTGATGAACACCACGCCGCTCGCGGTGCCGGGTTGCTGCCGGCAGATCACTACCCCCGCCACGCTGACCTGCTCCCCTTTCCTGCGTTCACGCAGATCAGTCGAGCTGAGCACGCCTTGTTTGCTCAGCTTCTTGCGGAAGTGACGCATGGGGTGATCTACGACCGACAAGCTCTTGTGTTGGTAGTCCAAGAGTAAGCTTTCGGCTGCGTGCAAAGCCGGTAAGCGCACCTCGGGTTCAGTGCTGATTTTGCCTTCGAACAAGCCAGAAACCCGTGGTGCCCGCGCTTGCCACAAGGCTTGCCTGCGCCCGGGCAGCAACGTCTCGAACGCGCCAGCCTCGGCCAAGCGCTCGATTTCGTCGTCGCGTAGCTGGGCTCGGCGAACGACGTCATCGAACGAGCCGAAGGGACGTTCCAAACGAGCTGCGACCAACTGCTGGGCGCAGCTCTCGGACAGGCCTTTGACTTGTCGCAGGCCGACGCGAATCGCGCGCGGGCAGCGCTGAGTTTCGGCGTCTTCCGCAAGCGCGCGTGCAGGCTCGAGCGTCGAATCCCACTCGCTCTGGGTCACGTCTACGTCGCGCACCTCCACGCCGTGCCGCTGAGCATCGTGCAAAATGGTCGCTGCGGAGTAGAAGCCCATCGGCTGTGAGTTCAGCAAGGCACAGGCAAAGTGCGCCGGGAAGTGCCGTTTTTGCCAAGAGGAGGTATACACGAGCAGCGCAAATGAGGCCGCGTGTGACTCTGGAAAGCCGTAGTCACCAAAGCCTTTGATCTGCTCGAACAAGGCTTCCCCGAATTTTCGGCTGATGCCTTGGCGATCGAACCCGGCAAGCAAGCGTTCGCGATGGCGCTCGAGCTTGCCAGTCTTTTTCCAAGCGGCCATATCGCGCCGCAGCTGGTCGGCTTCACCCCCTGAATAACCGGCACCATCGATGGCGATTTGCATCACCTGCTCTTGAAACAGGGGCACACCGAGCGTCCGCTTCAAAATCGGTTCCAGACACGGGTGCGGCGAAGTACTCGGTTCTTCACCATCCCGACGACGCAAGTACGGATGCACCATGCCGCCCTGAATTGGCCCAGGGCGTACGATGGCGACTTCGATCACCAAGTCGTAAAATCTTTTTGGCTTCAAGCGAGGCAGCATCGCCATTTGCGCGCGGCTCTCGATTTGAAAGACGCCCACGGTGTCGGCGCGCGTGATCATCTCGTACACGGCTCTGTCCTCTTTCGGGACACGCGCCAAGACGTCGATCGGATCGAAACGTTCCGCCTCGGCTTGCGTCAGCTCGCCCTCGGCGTGAATGCTGGACAGCGCCTTGCGGATCGCGGTCAGCATGCCGAGACCCAGCACGTCGATCTTGAAGAACTTCAACGTCTCGATGTCGTCCTTGTCCCAAGGCACCACGGTGCGCCCCGGCATACGCCCCGGTTCCACCGGCGCAACCTCGGACAACGGCGTGGCCGAGAGCACGAAGCCTCCCACGTGAATCGACAAATGCCGCGGAAACCCCTGTAAATCACGGGCCAAGCCCAAGATGCGTCGCATGCGCTCGCCGCTCTCGTCGAAGCCCATTTCCCGCAAGCGCTGCTGGCTCACCTCGGCCGTGTCCCAATGGGTGATCGTCCCGCTCAGGCGATCGATTTGCTCCAGAGACAAGCCGAACACTTTGCCCACTTCACGCAGCGCGCTCTTGCCGCGATAACAGATCACTTCCGAGACCATGGCTGCGCGCTCTCGACCATGCCGCTCGTAAATGGCTTGGATCACTTCTTCTCGCCGTTCATGCTCGAAGTCGATGTCGATGTCTGGCGGTTCGTTGCGCTCCACGCTCAAAAAGCGCTCGAACAGCAGATTCGAGCGCTCGGGATCGACCGCGGTGATGCCGAGCGCGAAACAGACGGCGCTGTTGGCCGCGCTGCCTCGTCCTTGGCACAAAATGCGCCGCTCGCGCGCCATCTGCACCACCTCCCAGGTACTGAGAAAGTAGGTAGCGACCTCCATCTGGTCGATCAACCGCAGCTCTTTTTCGACCTGCGCTCGGACGCTGGCAGGAGCTCCTGTGGGATATCGTTCGTCGAGCCCTGCCCAGGTCAGACGCAGCAATTTTTGCTGGGCACTTTCCCCCGCTGCCAAAGTACAAGGGAACTGATAATTGAGCTGATCGAGCTGAAATGTAAGCTGTTCACCAATCTCGCCGGCAACATTCAGCCACTCGGGATGATCAGAAAATATTTGCTGCATTTGCGTTTCCGAACGCAGATACGCCTCCGCGTTGCCCGAAAGTTGGGTGCCCGCGCGATCGAGTGTCGTGCCCAGACGGATCGCGTTCACGACGTCACACAGCTGCTTACGCGCAGGCTGATGAAAGAGCGGTCGCGCGCTGGCAATGATGCGAAAGCCGTAGCGCGCGGCCGTCTCTCGGGCCCACGCGCCACGCAGATCGTCGAAGCCGTCCAAGTGACGATACATCGCGATCGCTGCGCGATCGCCGAATGCGTCGCGCACGGCAGCAAGCTGCCGCGGACTCGGTGTGCTCGCATCACCAGGACAGCGCGGTGCGGGGATCAAGGCGAAAAGCCCCGCAGCGTGGGCCGAGAGCCAATCGAGTTCGAGCGCGCTCTGGCCCTTCGGCTGATCGGCGTGTGACAACGTGAGCAGCCGGCACAGGTTCTGATAACCCTGATGGGTTTCACAGAGCAGCGCGAGCGTGGGTCGCTCGTGCACCGGCGTTGATTTCTTCGCAGTCACGGCTGCGCGTGACGCAGATGCCCGCTGAGTCGTTGTCCGAGCCGCCTTCGCGGCCACGCCGTGAACCCACTTGGTGCGCTGTGCCGCGAAGGTCAGCTCGGCGCCGGTAATGAAGCGTTGCCCCGAGGCTTTGGCCTGATTGAAGGCCTTCACCACCCCGTACAAGCCATCGCGATCGCAAATGGCGATGCCCGAAAGCCCCAAACTCGCCGCCTGCTGCACGAACTCCTCGGGCTGCGAGGCTCCCCGTAGAAACGAGTAACAAGTGGTGGCGAGCAACTCGGCGAACATCGAACACTGAACGTATATTCAGTTCGACGTGGTCGTCTAGGTTCAGCTCCAGGTGATGGAGATCACTCGCTTTACCGGGATGCGTCATTCCTGAACAGTCGGTGACGGCAGCGGGCTCGCCCCTTCGTCGTGAGGGTGAGCGCGACCACGTACGAAGTCATCCAAGACTCGAAGATCTTGCTCAGCCGCGACTCCAGATTCTCTACCGCGCTTTCGAGTGCGTTCGTCTCAGCTATCCCGAATCCGAGTCACGCCGCACGCACGTGACCCACGGCAGCGAACTCGTTCGCGACCACACGCGTCGAAAATCGCCGCTCGCTCATCGCCTCCAATGTTCATCGCATTCGTGATGAACGCGATGAACATACTGAGCGCGCCAGCGAAACAATGCTCATTGCCGAGTCGCCATCGCTAGCTCATCTTCGAAGGAGCGTTCAGCGTGCTGAGCGCGCATCGCGTCAAAAGCGATGTGACGATGTAAGGCGACTCGTCAACGACGAGGGCTTCATACGGGGACGTGTGCGTTCGAGGGGAAACGCGCAAACCGCGCGTTTTCGCAAATTTCAAGCGAAGAGGGAGTAGCATCAAATGGCAAACCAGCGAGACGAAGATTCGAGTTTGGACGCCGCGGAATTCGAGGGATTGGAAGAAGTTCTGTCAGCGTTCATGCAGGCTCACGCTGGGGCGTCGGAAGAGGGCCCCGACGAATTATCAGCCTGCGAGCAAGAGCTCGCGCACGCCAATGTGCTGTTCGAGAGGTTCTGGACTCCGAGGGTTGCCGAGCTGCTGTTACCCCCGGAAGCGCAGCGCCTTCTCGGTCCCTTCGAGCGCTATCGCTGGTGCTTTCTGCACGTGCGCTGTTGCATGATCTTCGGCTACCTCTTGTGCCGAGCGCCTCGCGAATTCAGTGCGTTCAGCGTTTATCTGAAGCGCTATTGGCTATGTGTTCGTCAAGTGCTCGGAACTCCCGTGCACCAGCCCGTGCTTGCCTCGGAACGCGATGACTTCCTGAAGCTCATGAGCGCGCTTTCGGCGGCATATCGTCCCGCGTTGGCGGATGATCTTGCTCACGCGGAAGCCTTCCGTGAGGTCGCCGCAGCGGTACTCGACGACAAGATCGACTGCGAAATCGCTGCCTTCAGGCCATGCACCTTGTTCGAGCAAGTGCTAACGCATGAGACCGCCTCGGCGCTACTGGGGCGCGAGGCCTTGGCGCTCCACGAAAAGGAGCCGTTCTTTTGGTTTTGTCGCTGTTGGTGTTTGTGTGCAATCTGTTTCGGATGTTGCTTGGCCCGCGCTCACACGCTGGCGCAGCGCCGCAAGTGCTTGCAGCGCTTTTATGAGTGTCTGCGACACTGCTTCCGACCGCTGAGCTGCGGCATCGATGCACCCGTGACAGGCACCTGCGCCGAGGAACAGGTCTTTTCGTCTGTTTCGCTGCTCGGGGTGGAGATCGTCGGTACCGCAGCCGGGGCGGGCTGTGTCTCTTACGTTCTCGACTGGAAATCACCGCTCGATCCGCCCGCCGCGTTCAGCCAGCTGGGCATCGTGTATGCAGGTGCGCCCGGCCCCGGCAGCTGCGGCAAGGTCAACACCACTCTCGGTTGGCTCGATACCTTCGGCACTCCCGTACCCAATGAAGTCGAAGTGCGCCTGCGCGTTTTCGGCCAGAACGGCGAAACCTGTGAAGCGACCACGCTTTTTCAGTTGTTCAGAAAGCGCGTCTGGATCTCCGCCATCGAGTCCGTTCAGGTCGAGTCTCCGCCCGGCTTCCCCGATCCGAGCGCTCGACTCATCGATCCCATCACGACCCAAGAGCTTTCGTTCGGCACTGCACTCGAGGTGATGGGGCACGCCTTCGTGGGCAAGTGCTTCGACCGCGAGATCAAGCGTTACACGCTCGCCTATCAACCGGGCTTTGTCAGCGATCCCTTGCTCGGAGCTTGGACGCAGTTTTGGCAAGTCGACTACATTAGCCCGCTACAGCGCGTCGCGATTCAGACGAGCAACTTCGACCTCACGAGTTTCTGGATACTGCAACACGCCTGCCTCATCCCCCCCTGCCCGCCGTTTCCGGCCATCGCCTATGACGAGCTCATTCCAACGCGCTGGCAGACCAACCAGCCGGGCCAGTTCTTTCCCGTCGATCCTCAGCTGCCCCCCATCTGGGGTGCTCAATCCTTACCGCCAAGCAACTGCCACTCTGGGCGCTACACGCTCCGTGTGGAAGCCGAAGACACGCTCGGCAATCACTATTACGACGTGCAGCGTGTTTGGTTCGACAACAAGCCAATCACGGGTGAAATCACCGGCCTCGGCGGGGTACCCGCGTGCGCGGTGGTCAAACTCAGTCAACTGCTGAACGCTGGAAACTGCGCACTCGCTTGGCCGCTCACCATCGACGGCATTGCCTACGATGAATACATCATCGAAGGCGACGCATCGACGCCGAGCGACAACTACGGTGGTTACTGCGTGACTTTGACCAAACAAGGCGGCGCGCAATCGGGCTGTGCGCCCATCGTTCTCTCGGTTGCGTTGCCCGTGCCCGCACCGCCTAGTCCGACCACCATCGGGCTCAATCGCATTGGTGATCCGGGCGCTCGCTGTCTCACGGCTGTCCCTCCGCCGGCACTCGTTCCGCCCAAGACGTCCAACGCTCTCACCGTCATGGACGCTCGCATGTTCGACGCCGTGTGCGCTGCCAGCGCTTCGCCGCCACCTCCGGCCGGCTTCGCGCTCGAACGCGGCGAATGCTGCGCCTACTATTTCTTGCTCAACGTGTGGGATCGCTCCATTTGCCCAAGTCTGTCGGGCGGACGGCACGAAGCTAGCTTCATCTGGCCGGTCTACGTGTGCAATGACCTCCCGCCATTGCGTACCCAGTGAGGCTCGCCATGACAGACCCCTGGTTGCGCTGTGTCGTCGCCACCTTCGCGACCTACCGAGTCGCGCAGCTCATTGCCCGTGAGGACGGCCCTGGCGCCGTCCTCTTCCGGCTGCGTAAGCGGCTCGGCAACGGTTTTTGGGGCAGCTTGATGGACTGCTTCAAATGCACGAGTGTCTGGGTGGCAGCGCCGTTCGCGTGCTTCGTCTCGACCGCGAACGCCGCCGAATGGCTGGTGATCTGGCTCGCTGTCTCGGGCGGCGCCTGCTTCCTGGATGCGCTCAGGCCGGGCGCTGCCGTCGAAGCAGGGCCGCCCCCTATCATCATCGAGCGTTTACCCAACCCCGAGGAGGTTCCAAGTGAGTTGTTGTGGACAGAATCGAAGTTCGATGAACAAGGCCGTAGCAGGTAGCCCCGTCGTCAATCGTAGTGAGCAGCGTCTACTTGCGCGGAGCGTGAGTGCGACGCCGAGCATGCCGAGCGGTCCCGGTGTCTCGCTGCGCACGCTGCGCAGCGAGACGTTCGTGGTGCGCGGCCCTCGCACGGGTTGGCGCTATGAATTCTCGCACAGCCACCCGGTTCAATCAGTAGCCACGCAGGACGCCGAGCTGCTGATCGCAACGGGCATGTTCAAGCTCGAACGGTTGGGCTGATTCGAGGCAGAGTCAGTCCGCCAAGGCTTGCAAATAACGCCGGCCCGTCGAGCGATCGACATAGGCCACGGCTTCGAACCCACCCGACGCGCCTTGCAACCAAAGTCGCACGTAATCACGAGTGACCGGTGCGTGGCCCCACCACTCCACCGCGTCGAGCCGTTGTTCGAAGCGAAGGCGGTCGATGGTGTATAGGCTCCGCTCGATGGCGAGGCTACTGCCGACGCGGAGTGGGCCGTGCAGCTCACAAGGCTCCGGCAACAGGCGGGTGGGCGCACCAGGCAACTCGGCGAAAGAGGGTTCGGTTTTGCGCAGACGGGGCTTCTTGGAGCTGGTGGCGGGGGGCGATTCAGCCAGAGCAGGGCTGAGCTTGCTCTTGGCTTCCGGGCGATGGGAATCACACAGCTCGAGCGTGCCCACGTGCTCTTCACCCAGCTCGGCGGAAAGCTCGGCGATGAGCACGGGGATCTCGTTGTCAGCGGCGATACTGACGGTGGCGCCGCTGAGCACCTGCGCGAGCTCCAATTGGCGCGCGACGGCAGGGACCAGCTTGGGCACGGACAAACGCATGCTGAGTGACGGCGCGCCGAGCTTGGTGCGAGCCAAACGCGCGCTCAGCACACGCCGGAGCTCGTCTGCCCGGTGGAGCGGTGTGGCCAGCTTGAAGCGCAAGGAGAGCTCGGTCTTTTCGCCGCGAAAACGCGCGATGGCTGGATCACACCCGATGGTGAGCAGGAGTGATTGGGCGGCTTCACCGCGGCCGGTCAGGCGCGCGCTGACGCGCGAAACGAGTCCACCGAGCACGAATGACAACGGCTCGGTGCCCGTGACCGGTTCATCCCAAGTGCTGCTCTCGGTGAGGGTGCGTTCGGGCGTGAAGGCGATCAGCGGAGCACGGTCGCGGCCGGCACACAGCTCCGTCACGCTGGCGGCGGCTTCACCCAAGCGACTGCCCAAGGCTTGGCGAGGCAACGCGCTCAGCTCACCAATCGTGAACACGCCCAGGCGCACGAACCAGCCCGCCGAGTCCTCCGGGAGCGGCAGCGCATTGATCGGCAAAGCCGCAAACGCTTGCCGGGTGTGCTCCGAAGGCACCACGCAGACCCCGCGATCTTCCGGATCGGCGGCGCTGGGCGAAAACCAATGCGCGAAAGCGCTGGCCAAACGTGGACCGTCAGAAATCGCCACGCGCACGGAATGACCCATGGCGCGCACGCGATTGGCAAATTCTGAGCCCAACGCGAGCTCCCCACCCTGCAAATGGGCCGAACCGGTGATGTCGACGCACACGGTGTCCGGCGCTTCTACCGAAACCGTGGTGCCCAAGCTGAGCCCCACCTCGGCAATGCAGCTCAAGGTCGAACACACCTCTGCCTGCGTGACCTCACGCACGACCAGGTTGGCGACGAGTGCGCACGCCTCGGCAATGGTTTGCCCGGCACGCACGCCATAGCGCTTGGCGCTCTCGTTCACGGCGCTCAGTTTGGCGGTGGCGTCGATGGGCTTGGGCTCGGTTGCGCCCGGCTTTGTCTCGGCGCTCACCAGCACGACCCCCAAGGGCGGCTTCGATTTGCGCAGCTGCAACCCCCAAAGCAGCCGTTTTTCTGCTAATTCGCAGAGGAGCTCGGGGAGCACCAAGGCGAGCACGCGCCGCTCTGAAGCGATGGCCGCTGTGGAAGCCTTGCGTTCAAGGGCTGCGGGTTCAAGCGAGTCGGCGGACATGGGTCAGCTCCCTCCCTTGGCTGCGAGTGGGCTCGTCACTCTTCCACGCTGGCCCCGTGCGGACCCAGGCGATGGAGCGCGGCGAAGAGACGCGGCCATGTTTGTCTTTCACGACGCGCACACTGAGCTTGCCCTCACTGGGGCGTTCGAGCTCGATGCGTTGCGCGACGGGCAACGGCAAGGGGCGTTGCTCAGCCGCGTCCGTCAGTAAGATCACGCTGTTGGGCGTGCCGTCGACGCCCATGGCTAGGCGGCGCACGACGCGCAGCCAGGCGGTGAGGTTGATCGACAAAGATTTACCGGGCACCCCCAGCAGATCGACGATGGTCACGGCGCAAGCGCCGGACTCGACGATGCGCAGGGCCACGCGGCTGAGCGCTTCGATCGGTGGGCGCACCACGAGCAGGCGATTGAGCTCAACCCCTGCGGCAGCGACGCCCGGGCCATAAAGCGTGCCCGATGGATCGAGGAAGGCGCACCAAGGCACGCTGCCCCCGCGCGCGACGGCTGCTTGCTGCGCGGCGTGGCAGGCGGCAAGACCCAGGCTGGTGCCCAAGGCTGAGCCGCCATGAACGCTGAGCTCGATGACCGCGCCACGTGGCAAGCCATGGTCGGGCAAAACCCGATTGAGCGCCTCGACCCCCAGCGAGAACGCTCCGGGCGCGTCAGCCGAGAACGGCTGGCCGGCTCCGGAGCCAATGCTCACCCCATGTTCGCGCAAAGAAGCGGTGGGTAAGCGTTCGAGGAGGTGTGCGGGAAGCGCCATCGGGTACTGAACATAATAACAGCTCCCGACCTCGACGCCAGTGATCCTAGCCCAGGCCTAGGACATTCAATGTCCCAGAACGAGCGCCAACTCAGCGCAACTCAAGCGGTCATTCGTCAGTCACTTGACCACCGGCGCCGGCGCGGGTTTACCCGCCGGCTTGGGTTTAAGCGGTTGGGATTTGCCTTTGGGTTTGGTCTTGGCGGCCAGGTTCAGCTCATCGAGCGCGGTGGCAATGGCCTTCGAGACGGCCAGCTCGCTCAGTTGATCCCACGTCTCTTGGCGCTCGCGTTCCGACGCCTTGGGGCCATCGCCTTTGGCGCTCGCCTTGCCGTGACCGGTGAAGCCCAGCGTATCGTCGGGGATGCGCGTGCCGAGTAGGCGCACTGCGAGTCGAGTCTCGTGCTCTTGCGCGCCGGGCTTGTCGGCGACGGGTGCGCTGGTCTCCGTCGCATCCGTGAGCTCGACATTGACCGCAAAGGCGCCGGTGATGTGCGACTTCGCGAGGAACTGCCGATACGCGTCTGGATCGGCCTTGGGATCCGGCGCGCCCTGCAATTGGACCACGAGCTGCGGATGATGCTCGAACGCTTTTTTGAGCTCGGCCAGCACGCGCGGACTCGCCGCTTTGACCGCCTCGGCTTTGAGCTCGGCCTTGGGCGTGATCGCCTTGAGTTCGAAGTAGTACCGCTCCTTCGGCGGATCCGCAGCCAGCGAAACGCTGCCCGTGAAGCACAGCGCCCCCAACACCCAAGCGTTCACGCACCGCAGCCAAAAAGTCGACGCCATACCGAGAAACTAGCAAGCTTTTCGCGATTTTTCTGCCCCATGTGGGGTGATATTCCTGCGCTGCGGCCGTCTGCCGCTGAAATGGTATGACTCGCCAGTGACTGCGACCGCCCACACGCCCCAGCAACTCGACTCCCTGCGCCAGATCTTACGCGACCTGGGCTCGGTGCTCGTTTGCTACTCCGGTGGCATCGACAGCGCGTTCGTGCTTGCCGTCGCCCATGCCGAACTCGGCCCGCGAGCGATCGGCATGACCGCGGTCAGCCCCAGCCTGTCGGACGGGGAAAAAGCGGACGCCGCGCGCATCGCGCAAAAACTCGGCGCCGACCAGCGCTTCGTCGAATCCCACGAGCTCGAGCGCCCCGGTTACGTTCAAAACGGACCCGACCGCTGCTTTCATTGCAAGTCGGAGTTGTACGAGATCGCCGAGGCCAAACGCCGAGAATGGCAGCTCGCGGTCGTCGTCAACGGCACCAATCGCGATGACCTCGGCGACTATCGTCCCGGGCTCGAAGCGGCGAAAAATGCCGGCGCGCGCAGTCCCCTCGTGGAAGCGGGCATGACCAAGAGCGACGTGCGCGCCGCGGCCCTCGCCATCGGCATGGACGTCTGGGACAAACCCGCCGCCGCTTGCCTCTCCAGCCGCATCCCCTACGGCACCAGTGTGACCCCCGAGCGCCTCGCGCAAATCGGCGGGCTCGAAGCCGACCTCAAAGCCCTCGGCTTCCGCCAACTGCGGGTGCGCTGGCACGACCAGATCGCGCGCATCGAGATCGCGTTGTCCGAGCTCGAGCTCATGCTCGCTCCCGGCGTGCGTGACGCCGCGGTTTTAGCCGGAAAAAAGCACGGTTTTCAGTACATTACGCTCGACCTCGGGGGTTACCGCACGGGTTCCCACAACGAGGTTTTGGTGGGGCGAGCCCTGCGCATCGTTTGACGTCGAACGTTCACCGCAAGGCTAGCTCCGCGTGTCTGCTCGCTGAGGTCCCCAGATGAAATACCTGCACACCATGGTCCGCGTCGAAAACCTCGAGACGTCCCTCGCCTTCTATGTCGGCGCGCTCGGCTTACGTGAATTGCGCCGCACCGAAAACGAAAAGGGCCGCTTCACGCTCGTGTTCCTGGCTGCACCCGGCGACGACTCCGCGCAGGTGGAGCTGACCTACAATTGGGATCCAGAAACGCTGACTGGCGGCCGCAACTTCGGTCACCTCGCCTACCGCGTCGACAACATTTACGAGATCTGCAAAAAGCTGATGGACGCCGGCGTGACGATCAATCGTCCACCGCGCGATGGCCACATGGCCTTCGTGCGCTCGCCGGATCAGATCTCGATCGAGCTGCTGCAAGCCGGAGACCCTTTGCCGCCGCAAGAGCCGTGGCTATCCATGCCCAACACCGGCAAGTGGTGAGAACGCGCTATTCCGCGCCCGCGCGCGCCACTTTTTGCACGGTATCCCAGGTGCGCGTGGTCACGTCCTTGCCGAACGTCTTCTCGATCAGGGTCATGAACACCGGCCCTTTGTCGCTCCGCACATAGGAACTCAGCACGTCGCGCCCGCGCACGGTCCAGATCCGCGCGCCGTCGAGCGCGGGCGGCAACCTGAGCTTCGCTTCAGGCTTGGCGCGCAAAAAGGTGACGACCCGTTTCGACCCCGCCGGCAAGCGAAACTCCTGATACGGATCAGCGCCGATCAACTCGTCGAGCTCCTCGATCGAGCGCACGATCGTGCCAAACCTCTTTCCGACCTGGCTCTCGAGCGCCGCCTCGATCTTCTTTTCGATAGCAACGTCCGTCGCGCGCCGCCCCCCAAACACGACGTTGCCGCTCGATAGCAGCGTCTTCACGTCACTGAAGCCCGCGTCTTCCAAGGCCGCTTTCAACGCGGGCATCTTCAAATTCATCGGGCTGACTCCGCGGAGGAAAGCTGCGTAGCGCGGCATGGTGGCGGTGAGCATAGGTGGCCTGCACGCCGTAGTCAGTCCGGATCGACCTCGCCGGGAACAACGTGCCTGGGTGAGGTGCGCTGCTGGGGCTCGGGCGCCCACTCTCCCAGTCGCCGCGCTTTTGGCTATTGCCTGGTCAGCTTTCGCTGCGCCTTGGTCTCCTGAGCTTGCGGCTTGACGAACGTGACGTCGGCTAGGACCGTGCCGGCCGTGACACTGGTTGCGAACGTCAATGGCACGGACTGAACGGTGACGGGAACGGTGGCACCTTCCGGCAGGGGGATCCGCGGTTGGATCTCGATGCGCACGGTTCCGTCGCTCGAGACGCGCCCGCTCCAACTTCCGCCCTCTGGCAACTCGACCGCGACAACGATGCCTTCGAGACTGGACGGCGGGGCACACGCGACGTTCTGCGAAGTCACGCGCGAGGCCTGCTTTTCGGGCAGATCCTTGGTCTCGATCTGCGGTTTGCGGGAAAGGAAATACCCACCCGGCACCGCCATAGTCAAGCCACCCAGCAGGATGGATAGACCGCCCCGTTGGAGGGCGCCGGACTCGCTCTGGCACGTGTCGCCTTCGCGCTGATCGCCGCAGGTCACCTGCGTGTTCGCATCACCCGAAGCCACGAGCAACCCGGTGCCAATCGCCGTGATTACCCCGCCCGCCACCAGCCAACCGATGGCGGCGGTTCGGTTCGTGTGCATGTCCGTCACTTGTTGGCGCTTGATACTTTGAACGCTCTCCGCGTTGCACGCACCGGTCAGCGCCAGTTGGCCGACGACGGCGTGGCCCTCTTGGCGAAACTGACCTGCGATGGGCATGACGCCGGCGCGTATCAACCGGAGCCGCTGCTGTGGAACGCCCGAAGTCTCCCGCACGCTGGTACTCACTTCCGACAAGCAACCCGACAGACAGCTTGCCAAGACACACACCGCAGTGATTCTGCTACTCCAACGTCCAATCCTTTGATGCTTCATAGTGCCTTGTCGGCACCGCGCCCGCCTCGGTTGCGCATCGAATTCACAAAAGCAGAACGGCCGGGACTCAGGTCCCGGCCGTCAGCTTTTCTATTGGGTCAGCTTCGTCTCAGCGACGACGCGGACCGCGGTCGCCACCGCGGCCGCCACGGTCACCGCCGCCGCCCGGGCCGTCGCGGCGCGGGCCGCGTTGGGGTGGGCCCGCTTCGCGCGAGCGCGCGATGCGCTCTTTGGCGGCTTCGCCTTCTTCACCCTCGGGCAGGGGCAAGAGCTCGCGGCGAGTCAGGCGGATCTTGCCGTCGCGTTCGACGCTGATCACCTTCACGTCGATTTCTTCGCCTTCTTTCAGCACGTCAGCCGGCGAATCGATGCGCTCGTGCGAGATTTCGGACACGTGCAACAGCGCTTCGTTGTTCGGCAAGATTTCGACGAACGCGCCGAAGTCGACCAGGCGCTTCACGACGCCGTGATAGACGCGACCGACTTCCGGCTCGGCCGTGAGGCCTTCGATGATCGCCAGCGCGCGCTTGACCGCTTCCGAATCGGAGCTGGCAATCGACACCGTGCCGTCGTCCTTCACGTC
>Ga0134124_10001194_pt1 | contig 20836 bp, 16 predicted proteins | sample KB304_FD_96880 | JGI IMG/M metagenome (GOLD analysis project Ga0134124, IMG submission 96880) | Terrestrial soil microbial communities without Nitrogen fertilizer from Kellogg Biological Station, Michigan, USA - KB3-0-4 | ecosystem: Environmental > Terrestrial > Soil > Unclassified ... | reverse complement strand
GGGTGCCTGCACTTCGGCACCAAGGACGAAATGAAAGAGCTTGCCCAGACGCGCGCGGCCCAGCTACGTGACGTTTCAGGATTCGCCGACGCAGGCGTATACGATCCGCAGTCAATCGGCGGAACGCACGTTATCTATGTTCTGCACGACGCTAAGCATCCGGAACTGTACGGAGGGTTACCCGCCGATCCGCAGATCGCTTTCAGCTACACGTATTGGAAGTGGATCGCCAAGCCCATCGGACTGATCATTGCGCTGCTTGGTCTATTGGCGGTCTTCTTCCATTACATTTTCACCGGACCGAAGCGGCCGCAACCCGAGCCGGAAGACGTACCGTAGCGTCCGGAGTCCGACAAACTTCAGTTTGTCGTCGGCTCGATGAGGAATCGGATTAAGGACGGACGACAAACTGAAGTTTGTCGGACATGAGAAGGAGGAAGCATGACGACATCAGCTCAACCATACGATGAGACCATTCAGCGGGACTTCGGCGGCTACGGGCGAACCGTCATCCGCGAAGGCGAGCTGTTGCGTCATCAAACTTACACTCGCTTTCTTCATTGGACGGTGGCGATCTTTTTCTTCGCGGCGCTGTTGTCGGGCATGGCGATCTACTCTCCGTGGACGTTTCGATGGCTGGCGCCGCTGTTTGGCGGAGGCGCAATGACCCGGTTTCTTCATCCGTGGTTTGGCGCCGGTTTCGTCATAGCATGGTTTTTCCAGTTTCTGAACTGGAGACGCGTGATGGCCTGGACGGACGCCGACAGCAAATGGCTTCGCGAAATTGATAGATATGCCAAAAACGAAACCAGGCTCGAACCGGAAGACGTCGGGTTCTACAACGCCGGGCAGAAGCTTCAATTCTGGGAGATCGGATTGGGCAGCCTGGTGCTCTTGATTACCGGAGTTCTGATGTGGTTTCCCGAAATCAGCGGCCGGCTCGCAGTCGCAGCCAGTTACGTCTTTCACGATATCTTCGCGCTGATCATGCTTGGCGGTATTTTCATTCACATCTACCTGAGCACCGTTGGGCAGCCGGGAACGTTGCACGCGATGACGCGCGGCGTGGTGACGCGCGCGTGGGCCTGGACCCATCATCCGGCGTGGTACCGTGAGGCCACGGGACGCGATCCACGCGCCGACTACGAAGACGCGCGGCGCCGATTGGCGAAACGAGCGCGCGCAATCGAGGCGCTGGAACAAGCCGAGATCGACCCGGATCGCCGCCCGACGCAATCGTAAGCGAATCCTGATCGGTACCGCCGCACCCGTGCGCGTGGACCCTGTGAAACACCATCATCAAGCGAGGGTAAGGATTTGCCCGTCGCACCTTCCGGCCACGGGCCAACGCGAAGCCCTTCTCCCCTTCTCGCGATTGATGACTTTCAGCAATTGACTTCGGACAGCTACAAACCTTTCCGCACACCTTTGCAAGGAGGTTCCACAATGAAAAGACTCTTTGGGTCCCTGATGTTTTCATTCGCGCTCGCGGTATTGGCTGTTAACGCAGCCGTTCAGCAGCAGGACAGGACACCGCTGGTCCGGCTGCTCGAGTCAAAGGGAATCATCACCGAGCAAGAGGCCGCGATGATCAGCGAGGCCTCCTCACCGGCACAGGCTGAGCGGAGACTGGCGGAGCTGCTGCTCTCCAAGAAAGTGATAAGCCGCGAAGAGTATGACCAGACGCTTCTGGCTCTGGGAGCCGGTTCTGCGGATTCGGCTTCTACGCCGCGCGTTACCGTCGCAGCCGCGCACGTCGGCGAGTCGCCGGCTTCGAATTCATCACGGGTCGCGCGCGAGGCGCGCGAGAAAGCGTCGAGCCCGGCGCAGGCCCAAGCTGAGGGTCCGATGACCACTGTATCGAAAGTTCCAGTCAAGATCTACGGGAGCATATTGTTCAACGCGAACTACGTGAGCCACGGCGCCAACACGATCGACATTCCGCTGTTTCCGCAGAAGCGCGGAACCTCCCCGGATCAAGATCATCAAAACTTCAATATGACAGTGCGCCAGACGCGATTCGGCCTGCGCTACGAAGGCAAGATCTTCGACGATGCGAAGCTGACCGGCGTATTCGAGTTCGATCTGCTTGGCGGATCGCCGGCGTTCGCCAATGGAATCAACTTCGACATTTTTCGAGTAAGGCTGGCTTACGGCAGAGTTGATTGGAAGAAAGATTCGCTCGAAGCCGGGCAGGATTGGGCGGTCTTCTCACCATTGAATCCGACTTCGCTCGCTTCGTATGCGATTCCCGGATTCTCTACGTCGGGCAATCTCTGGAACCGAATGCCGCAGATTCGATATGAGCATCGGGCGGGCGACAAAACTAAATTTGTTTTCACCACAGCGCTGCTCGATCCGAATGCCGGCGATAGCTCGGGCAATCCGGCGGCCCGACCTATCGGCCTGGGAGAAAGAGGCGCGGCGCCCGCCGCTGAAATGCGTCTCGGGTTTACGACGCCGAGCCACGGCAAGGAATCGTCGGCGGGTGTAAGCGGGCACTACTCGCGTTTGCTTGGCGAGCCCGGTAACCCGGCCGGCACGACGGTGCGAAGTCCGATCGACTCATACGGCCTGAGCGGTGACGCGAATATCTGGTTGTCTTCAGGGTTTCGCGTGACCGGCGAGGCGTTTCACGGGCGGGCGCTCGGAATATTCTCGGGCGACATAGCACAGAGTTCGGCTGTGATCGCCGGCCGCGCGCGCGGAATCGATTCGACCGGCGGCTGGATTGAACTCCATTGTGAAGCTCCGACGGGCTATCAGGGCTCGTGGAAAAATATCAGCATGAATGGCGGCTACGGCATCGAGGACAATCGCGACAAGGACCTCGTCGCCGGCCTTCGCAAGCGCAATCAAACTTACATGGTTAACGGGCAATACAAGTTCTCGCCGAACTTCACATTCGCTCTCGAGTATCGAAGAGTGCTGACCGATTGGTTCCTGCAGCCCTCGGCTAATCAGAAACTGAACTGGGCGAGCCTTGCCTTCCTGTATTCATTTTGAGAAGTTGACCCATCAGACAAATCTGGCTATTATGGCCCTATTGACATAGCTAACTTGGCGATAAGCCGGATTGGGGACCACGTCGAATGAAAAGCGTCAACATAGCGGAACTCAAGAACCGACTGAGCTCCTATCTGACCGAAGTCAAAGCGGGGGAGGAGATATTGGTGCGCGATCGAAACCTGCCGATTGCGCGAATAGTGCCTCTCGCTCAAGCTTCGGGCGACGAAGATTTGCTGGCGCTTGCCGCTCAAGGAAAGCTGCGTCTGGGCGAGGGGACAATCGATGATTCGTTTTGGGAGCTGCCGGCGCCTCGAATCGCGCCCGCGATTCTGCGAAATGCGTTAGAACAGGAACGAGATGACGACTAAACGCGTGCGCCGCATCAAGCCCGTAGCTCCACTCACTGCCTTTTGGGATACTAGCGGCGTTGTTCCGCTTTGTTGTCTTCAATCTCAATCGGCGCCGGCACGACAAACCGCTCGCGTCTATGCTCGAGCGGTTGTTTGGTGGGCGACCCCGGTTGAGGCCATCAGTTCTTTCAATCGATTGAAACGCGAAGGACACCTGACCGCAAAAGACTACGGGCAGGCTAGCGCGCGCCTGGACCATCTCCGTCGACGGTGGAGCGAGATTCAACCTACAGAAGAAGTACGGCGCCGCGCCGAACGGCTACTGGGCGCCCATAAGCTTCGTGCAGCCGACGCATTGCAGCTAAGCGCTGCCCTTGTCTGGTGTAGCAATCATCCGCGGGGACGAGTATTCATTGGAGCGGATGGGCAGTTGTCGGATGCAGCGGAGGGTGAAGGTTTCACTGTAATTCGTTTGTTATGAGCATAACAAACCATTTTCCTTCCGTGTAGGAGCGTTGCTTTGTGAACCGTGACGACAACCACTAACGTTGCTGACGAAAGAAGTTCGCAACTATACTCCCGCTATGGAAACACGCGTAACCAATCGCGTCCACATAGGCAATGTTATTCGCCAGGGCATTGTCTTCGATTTCAAGAATCTGCGTGGAGGGACAGTGAACACTGACACTCTGCCGCAAACGGTCGCAAGCCTGTTCAAACTGCTGGACGAGCGACAGGTCGACTACCTGCTTGTCGGGGGTGTGGCGATGCTCAATTATGTGGAAGGCCGTAACACACAGAACATAGATCTTATTGTGGCGGTTGCGTCGCTGGAAGCGTTACCCGAGATCGACATTACAGAGCAGGATGGCGATTTCGTTCGTGGGTCGTCTAACGGGCTGCAGGTCGACTTTCTGCTGAGGACCAATGCTCTCTTCGACAAGGTTCGGATCGACTATGCCACTACACAGCAATTCGTCGAACAAGCGATTCCCTGTGCCACCGTTGAAGGACTACTACTTCTGAAGATGTATGCTCTCCCTTCCCTGTACCGGCAAAGCAGTTTCGCCCGAGTCGGAATCTACGAAAACGACATCGCCACTCTAATGCAGCTTTATGAGCCCGCGCTTGATCCCCTGTTTGCCGAACTGTCAAAGCACCTCTCAGCCACTGATTTGAAAGCTGTGCGCGACATCGTCGGTGAAATCCAGCAACGCATCATTCGATTTCAAGAAACATCCAAGACACGCGAGTAACCGCTGAACTTTGAGTAGTGGTTCAGTTTGAGGTTCAGAGTTCAAGCTTTAGCTTGCTCTCGAGCTTTATGGTTGAAAAACGGCAAGCTAAAGCTCGAACTCTGAACCGAGCCTCTGACCACCCACTACCCAACTTTGACAGGACTCGAGAACCCAAGCTATATTTCGCACTCAGAATGAACTCCCGAGTTTTAGTTCTGAACGCATCGTTCGAGCCGATCAATGTTTGCACGGCCCGACGAGCGGTTGTGCTGATTCTCAAGGGCGTGGCGAATGCCGAAGAGTGTTCTGCTCAGTGGCTGCACTCGACCCGATTCTCGATGCCAATGCCCTCGGTAATCCGGCTGATTGAATACATACATATCCCCTTCGAGAGGAAGAGTCTCTCGCGTAAGAACATCCTGCTTCGCGATCACAATACCTGTCAGTACTGCGGACGTATCTTCCCGCCCCAGGATCTAACACTGGATCACATCACACCGCGCTCGCGCGGCGGAGATTCCGCCTGGGAAAACCTGGTGGCTTGCTGCCGGTCCTGCAACAACCGCAAAGGAGACCGCACACCCGAAGGCGCCGGCATGCGATTGATGAAGCGGCCGCAGGCTTACAATCTTCACGTCAACCGGCAGATCATCCGCTATCTGGGCCGAACCGACGAGGCCTGGCGCAAATACCTCTTTTACTGATTGTGTAAGGCGGATTTCGCGCAGCAGATTGAAAAGTCGCGAGCGGCTGAGCTATTCTCAAATCCGCAGTCGGAAATCCATTCCGCAATGCTGACTAATGAATCCATTCTTTGAGGCTGTCTACGAAGTCCAGGAAGCAACGCTGATGGCCGGTCGCGCGTTTCGGCGCGCCGCATCCAAACCTCACTACATTCGCGAAATCATCACCCAGATGGACCTGATCGGCGTCGGGTCCATACTGATCATTGTTCTTACCGGCGCATTCACCGGAGGCATTCTGGCGCTGAACACCGCGCCCACGCTCAAGACATTTGGGGCGACGGCCAAGACCGGACAACTCGTCATGACTTCGCTTGTGCGAGAGATGGGACCGGTGCTGGCTTCACTGATGCTTGCCGGCCGCGTCGGGTCTGCGATCGCCGCGGAGCTTGGCTCGATGGTGGTCTCCGAACAGGTCGACGCGATGCGCGCGCTGGGCACCGACCCGATCAAGAAGCTCGTGTGGCCGAGATTACTTGCACTGATGGTGATGTGCCCGGCGCTTACGCTGCTCGCGGACATGGTCGGATCGGTGGGAGGCTGGGCAGTATCCAGTTCGTTGCTGGGCGTTCCGAGCTCGGTCTATATCCGCTCCGCAAAAGACGCACTCACTTACAACGACCTCATAGGCGGACTGGTGAAACCTGTGATGTTCGGGTTCGTCATCGCGATTGTGAGTTGCCGAGCCGGGCTGCGCACTCACGGCGGGACAGTCGGCGTGGGCCGCTCGACTACTCAATCGGTGGTGTTGTCGGATATTTTAATATTGGCAACCGACTTCTTCCTGCAAAAACTGATTCAGGCTTTCAGTTAGCTGACATCCCATGTCTGAACACATAAACAGCGCAATTGAGTTTCATGACGTGACGATGGCCTACGAGGACCGGGTCATCCTGGACGAGGTTAATTTTGTGGTGAATCCGGGTGAGACCAAGATTGTCATGGGCGGCTCGGGCACCGGCAAATCGACGATCCTGAAACTCGTGCTTGGGCTAATCAAACCGCAACACGGCCGCATCCTGATAGACGGCGATGACGTTACGAGCATGTCGGAATCTGAGATGGCGGACGTGCGGAGGAAGATCGGGATGGTCTTTCAGGACGGCGCGTTGTTCGACTCGCTTTCGGTCTACGAGAACGTCGGCTTCAGGTTGTTCGAGCAGGCGCTGCCCGAATCGGAGATAGAAGAGACCGTTCGACGAATGCTGCGATTCGTCAATCTCGAGCATACGATGTATATGAGGCCTTCGGAACTGTCCGGGGGCATGCGCCGTCGAGTCGGCATCGCACGCGCGCTGGTGGGCAGTCCGAAGTTGATCCTGTTTGATGAGCCAACGGCGGGACTCGATCCACCCACTGCGCGGACAATACTCGAGCTGGCAATGAAGCTTCGTGATCTCGAGGGGGTCAGCTCGATCTTCGTCACTCACAGGATCGAAGATATCAAGCTGCTCTCGTCGAGTTTCGCGACAATCAATGAGGGCGGCGAGATCGAGTTCAGAAGCGAACAAGGCAACTTGTGTCTGATCAATACTCGTTTCATCATGCTTAAGGAAGGCAAAGTGATTTTCAGCGGCACCGACGAAGAACTCTGGATGAGCGACGACGCTTACATAAAGGACTTTTTCAAAGTGTCGTGAGAAGTCAGAAGTCAGAGATCAGAAGTCAGAGATCAGAGGTCAGAAGTCAGAGGTCAGAGGTCAGAAGTCAGAAGTCAGAGGTCAGAAGTCAGAGGTCAGAGGTCAGATCAGAAGTCAGAATGAACTAAAGGTCATAATGGAAGTTCACAGTGCAGAAGCGAGATGTCTCCGAAGCCGTTCGATCTCTGACCTCCGACTTCTGACTTCTGACTTCTGACTTCTGACCTCTGACTTCTTTCTCTGCCTTCTGTTCCGGGGGTACATCATGCCAAGACAAAAAACCACAGTCTCCGAGTTGCGCGTCGGCATCCTCGTGGTGGCTACGATTACAATTCTCATTATTTTCATACTCGGCGTGAGCGGCGGGATTCCGTTCTTCCAGCATAACGCCACTTATCACACGCGGCTGGCCGCAGCCGACGGCTTGAAGAAGGGCGACGAGGTTCGGCTCGCGGGAAAGCTCATCGGCAAAGTCGACACAGTAGAATTCGGGGCGGTCCCAACCAGCAAGGACGATAAGCCGATCGTGATTACCATGATCGTCGATGCGAAAGAAGTTAACGGCCGCATCCGAAGAGATTCGCAGGCGGTGCTGGCTCAACAAGGCTTCCTCGGCGATCGCGTCATCGATATTACTCCGGGCACAAGTGCCGCCGAACCAATACCCGACGGCGGCGAGGTGCCAAGCGCAGACCAGGCCGGCCTGTCGCAGATATTTTCGGGCGCGAGCGATATCCTCGTGCAGTTCAACACCGTCGGCAAACAGCTCCAGGAGCTGATGGACAACGTCAATCAGGGCAAAGGCACCATCGGCAAGCTCCTTCATGACGATGCGTTCTATGTAAACCTGAACCGGACGATACTGGAATTCCAGGACGTTGGTTCAAAGATAACAAAAGGGAACGGCACACTCGCGCGCATCCTCAACGACCCGAAGCTCTACGACGACCTGCGCGGCGCGGTGAACGATGTTGAGGGCATCGTTTCAGATGTGCGCGGAGGAAAAGGCACGCTCGGCAAGCTGGTGACCGACGATCAATTTTATAAGCAGGCGAATGAAGTCCTCGCGAAATTCAACTCCACAACCGAGAAGCTCGACAGGATTGCCGGCGATATCGAAGCGGGCCGCGGGTCGCTGGGCAAGTTCATAAAGGATGAGAAGCTACACGATGACGCGCAGGCTACGGTCGCTTCACTGCGAAACATAAGCGAAAAGCTCGATAAGGGAGAGGGTACCGCGGGTAAGCTTCTTCACGACGACAAACTCTATAACAACCTGAACCAGACCACCGCCGAGATGGTGAAGATGCTGTATGACTTTCGGCAGAACCCAAAGAAGTATTTGAGCATCAAGCTCAGCCTATTTTAGTAGCGTTGTCACACCTCTGTACCCGGTGCCATAAGAACCAACGAGCCGATACGGTGAAGAAACCGCTTTGCGAGCTTTGCGGTACCCTGCGAGCTTTGCGGTACTTTGCGAGCTTTGCGTTCAACGTATCTCTCTTTCTCGAGCGGATTCCTTACGCAAAGCTCGCAAAGTACCGCAAAGCTCGCGACGTCGGCCGGAAACGCAATCGTGAGACTAACGTCCGTCCCTGGATATCCGTCCATCGAAGATCAGATCCGGGCCGAGACGCCTGGTCTCAATCGACGAAAAAACAATTGCATCACCGAGTTTACTAATACCCAGATCGCCAACGGCTTCAATACCCTGGCCGATTATCTTCGGGGCGATTACCGCAATCAGGCGATCAACTGCGCGCGCCCTCAACAGCGAAGTGATGATTCCCTTTCCTCCCTCGACGAACACAGAAGCGATACCTCGCCGGCCAAGCTCTTCCAACAGCCGGTTGAGATCGATGCCTGATTTGTCCTTCGACTGCGGAAGCCTCAAGACCTCGGCTCCCATGCTCTTGATATCTGCTGCTCGCGCTTTATCCGCCGACTTGCCGGCGACGATTAGAGTGCCACCCGCCGCGCCTTCTGCGAGCACTCGAGCGGTGAGCGGTATGCGCAGGTGGGTATCAATAATTACTCGGAGAGGATTGCGACCTCTGGCCAACCGGACGGTGAGTTCCGGATCATCCGTCAGCACCGTGCCGATGCCCACCAATATCGCGTCGTGTTCGCTGCGAAGCTTATGAACAAAGCGCCGCGCCGCGGTGCCGCTTATCCACTTCGACTCGCCGGCTGCGGTCGCAATGCGGCCGTCGAGCGATTGCGCGAACTTTACCGTCACAAAGGTGGGGCGCTTCATTGCCGGTTTCATAGATCGCTTATTTTCCCGAGGCAGACGTCGTCCCTCCTTAGAAAGCACCCGAGGCCGCGAGCTTTGCGGTACTTTGCGAGCTTTGCCGCTCGAGAAAGAGAGATTCGTTGAACGCAAAGCTCGCAAAGTACCGCAACGCTCGCAAAGCGGTTCTTCACCGTATCGGCTCCTTAATACGAGCATGACTCTCTACGTGGCTGCCCCAGAATCATAGTCCAACCCTGACCTTGACCGAAGAACCTGGGGCGGCCACGGAGGGCCGCCCCTACATGCCGTGTCCGACACGCTGATAATAATCAGACGCCAGCTTTCTGCCCGACGAATTGAATATCGTAAAGCTCGCAAGCCCCATCTTTTGCAGTCGAAATTTCACCGACGTAGCCAGCACCTCGAGGCCGTATTTCATGCTTCGCTGAGAATTTATTGTGGATGCCTCGGCAAAATATTTCGTCGGACAAGACACCTCACCGATTCGATATTTGAAGAAGATCGCCTGCGCGAGAATCTGATTATCGAACACAAAGTCGTCCGAGTTCTCTTCCAGCGGTAACTCCTCCAGGACCCTTCGATCGAATGCCCGATAGCCGGTGTGATACTCGGAAAGCTTGTAGTTCAGAAAGATGTTTTGAACAAGCGTCAGGAACCGATTCGCTATGTACTTGTAGAGCGGCATTCCACCCTCGAGCGCGCCCACCCCGAGGATGCGCGAACCCAGAGCGATGTCGTATTCGCCCGACGCCACAAGGCCGGCAAGCGAAGTGATCAACTTCGGTGAATACTGATAGTCCGGGTGCAGCATCACCACTATGTCAGCGCCGCTCTCGAGTGCTTCGCGATAACAAGTCTTCTGGTTCCTTCCGTAACCGAGATTGCGGTTGTGCAAGAAGACAGTGAGCCCCAATTGGCGGGCTACTTCCACAGTTGCATCGCTGCTACTGTCGTCGACCAGCAACACTTCATCGACCACGTCTTTCGGGATTTCGGCGCATGTTCGCTCGAGGGTTCGAGCTGCGTTATAAGCGGGCATTACGACGACGATTTTCCTATCGTTTAGCATCCAGGTTCCTGCGGTTCCTTGCGCAATAAAATACCACAGCGCCAGCTCAAACACTTGCGCCTGCCGTTGGGTGTGATTAAAACTGGGACTTGAGTGGGACTTACGGTCACCCGGAACTCAGAGGGAGGAATCAAGCGTTCCGCCCGGCAACCCCGTAAGGGTGCGATGTTTATAGTTACGGACGCCGACGTGGACTCCTGGCTCCGTTAGGTGCGGCATAGAGTTGAGCGCAGGAACATTTCACCCCTACGGGGCTGGCAACATATGGAGCTCGCCACTACAAACATTCTACCCCTACAGGGTTCCAGGGAATTCTCAGGACACTTCTTCCGGCGAAGAGTCGCGGGCGGTTCCCGACTCAAGTCCCGCTTTTAATTACACTCCCTGCCGTTAGGTTTCTTTTGTTTCGGAACGCACTAATGCTAGAATCTGCACCTACGTGGTAATCCTAGAGGCCTCGGATCCGAGGTTATTTATGTCGCACGATGATCAAGAAGCTAACTTGCCTACGTCTGAATTGCAGCATTCGTCGGAAGAACGAACCGGGCGCGAACAAGATCCAAACATTGGCATAGTCTTGAAGGATCGCTACGCGATCGAGCGCGAACTCGGGCGGGGCGGTATCGGTGTTGTCTACCTTGCTCACGATCATCAACTAGTAGACAAGCCCGTTGTCATAAAGGTCCTGCTCGCCGAGCTTGGCGACTCGGAAGAACTGTTGTGGCTCAAGCGAAAATTCCTACACGAGATCGAGGCGCTCGCCCGGATAGATCATCCGGGCGTGGTCGGCGCACTCGATGTAGGACAGATGCCTGACGGCAGGCAATATCTCGTGATGCAATTCGTCGAGGGCATAAACCTGCGGTCGGCGATGAAGGTCGAGGGGATGGATTTCGCCCGAACGTCGAGAATCGTGCAACAGATCAGTCATGCTCTTAACGCGGCTCACGATAAGGGTGTCTATCACCGTGACCTGAAACCCGAGAACATAATGCTCCAGGCAATCGGTGGAGGCGAAGAGTACGTCAAGCTAATCGACTTTGGAATAGCAACCGTCAAAGACTCGCAAATGGCAACGAACCGGCAAACAACAGCCGTGGTTGGAACCCTGGCATACATGGCTCCGGAGCAGTTGATGGGGAGGCCGATGGCAGCCAGCGATGTCTATGCGCTTGGGATTATAACTTACGAAATGCTGACCGGACGGAAGCCCTACTACCCGGAGTCGCCCTATCAGCTCTACGAGCTGCATAAGATGGGAGTGAAGATCAAACCTGCCGACTTGCGACCGGGAATACCCGACGCCGCACAGGAAGTTATCTTAAGGGCACTGTCATTCGATCCGAGGGACCGGCACAGTTGCGCGCGCGATTTCGGCGACGAGTTTGCCCGGGCCCTCACCTTGGGGAGTCAGATACCGACCTACTCGTGGAGTCAGCAGGAGGAAACCTATGTGCCTCAACGCGGAAGAACGGCGGGGCCCGCGCCGATGCCGGGACGAAGCGAGATCAGAGCTGATCTTGCGCCGTTGCGAGTGGTGCTGCTGTACAAACGCAATATCCAGCCCGACGAACAGGTATTGATATTACTGGAGTCACATCTGCTCGCTCAGGGACACTCGGTGTTCATCGACAGGCACCTGGCCATCGGAGTCGAGTGGGCGCGGGAAATCGAGCGACAGGTGCGAACCGCTGACGCGGTGATTCCATTGCTCTCTGCTTCATCGGTGACCAGCGAAATGCTCTCCTATGAAGTTCAAATCGCACACGATGCTTCGCAGAAACAACACGGCAAACCACGCCTCTTGCCAGTGCGTATCAACTATTCTGATCCGCTTCCCGATCCGTTGGCTGGAGTCTTAGACCCATTACAATATGCCTTGTGGACCGGTCCGCCGGACAATCAGCGGCTCGCCGCGGAGGTGACTGCGTCGCTGCGCCCTGCCGCAACGATCAAACCGCCATCGAAACGGAAACTCGAAGCCGTGGGCGGAGCGGTTCCTCTCGATTCGGAATTCTATATTGTGCGCCCTACCGACGAGGAATTCTGCTCCTCCATTGCCCGCCAAGACAGCATAGTTCTCGTAAAGGGAGGGCGACAGATGGGCAAGACGTCTCTGCTCGCGCGTGGCCTTCAACAAGCGCGGCAAGCGGGCGCGCGCGTCGTGCTCACCGACTTTCAGAAGCTGAACGCCGCCCATCTCGAATCCGTCGAGAGTCTTTTCATGACGCTCGCCGAACTGATCGCAGACCAGCTTGATCTGGATGTGATGCCGGATCAAGTCTGGAACCCAAGGCGCGGGCCGAGTATGAACTTCGAGCGATATATTCGGCGCGAGGTCCTGGAGAAGATAGCCGGTCCGCTGGTATGGGGAATGGATGAAGTCGATCGCTTGTTCAGTTGCGATTACGGGAGCGAAGTATTCGGCCTGTTTCGATCGTGGCACAACGAGCGGTCATTGGACCCTTCTGGTCCATGGCAGCGGCTCACGCTTGCAATCGTATATGCCACCGAAGCCCACCTGTTCATCACCGACGTCAACCAATCGCCGTTCAATGTAGGCATCAGGTTGGTGCTTGATGACTTCAACTTCGATCAGGTCGCGGAGCTCAACCGCCGCTACGGCATGGCGCTCCAGGACCGAGCTGAAGTCGCGCGTTACTTTCGGCTGGTTAGCGGACATCCCTATCTCGTGCGTCGCGGCTTACATGAGATTGCAACACGCGGGACCAAGCTGGTGGACCTGGAAGCCGTCGCCGACAAAGACGAGGGACCGTTTGGCGATCACCTTCGCAGAATCCTTGTACTGCTGGCGCAGGACCCGGCCCTGTGCGACGTAGTTCGCGGCGTTCTTCAAGGCAATCATTGTCCTACGACAGAGAGTTTTTATCGTTTGAGAAGCGCAGGTTTGATGACTGGCGACTCGGCGCGCGACGGCAAGTTGCGGTGTCAGCTTTACTCTAACTATCTCGAGCGTCACCTGCTATAAATCGGTGATTTTTGTCACCGCGATAATTATCTTCAGCGTATCCAGATGAGCAAAACCGTTACTGAGAACTACGGTGATCAAACGGCCTTCTACGTGACCGGTGGAACGCTGCGCCGCGATGCGCCAAGCTACGTGCAACGGCAGGCAGACCTGGAGCTGTATTCCGGTCTCATTGAAGGCAAGTTCTGCTACGTTCTTACATCTCGTCAGATGGGAAAGTCCTCGTTGATGGTGCGAACGGCCGCGCGTCTCCGCCAGCAGGGAGTTGCAGTCGCCGTGCTGGACCTTACCGCGATAGGTCAAAACGTCAGCGCCGAGCAGTGGTATGACGGGCTGGTGAGCCGCATCGGGCAGCAGCTCGATCTGGAAGACGAGCTTGAATCATTCTGGCTCAATCACGTACGCGTAGCTCCGTTGCAGCGATTGATGAGAGCTATCCGCGAAGTCGCTTTAGTGAAATATGATGGCCGCGTCGTAGTATTCGTCGACGAGATTGATGCGGTGCGCAGTCTGCCTTTTTCCACCGATGAGTTCTTTGCCGCAATAAGAGAAGTCTACAACCGCAGAAGTGAAGATCCTGAGCTCTCGCGATTGAACTTCTGCCTGTTGGGCGTCGCCACGCCGTCCGATCTTGTTCGAGACACACGAACTACGCCCTTCAATATTGGTCACAGAATCGAACTGAATGACTTCCAAGCAGATGAAGCTGCGCCTCTCGGAAAGGGACTCGGTCGAGAAGACAAAATCGGCCAGGCGCTTCTAAAACGTGTACTTCACTGGACTGGCGGGCATCCCTATCTCACGCAGAGCCTCTGCCAGGCAATCGCCAGGGACGCGAGCGTTGCCGGTGCGGAAGGCGTGGATCGGGTGTGCGAAGAGTTATTCCTGACCACTCGCTCGCGCGAGCGCGACGACAACTTGTTGTTTGTCAGGGAACGAATCCTCCGCAATGAGGCTGACCTTGCAAGCCTGCTTGACCTTTACTCCAAGATCAGAACCCACAAACGCATCCTGGACGACGACACTAATCCCCTTATCAGTCTCCTAAGACTATCGGGAATCACACGAGTCGTGGCGAGCCATCTGCACGTTCGGAACCTGATTTACTATCGTGTGTTCGATCAGCAATGGGTGATGGCGAATATGCCGGACGCGGAGTTGCGGCGGCAGCGCGCCGCCTATCGCCGTGGCTTGATGCGGGCGGCAGCCGTGGGCGCACTAATTCTGTTTGTGATCGGAACCCTGACTATCGTGGCCGTCAGGCAACGCAACAGAGCAATCGCGCAGGAGATTAGTAATCACAGACTCCTCTATTCCGCGCAGATGAACCTCGCTCTACAGGCTTGGGAGCGCGCCAATGTTGGCCGGGTCCGGCTCTTATTACAGGAGTTAGTTCCCAAGCCAGGAGAAGAGGACATTCGTGAATTCGAGTGGTACTACCTCTGGCGATTGTGCAATCTCAAAGGAACCATTATCCAGGCAGGCTCCGTGGAGTCGGTCGCATTCTCGCGTGATGGTCAGAAGTTCGCTACGGCCAGCGATGACCGAAACATAAGAATCTGGGACGCCGCTTCGGGTCGTGAGCTTGCAACCCTCGCGGGCCACACACGTGAAGTTGTTTCCGTCGCTTTTTCTCCCGATAGCAGTATCCTGGCTAGTGGCAGCAGGGACGGAACTGCCAGGTTATGGAACGCGGCTACGGGGAGCGAGATTGCAACCCTCAATAAACACACAGACGAGGTCTATTCTGTTTCGTTCTCGCCCGACGGCAAGAAGCTGGCAACCGGGAGTCAGGATAAGACTGCCAGGATCTGGAATGTAGATACCGGCGAGGAAATTGCGACACTGGTGAATCCGAGAATTGTAAATTCCGTAGCCTTCTCTCCGGATGGAAGAACACTGGCAGTCGGACTCGTTGACATGACCGCAAGGCTCTGGAATGTAACTGAGCAGCGCGAGTTGGCCACCCTCACCGGCCATACCGACGTTGTCAATTACGTCGCGTTCTCACCCGACGGTAGAAGCCTGGCCACATGCAGTGACGACAGAACTGTGAAGATATGGGATGTAGCTTCCAAAAAGGAAATGGCAACACTCAAAGGACACACGGCGCAGGTAACCTCCATTGCTTTTTCTCCTGACGGGAAAACGCTGGCTTCGGGGAGTTATGACAAGACAGTCAGGATATGGGAGTTGGCCGGTAATCGAGAGATCGACTCGCTGAAAGCTCACGCGAGTTGGGTTACCTCGGTCGCCTTTTCTCCTGACTCCAACAAACTGGCGTCGTCCAGTTATGACAACACCGTGCAAATATGGACGCTCGGCTCCAGAGAGGAGGAAGCGGTCACGCTAAAGGCCCACACAGACGTCGTTCGCTGCGTCGCGCTTTCTTCCGACGGGCACATGCTGGCCACTGGAAGTTACGATGCGACGGCACTGTTGTGGGATTTGGAGACCCGTCAGGTCGTGGCGACACTGAAAGGCCATATCGGACAAATTACTGCCGAAGCATTCTCTCCCGATGGCAACATACTCGCCACCGCGAGTCAGGACAGAACGATCAAGTTATGGGACCCCGCAACCGCGGTGGAACTCGCGACCTTAACCGGACATACGGGCTCTGTAAGCTCCATTGCGTTTTCGCCGAACGGCAAGACTTTGGTTTCCGGAAGCTATGACAAGACGATCAGAATATGGGATCTGACTACTCACCGTGAGATTGCAACCATTGAAGCTCACTCCGACAAAGTTCAGTGCGTCGCGTTCTCACCCGATGGCCTGAGACTGGCTACCGGCAGCGACGACAACACGGTGAAGCTGTGGGATGTGGCCACCCTCAAGGAAATCAAAAAACTGGTGGGCCACGCAGGCTATGTAAGTTCTGTTGCTTTCTCTCCTGACGGTCGATCACTGGCTACAGGAAGCGCGGATAGGACAGTAAGACTATGGGATGTAAACAGCGGCAGCGAACTCGTCACGTTCAACGGACATACCGGATGGGTCCTCTCGGTGGCGTTTTCGCCTGACGGCAAGAGACTGGCGACTGGAAGCTTCGACGACACCGCCAAGTTATGGGACATTACTAACAGGCAGGAACTAGCGACGCTCGCCGGGCACACAGGTTACGTCAGCGCGGTAGCCTTTTCACGAGACGGACAGGTTCTCGCCACCGGTAGCGCGGATAAGACCGTAAAGCTGTGGCTGGCGCCCAGGGGGCAGTCGGATTGACCCTGGCACACAGACAACCGAATCGCATCAAATTTGCCCATCGTTTCGTCAACAAGATATCTTTGAGCAATGATAGTCGAGCTTGTTAAGGAGTTCAGATTTGAAGCGGCGCACCGGTTGCCCCGGGTGCCCGCCGAGCACAAGTGCGCCAGGCTGCACGGCCACTCGTTTGTATGCGAAATAACCGCGCGCGGCGAGGTTGACCCGTACACCGGCTGGTTCATCGACTACGCTCAGATCACCGAAGCGTTTGAGCCCCTCCGTCTGCGATTGGACCACTACTATTTGAATGAGATCGACGGGCTCGAGAATGCCACCAGTGAAAATCTGGCGCGATGGATTTGGGAACGGCTTGATGGCGCTCTGCCGGGGCTTTACCGGGTTACGATCAGAGAGACGTGCACTTCACGATGTGATTATCTCGGCGAGTAAGTCCGACAAGCTGCCAGCTTGTCGAGTGAGGGAACGAAGCCACCAGGAATCTACATTACCCGATAGTCCCCGGGCGCCTGCTGCGCCACCTCTTCTGAAATCGAAGCCAGCGACTTTCTGCGAAGCTTGTCGGCATACATCGCCCGATCGGCAGCCAGCAGCAATTCATCAATAGATTCTCCGTCCGCCCCGTAGCACGCCCACCCGATACTTACTCCTATCAGGGCACTCGAATCATTGACTCCAAATCGGCGATTGTCCACGGCCTGCTGAAGACGTCCGACGAGTTCCCGCACTTCGAGCGGTCCGATATTGGGCAACAGAGCAACGTACTCATCTCCCGCGTATCTGCTCACGAAATCGTTCGATCGAATATGACGCAAAAGCAGATCCGCAACCTGCCGCAGCGCGTCGTTGCCGGCGGTGTGTCCCAATGTGTCGTTGACTCTCTTGAAATAGTCGAGATCCATCATCAACAATGCGAAGCTCTGCCCCGCGCCCCGCGCCTGCCCGGCTTCGTGCTCAAAGCGAAGCCTGAGCGCCCGCGCATTCGGGAGCCCGGTTACCGAATCGGTCAACGCGTCTGCTTCCGTCTCTTCGTGATGCAGCGCATTCGCGATAGCATCGGCCGCCAGCTTGGCCACCGCTTCAACCAATCGAAGATGATCAGGTTCGTAGGCGCTCAATTCTGAAGAATAAAGTGTCAATGCTCCAAGCACGTCGTTCCCCTTAAGCAGAGGCACCGCGATGACCGCGCTATAAGGCACATCCACTGTAATCTGAGCCGCATTCAAGTCGAGCCGCGGATCGCAGTTGTACATAGGCTGGCGATTCGCAACGACCCAGCCGCTTGTCCCGGATCCAAGTATCAAACTCGCGCCCTTCAACCGCTCCGCGTAGCGCCCCGCCACATGCACCGCTTCGACGTCGATAGAGTTGGGCTTATGAAGGTAGAGAACGCAAGTCGTGTAGCTCACGATGTCCTGAAGCCTCGAAGAAAAGACCGCGAACATATCGCGCAGGTCGAGACTCATTCCAATCGTCTGAGCGATTTCGTAGAGAGTGATGACCTCGCGATGCGCGTTGCGAATGTGCTCGAAGACAAGCTGGCCGCTGTCTTTCTTCTGCAAGGCCTGACCGCCGCCGTTTTGCGTCTTCGCTTTCGCCGCCTTGACTTCCTTTTTCTGCCGCTTTATCTCCGCCTCGAACTGGGGCAGGTGTTCGATGAACACGCGGACAACTTCCGGATCGTACATTGTTCCGGCGCTGCTCCTGATCAGGTCGAGAGCCTGCTCGCGCGTCATCGCCTTTCGGTATTGCCGGTCTTCGCGCACCGCATCGAAGCAATCGACGACCGATAAAATCCGAGCGGTGATAGGAATTTGATCTTCTCTCAATCCGTCCGGATAACCGCGGCCATCCCATCTTTCGTGATGATGTCGGACGACCGGCACAACCGGATAAGGGAACGCGACTCGAGTCAGGATCTCCGCGCCGACGATCGTATGAACTTTCATCTTGTCGAACTCGGCGACGGTTAGTTTATCCGGCTTGTTGAGAATGTAGTCGGGCACGGCGAGCTTGCCGATGTCGTGAAGCAGCGCGCCGGCCTTCAACGCTTCAATTTCCCCGTCGCTCAGTCCGAATTGCCGCGCGAGACCAATTGCATAGATTTGAACGCGATGAACGTGATCGTGCGTCACTTCGTCCTTGGCATCGATCGCGATGGCGAGTGCTTCAATCGTCCTGAGATGCAGATCGGTCATCTCGTCGACGTGGCGGATCGACGCCTGCACCTTCTCGAGATAGTTGCGATACATCAGAAACGTAGTCGCAAGTATCGGCACCGCTACGATGAAAGCGTAAAACGAAATAACCGTAATCAATTTGACGATCAGGCAGGCGGCTACCGCGCCGGCGAAATACGACATGCCGGTCCACAGAAAAGACTCACGCCACGTGGATGTAAAGCTTCTCCGGTTTCTGAGCGCGCTTACGACGCTGACCATTCCTGAGTTCAACAGGTAATGAACCAACGCAAGCGACTCCGCTGCCAGTACCAGATGACCCAGGTCGGAAATCAACTCGCGAGGTCCGCCGAAGACAAAAGTCACAAGTGAGCTTGAAATGAAAACGGAGAGACTCATCGCTGCTGCGTTGAACGGCGCGACACGTTTGCGGTTGGGATACCGAAGCGAGCATAGAACGGCGTTTACTCCGGCCAGCACCACCGATGGCCAGACCCCGTACAGCAATACTGATACGTAGATGAAGGTGTCATCCAGCGTGACCGTGCTCTCGGTTTTGGGAATCGAAATGATGGTGCGTCCGACTACAAGTGTCGTAACGAGGCTGAGCAATATCCAGTCGAGACTGACTCCCCCGATTACCACCGCGAACAAGGCATACACAAACACGCCAAGCCCTGCGGCGGAAACCAGATTCATGAAATAGATCGAGCCACCGTTCTCGTTGTTGTTGTGTTTGTCTAGCATCACTTGAAGCCGGCAGCTTCAATGCTCCAGTCGTATAGTCGAAACCCAACTGCATATTCAACGCTCGTGCCGTTCGACTGGCGAATCGGCTACAAAGCTAGCGAGCCGGCCCGATCCCGCGCGACGGCAATTCACGCTGGCCGCCTCGCCGCTTACTCCTTACACAGCAGGGGTTGCGAACCGTGAAGCGCCGAACCGCCAGCCGCTCGCGCGGACGGCAGGAGGCGCTTATGCGGAGTTGGCGAGGCTGCGGCAATGCGCCATAGCCCGGATTCGGTCAGTTTGAAGGAAGCGGTCACGGTCAATACTACGCGGACAGAAGAGCGCTCGAGATGCTGCCGGATCACAACTCGCTAGTGGGTATTAGCGTGTTGCCAGGAAGCAGTCCTCTGCGTCCCCGGCGTCCCCGGCGCTTTTTCCTGCTCAGTGTGTCGGAATCAACCGCAGAGGACGCCGAGGACGCCGAGGAGAAACGCGAATGTGCGAGCAACACGCTATCACCCCACTACCCACAACTCGCGCCGATTCAACGGTCGGGCTACAATGTCCAACTGAAAAGGCTCGCATGCGAATCACGGAAATCTATAAAAGCGTTCAGGGGGAATCGACTTATGCCGGTCTCCCCTGCGTGTTCATCCGCACAACCGGATGTGATTTGCGTTGCAGTTGGTGCGACTCGGAATTCACCTTCACCGGCGGCGCCCAGATGACACTCGATCAGATACTGGCCGAGGTTGGGAAGTATGACTGCGAACTGGTTGAACTCACCGGCGGTGAGCCGCTTCTACAGCCGGAGATCTACGAGTTGGCGACGAAGCTCGCGGATTCGAAACATACGGTCTTGATTGAAACAGGCGGGCATCGCGACATATCCAAACTTGATCCGCGAGTGATTCGCATTATGGATTTGAAGTGCCCGGCGTCGGGCGAATGCGAGAGGAATCTGTGGTCCAACCTCCAACACCTGCGCGCCGATGACGAAGTAAAGTTTGTCATCGCCGATCGCGCGGACTACGAGTGGACGCTGAAGACAATTCGAGAACACGAATTAGAGGATCGAGTGAAGCTGTTGATCTCGACGGCATTCGGAATGATCGAGCCGGAACAAGTCGTAGGATGGATGCTCGCGGACAAACTCCGCGCGCGGTTTCAGTTGCAGCTTCACAAGTACATCTGGCCGCCGGACGCTCGCGGTCGTTAGCGAGCGTTCAGAGTACCGACCTCAGTCTGGCAGTACTCAACGAAATGGATGTATCGAATGCGCAAGGCACTGCCCGATCGGGATAGAAACTGGGCGCACAGCACTGCAGATCGAGAGTGACCGTCGCCTCTAGATCGCGACGGGTTCCTAGTTCGACTGCCGTCTACGGTTCCCAGAGCCCCCCT
>Ga0134124_10001192_pt1 | contig 20859 bp, 19 predicted proteins | sample KB304_FD_96880 | JGI IMG/M metagenome (GOLD analysis project Ga0134124, IMG submission 96880) | Terrestrial soil microbial communities without Nitrogen fertilizer from Kellogg Biological Station, Michigan, USA - KB3-0-4 | ecosystem: Environmental > Terrestrial > Soil > Unclassified ... | reverse complement strand
TGTCGAACCGCTGATTCAGTTTCTGGTAGTAGCCGTCATCGGCGATATGCACGACGCCGATAAGATCCACCTGCTGGCCGGACGGCAATCGCAGCGAGCGGATCGCCGTCTCCAGCCGGGCGCTGCGCGTGTCTTCTGCATAGCGCATGTAGTCCGGCGGTGGTTGCACGTTGCCGGGGTTCTCGGCGGCAGGTGTTGCCGTGTGGAACACCAGCGCCACCAGCATTGCGGAAAACGGGAACAAACGCATACGCATTGACGTACAGCCTAGCGCTGCGCGGCGGCAGGCGCTGCAGATATTTCCGCGTGCCGATATCATGACTTCGGGCCTCAATTGGCGATCACTTGAAACTCTCGCGTCCTGCCGCCTGCGGTGTTCTGCTGTTGGCGATGGTTTCCTTCACCGTGGGCGCCGCGCTCGCCAAAGGCCTGTTTGCGCGTGTGGGACCGCAGGGCGCTACCGCGCTGCGCGTTGTGGCGGGCGCATTGATCCTGCTGGCGGTGCTTCGCCCCTGGCGGCTGCGGCTGTCGGTCGGCTGGCCGTGGTTGCTGGCCTATGGCCTGACTCTGGGCGTGATGAATCTGGCCTTCTACCAGTCGCTGTCCTATATCCCGCTGGGCATCGCAATCGCCCTGGAATTCACCGGACCGCTGTCGCTGGCCGCATTGAGCTCACGTCGTCGCATGGATCTGCTGTGGATTGTCATTGCCGTTGCGGGATTGGCGTTGCTGCTGCCGCATGGATCGGCCCATGCCGCGCTGGACTGGCGTGGAATCGCCTTCGCGCTGCTCGCAGGAGTGTGCTGGGCTGCGTACATCATCACGGGGCGTCGCACGGGCATGACGCACGGACCTGCAGCGGCTGGTGCGGGCATGGTGATGGCGGCTTTGGTAGTGGCGCCCGTGGGCGTGGCGCATGCTGGTGCCGCGTTGTTCACTCCGCAGGTATTGGCGATGGGCCTCCTCATCGGCCTGGTCTCCAGCGCCATCCCTTATTCGCTGGAGATTCTCGCGCTGCGTGTGCTGCCGCCGCAGAGTCTGGGTACATTGCTCAGCGCGGAGCCGGCCATTGGGGCGCTGCTGGGCTACGTGTGGCTGGGTGAGCATCTCTCGGTGACGCAATGGCTGGCCATTGGCCTGATCGTCATTTCATCCACCGGTGTAGCGATGACCTCCGCGTCGGCAGAAGCCATCCCTTAGCCGCCTGCAGGTGGTACAAACAGCATGAGATGCAATTCCATGATATCCGTACAAGAGATCATTCAGACGTCGACGCAGGAAGCGGCCGTCATCCGACTCACCATTGCCAACTGGCGTACGGAGTTGAACCGGCCGCTGAGGAAATGGGAGGAGGCTCGGGCTGCTTCTCACGGGTTGGTCCGTCAGTCCTGCCCCTTGCGTCCCTTGCGGTGCGATTTCGGTTTGCCCCCTGCACGCGGCGCGCTGCCCTCATCAAAGGCCAGCGCCTGCCCGCGGATGCGCACCTTCGATAGCCGCTCGATCACGGCCTTGGGCAACATCGCCGGCAGGCGTACCAGCGTGTAAGTGGCACGCACATCGACACCGTTGATCTGCTGACCTGCGAGGCGCGCTTCATTGGCAATGGCGCCGACAATGTTGCCGGGCGTCGCGCCATGCTTCTGGCCCACCTCAAGCCGCCAAGTGATCTGCTTGCCGTCGTCCTCGAAGGCGTAGCCGCCGTCGGCTACAGCGGGCAGGTCGGCGGCCGGCTCCACTGGGCGTCGTGGTTTGCGCGGCTCTTCGCTGCGGCGTGAGCGATCGTCCGCAGCAGGCGCATAGTCCTGTGCGGGCGCGGTGGATTTCACTGGCGCCGCGCCTTCGACAATGGATGCTATCGCGGCAGCGATGCTGAGCAGATCCGCGCCGGTCTCCAGTGCCACTTCCTGCACCGCCTTGCGATGGAAATCCGCGGGGCCATTGGCCAGCGCCTCGCCGATACGCGCCTTGAATTTGGCCAGCCGCTTCACGTTCACGTCTTCTGCGGTGGGCAGGCTCAGTGGCTCAATCGTCTGTCGAGTGGCCCGCTCTATCAATCGCAGCAGGTTGCGTTCACGAGGAGCGATGAAGAGGATGGCTTCGCCGCTGCGGCCCGCGCGACCGGTGCGGCCGATGCGATGCACATACGACTCGGTGTCGTAGGGCACATCGTAGTTGACCACGTGCGTGATGCGTTCCACGTCGAGACCGCGCGCCGCCACGTCGGTGGCGACGAGAATGTCGATTTTTCCTGCCTTGAGCTGTGCAACAGTCTTCTCGCGCAGGGGCTGCGCGATATCTCCATTCAGCGCGACAGCCGCAAAGCCGCGGGCCTGCAGGCGCTCGGCCAGATCCACCGTCGACTGCTTGGTGCGCACGAACACCAGCATGGCGTCGAATTCCGCAGCTTCGACGATACGCGTCAGGGCATCCAGTTTGTGCAGGCCGCTGACCAGCCAGTACGACTGCTTGATGTTCGCCGCCGTGCCCGACTTGCCCTTGATCACCACTTCGCGTGGATTGCGCAGATGCGTCTGCGCGATGCGGCGGATGTTCGGCGCCATGGTGGCGGAGAACAGGGCCACCTGCTTTTCCTTTGGGGTCTGCGAGAGGATGGACTCCATCGCGTCGGCAAATCCCATGGCCAGCATTTCATCGGCCTCGTCCAGCACTACGGTGCGGATGGCAGCGAGCTGCAAGGTGCCGCGCTCCAGATGATCCATGACGCGGCCGGGCGTGCCGACGATCACCTGCGGCCCGCGCTTCAATGCGCTGAACTGCGGCACATAGCTCTGACCACCGTAGATGGGCAGCACATGGAATGCATGCTGGCCCGCAGCATATTTCTGGAAGGCTTCGGCCACCTGGATGGCGAGTTCACGCGTGGGCACAAGCACCAGCGCCTGTGGTACGCGATCCTTCATGTTCAGCCGTGAAATGATGGGCAGTGCGAAGGCTGCGGTCTTGCCGGTGCCCGTCTGGGCCTGACCGAGGATGTCAGCGCCCTCGAGCATGGCGGGAATCGTGGCGGCCTGGATGGGCGAGGCTGATTCGTAGCCCACGCTTTTCACCGCACGGACCACGGCCTCGGAAAGGCCCAGGTCGCTGAACCGGACGGCATCAGAATCGGTGGTCATGGGGAACTCGCTGTACGGGCGCGCGAGTGTAGTGGTTGCGGGGTGACAGCGATACCGTTCCGAGGCCAGAATTCAGGCCCGTTTCCGAAGAGCCCGAAGAGGTTTCCATGAAATCCGCGCTGCGCCTGCTCGTTCTTTGCACTCTGGCTGGATATGTCACCAGCGGTGCGGCGGCCTCCCCCGATGCATCGATGGTGAAGATCGATACGGGCACGCTGAAGGGAACGACTGAAGCCGGTGTGCTGAGCTGGAAGGGCATCCCCTTCGCCGCCCCTCCGGTGGGCGACTTGCGTTGGCGCGCACCGCAACCGGCAGCGGCCTGGCAGGGCGTGCGCGATGCCACCGCCTACGGCAATGACTGCATGCAGGTTCCCTTTGGTGGCGATGCCGCGCCATTGGGCACGCCGCCGAACGAGAATTGCCTGTACGCCAATGTCTGGCGGTCCGCGGCCGCGAGCGGCAAGCTGCCCGTGATCTTCTGGATCTATGGCGGCGGATTCGTCAATGGTGGCGCATCGCCGCCCACTTATTCCGGCGCAGAGCTGGCCAAGCAGGGCGTACTGTTCATCAGCGCCAATTACCGCGTCGGTCGCTTCGGCACCTTTGCGCATCCGGCGCTGACCCGCGCCAACGCCGATGCGGGACGGCTGGGCAACTACGGCTACATGGATCAGCTCGCCGCGCTGCGATGGGTTCAACGCAACATCGCGGCCTTCGGTGGCGACCCGGCCAATGTGACCATTGTGGGTGAGAGCGCGGGCGGCATGTCGGTGCATGTGCTGGTGACTTCGCCGATGGCCAAGGGTCTGTTCCACAAGGCCGTGGTGATGTCTGGTGGCGATGGCAGCGGCATGGGTGGCGCTGGGCTTGCCGCAACTGAGGAGATCGGCGTCCGCTTTGCAGAAAAATTCGGCATCGCGCCAACGGACGCCGCGGCGCTGCAGAAGCTGCGTGCGCTGAGCGCTGTGCAGGTCACCGATGGCCTGAGCATGATGGCGCTGTTCGGTCCGCCAGGCCCACGCACATTTGCCAGTCCTTTTTCCGATGGAAAACTTGCGGTGGATGCGGGCGCGGCATACAAGAATAACGCCTTCGCCCACGTGCCAATGATGATCGGTGCGACCAGTGCCGACATCGGTGGCAAGACCGGCGTGATGATCGCCGGGGCGCGCAATATCGAGGCCGCGATTGCTGGCAAGGGCGTACCGGTGTACGCCTACCGCTTTTCTTACGTGGCGGAGAAGTTGCCACCGGCCCCGGCGGGTGCTCCCGCCCAGGATGGCGCCGGCCACGCCAGTGACATCCCGTTCTTCTTCAACACGCAGGCGATCAAGTATCAAGCCGGCACGACGCCGCGCGACAACGCCATGGGCAGGGCCATCAGTGCCTATCTCGCGAATTTCGCGAAGACCGGCAATCCCAACGGTGCCGACCTGCCCGCGTGGCCGCGCTATGAGCGCAACAAGGACGAGATCATGGACTTCGCGGCCAGCGGCAAGGCCGTGCCGGGCAAGGATCGCTGGGCAGCGGAGCTGGACGCTACCGCGCAGTAGTCGCGCGGCGCATCGACACGGGTTCTGTTGCGTTCAGACGCCCGCAACGATTCGCAAGTCGCGTACGGCACCGTTGTCCAGTGCCTTGAGTGCGAGCTTGTATGCGTCGCTGTCATGAACGGCGACAGCCTGCTCAACAGAGTCAAACTCGATGAGCACTGTGCGATCCACCTTGCCATCTTCGTAGGCTTTGGCTGCAGTGGATCGCGCCAGGAACCGTCCGCCGCCACCTTCGATGGCAGGGCCTGCCAGCTTTGCATAAGCGGCGAGTTTGGCCGGGTCCGATATCTGGCGATAGCAGGAGATCCAGTAGGCTTTGGGCATGGGAGTGGCTCGGTTTCGCTATTCGTGATTGCACATGATACGCATACCGCTGCGGCGCACCAGCTCGGTTGTCTGAGGGCAATGCCCGGGATTATCCTCTGCCGTTGAGCGTACCTCGCAGCGAACGTGAGATTTGCCGGGGCGGCGAAAGTCTTTTCGGGGGGTTAAAGAATGAAAGGTATTTCCAGGCGCGACGTCCTGTGCGGCGTCGGTCACGCAGCGGCTTTTGGTGTGTTGGCTGCGGCACTGCCGCGCCATGTGCTGGCGGCGGAGCAGGCTGCGGGCGACGGTGTCGCCATCTGCCTCTCGATGCTGTATCCGGGTGGGAAAAAATTCGACGGCGATCGTTACCGCGACAAGCACCTGCCGTTGATCAGGAGCGTGTATGGCGACAGCATCGCGCGCGTCGAACTGCGCATGGTACCGCCGCCAGAAAAGCTGGCCAGATCCTCCAAGAACGCGAGGAGTGCGACCAGGCCGCCGACACCGCCCTATGTTGCAGCCATCAGCTTGTGGATCCGCAACGTGGAACAGTTCGGCAAGATCACGGCCGCCAGCGGCCAGCAGATACAGGCTGATCTCCTGAAGGTGACCGACATTACGCCGTATGTGCAGTACGACGAGACCATTGCGCAGAAGGGTGACCCGCGCAGCGATGTTCCGGTGGGGTCCGAGGTGACCTCCACGTATTTCCTGAACAAGGACGGGGGCAGGTGGGATGCGCCGTATTTCGTGGATAAATACCTTCCCAAGGTTGAAGAGGTGTACGGCACTTCCCTGCGCCGGATCGAAGTGACGAAGGGGCGGGCCGGTCAGGGTGGAACGCCGCTGCTGATGATGAGTGCCTCGCACCTGTACATCCGCGATCACACGGCCTTCGACGCGGCCGGCAAGAAGGCGGGCATGCAGCTTTTCCAGGAGGCGGCGAACTACACTGACATCAGGGGCTTTCCCGTACTCATGAATGTGCAGGCAGCAGGATGAGGCAGCGACTGCTGCATTGCCTGTCGCGGCATGGATGGGGTTAGTATCCTGGCCGCCTGCCCTGCAGTAGGCTGGTGGCATGTCGGCCTGGTCGCGGTTCAGGGATTGGTCGCTACGTAGCAAGATCGTGGCGCTGCTCGTTGCGGCGTCGCTGGTGCCATTGGGTATCGCCACGTGGATCACCGTGCGCGATGGCAGTGCCGAGCGCCACCAGAACTACAGCCAGTTGCTGCAGGCGCGCGCGCAGATGCTGGCGCGACGCATCGATGCCTTCAATGATGGCTATATGCGCATCGCCAGCCTGCTGGCGCGATCTGCCCCGGCGGCGCTGAGCCAGGGTCAGGGGAATTCACCCGAGGCGCTTCGCATCCGCGCATTGGTGCGCTCGCAACTGCATTTCTGGACGGACATCGATCCGGGCGTCGCCAGCGTTGCGCTGCTGGATGCCACAGGCATGATCGCGATCGGCGCTGCCCCGTCGGAGGATGGCGTGAGTCTGGCGCGCTACGGGTTCGTCCGCACGGCACTGACCGGAAAGACCGTCATCTCCGATGTTTTCCTGGCGCATGTCGGCGCCGAAGATCGCGCCACAATCGGCTATCTGGCGCCGATACGGGACGCGGGCGGCAAGGTCGCAGGTGCCGCGGCCATCTGGGTGCATGCCTCCTACCTCACGCGCCTGCTGGCTGAGATCAACGATGAGACGGGTGCGGGAAGTTTCGCCTTGTTGGTGGATGGTCTCGGCATCCGCATGGCGAATCCCACCAGTCAGTCGACGGTGTTTCATCCTGTGCAGCCGCTTGCAGCGCGGGATATCGAGTCGCTGGTGGCTGAGCAGCGCTTCGGTGCACGCACGCGCGAGCTGATCTCGGATGTGGTCAAGGTGCGTTGGTCGCCGGCCATCGATTTCCGCAAGCTTCCCGACGTGGGCATGTTTCAGGCCTGGGCGGTGGATGGGCGTCACGTGTGGGTCGTGGGTCAGCGCTGCACGACGGTGCCCTGGATCGTGTTTCACCAGGTGCCAGCCGCCGTGTTGTCCGGGGAAATCGACGCCATGGTGCGTTCGAAGTTGTTGTTCGCGGCCGTGATCATGCTGCTGGCCCTGGCGGCCGGGCTGATGTTCGCCGCCGCGATTCTGCGCCCCGTGCGTCAGCTGGAAGCCGGTGCCGATGCCTTCGGCGCCGGCAATCTGGATGCGCGTGTCTCCATCAGCAATCGTGACGAGCTGGGCCGGCTGGGCACGACCTTCAACAACATGGCGCGGCGCATCCAGGAGCAATCGGCTGCGCTGCAGCGTGAGTCTGCCGACGAGTACCGCAAGCTGTTCCAGACCATGACCGAAGGGTTCTGCACCATCGAACTGATTTTCGATGACGCGGGCCGGGCGGTGGATTTCATTTATCTGCAGGCCAACCGCGAAATTGAAACACTGTATGGCGTTCGCGATCTGGTCGGAAAGCGCCAGACAGAAGTGCTGCCCGATTTCGAGGAACGCTGGTTGCAGGCCTGCGCCCAGGTGGCCGCGACGGGCGTGCCCAGAGACTCGGAGCAGGAGTTGCCGGCTACGGGCCACCACTACCATGTGCGCATCTATCGTGTGGGCGGCGAGGGCAGCCGCCGCGTGGCAGTGCTGATCAATGACGTTACCGAGCGTCGGCAAAAAGAGCGGCGACGCCAGGCGCAGCTCGAGAGCCTGAGCCTGCTGCACCAGATTACGCGCGCCATCGGTGAGCGCCTCGATCTGCCGAGCATCTTCCAGATCGTGCTCAGAAGCATCGAAGAGCAGCTACCGGTCGACTTCGGCTGTGTGCTGCGCTTCGAGGTGGAGCAGGAGCGGCTGCTGGTGGAGCGCATCGGTCCACGCAGTCTAGGTGCGGCCGAGGAGATGGATCTGCGCGATGGGCAGTACATCGCCATCGATCCGAATGGCCTGTCGCGCTGCGTACGGGGACAGCTGGTGTATGAGCCGGATGTGCGTGAAGTGCAGTTTTCGTTTCCACAACGACTCGCGAGGGGTGGATTGCTGTCCATGGTGGCGGCGCCGCTGCAGGTGGAGAAGCAGGTGTTCGGCGTGTTGATCGTTGCGCGACGCAGTGGCGGCTTCAGCAGTGCCGATTGTGAATTCCTGAGTCAACTCAGTGAGCTGGTGGCGCTCGCGGCCCATCAGGCACAGCTATACGCGGCTGTTCAGCAGGCTTATCGCGAGCTGCATGAGACGCAGCAGGCGGCGATGCAGCAGGACAGATTGCGGGCGCTGGGGCAGATGGCCAGCGGCATCGCTCACGACATCAACAACGCGATTTCCCCGGTGTCGCTGTACACCGAGGCGCTGCTGGAGCAGGAGGCGCAGTTCAGTGAACCGGTGCGCGAGCGGCTGCGCGTCATTCAGCGGGCGATCGGTGACGTCGCGGCCACGGTGGCACGTATGCGCGAGTTCTATCGCGAGCGCGAGCCGCAGCTCATCCTCGCGCCCGTGCAGCTCAATGACCTGGTGCTGCAGGTGGTAGATCTGACGCGTGCGCGCTGGAACACCATGCCGCAACAGCGCGGAATCACCATCGAACAGCGCACGGAGTTGCGCCGGCCGCTGCCCACCATCATGGGCGCCGAGGGCGAGATCCGCGATGCGCTCACCAACCTGATCTTCAATGCTGTCGATGCGATGCCCGAAGGCGGTGTGTTGACGCTGCGCACCGGGTTGGGTGCGCCCGGTCAGGTTGCAGTGGAGGTGCGCGATACCGGCATCGGCATGGACGACGATGCGCGGCGCCGCTGTCTGGAGCCCTTCTTCACCACCAAGGGCGAGCGCGGCACGGGTCTGGGTCTCGCCATGGTGTACGGCATGGCACAGCGGCACAGTGCGGACATCCACATCGACAGTGCGCCTGGAAACGGCACTTGCGTGCGACTTCTCTTCAGCGCCACGACAGCGATGCGGCGGGAGGCGGAGCCAGTGCCGCTGGCGATCTCCCAGGCCTTGAGGATTCTGGTCATCGATGACGATCCGGTGCTGCTGCGAACCCTGCGCGAAATCCTCGAGCAGGAAGGCCACACAGTGGATGCAGCCAGTGCAGGTCAGAAGGGTATCGATGCATTGAACGAGGCGCTGGCGGCCGGGCTCGACTTCTCCCTGGTGATCACCGATCTGGGCATGCCACTGATGGACGGTCGCCAGGTGGCGCACGCCGTCAAGGCAAAGTGCCCGCAAATGCCCGTGGTCATGCTCACCGGTTGGGGTGAGCGCATGGTCGAGGAAGGCGATGTGCCGGAAGATGTCGACCTGGTACTGGGCAAACCGCCGACGCTGCGTTCGCTGCGTCAGGTACTGGCCCGTTTCGGCAATGGTGGCCTGAAACCCGTCTGAAGCCACAGGATCAGTATACGGCACAACGGGCGAGCATTTGCAGGCTACCGCCCGGACCTGCAGCCGGATATAAGGCTCCACGATTTCCGCTGGAGAGAGCCTGATGCCACACGAAGAGTTGGGAATCTCGAAAACCGCCATCTGGGTGGCAGCGGCCCGAGCCGTTGGGGCACGCGAACCAGACCCCGTCGTCCGCAATCCGGATCACCTGGCGGAAGCACTGCTGGGTGATCCCTCGCTGCTGGGATTGAATCATCCGGTCATCGACGCCTTGAGCAGGAGTTATGACGCGGCCATGCAGGACATTGAAGTCGCGAGCATGGTCCGTGCCATGACAGAGCGCACCCGTTTCATCGACCAGGCGCTGGAGCGCGCGGTGTCACAGGGGATTGCGCAGTGTCTCGTCGTCGGCGCGGGCCTTGATTCCCATGCCTACCGGTATCGGGAGTTGCTGGCACCGGTGCGGGTCTTCGAACTGGACAGGCCGCAGACCTCAGCCTTCAAGCAAGCCCGTGTCAAAGCAGCGCTGGGCGCACCGCCGGCCAATCTGACCTATGTCGCGGCAGATCTCGAACGCGAGGCGTTGCCCGATGCACTGGCGCGTCATGGCTACGATTTGTCGCAGCGGACCTTCATCATCATGGAAGGCGTGACCATGTACGTGCGGGAAGAGCCACTGCGCGCCACCTTCCGCTTCTTTGCCTCCCACGCGCCAGGATCCAGCGTGGTGTTCGATTTCGCCACGCGCGCCATGATCGATGGGCTGAATGCACTGGACATCAGCAAGATCCCACCCGCCGCGCGACCGCAGCTCGAACGACTGCTGGACATGCTCAGCAATGAGCCCTGGGTATTTGGCATGCCACTCGACGCGGAGCAGGAGTTCCTGGCAGGACTCGGCCTGCAGTTGCGCGAACTGTTGACGGTGGCCGGTGAAGAGTCAGTGAAGCGGTATCTGACCCGTGCAGACGGCACGACCATGGGCGCCGAGGCCTATGAGAAAGCGGAAGCGTTTCGCCGGCGGATGCAGGAGCAGATGATCGCGGCCATGGACCCTGAACAGCGCGCGAAGGCCGAGATCGCGATGCGCGAGCAGGTGAGGCAGAACTCCTACCGCATCGCGGAGGCGGCAGTCCCGGGCAGTTGACCAGCCCACTGTCCAAAAACTGAAAGATTCGGGGTGGAAACTACGGCGACCCGCAAGGTTGCACGGAGTTATCCCATGTCGGAAGAAGAAACCACCCAGCGTCGCTCCTTTCTGAAAGGTGCACTTACCGCCCCAGTTGCCCTCGCCGCAGGTTCGAGTCTGCTGGCTCCGCCGCAGGCCGATGCCCATGGCGGAAGGGACAATCGCTGGCGAAAAGACCATCGGAATGACGACACAGTCGTCAAAGGCCCGAGCACGGCCAGTGAGCCCTACATCGCGCCCTCTATCGCCGGCGTGAAGGCCGTTTCGATCCTCACCGTGGGCGAAGCCGCGACCAACGGCTACCGTATGGTCGGCATCCCTGACGGGCTGGGTGCTTTCGTCAGCGGTCGCAACGAATTCACGCTGCTGATGAACCACGAGCTCACCGCCGCGGCGCCGGGCATCGTGCGCGGCCACGGCAGCAACGGCGCCTTCGTGTCGCGCTGGACCATCGATTCGAAGACGCTGCGCGTCGTCAAGGGCGAGGACTTCACGAAATCACCCGACAACGTCTTCGTGTGGGACAAGGCAACTGCGAAATATGTGCGTGGCACCACGCAGTGGCAGCGTCATTGCTCCGCCGATCTGGCGGCGCCCAATGCATATTTCGCGCACGGGGTTGGCACGCGCGAGCGCTTGTACCTGAACGGCGAGGAAGTCGCCAGCGGTCGCGGTTGGGCGCGCGTGGCGACGGGCGAGCATGCGGGCGAAGCCTGGCATCTGCCGCTGTTCGGTGGCCTGTCGTTCGAGAACGCCGTGGCCTGTCCCTATCCGCAGCGCCAGACCATCGTTGCGCTCACCGACGACAGCAACCAGTCCACGGCGTCAGTCGCCTCGGGCAATTCTGCACCCAGCCAGGTGTACTTCTATATCGGCACCAAGTACGCAGGACGGCATCCGGTGGACAGTGCAGGACTGACCAACGGCAAGCTCTACGGCGTATCGATCCATCGTAACGGTGTGCTGGTTCCCGCGGAAAGCGACCAGTTCGGCCTCGGGGACGCGACCAGTGGCTATAACGGCGCGGCGCGGTTCACCCTGGTGCCGCTGGCAGACGAGGGCGGCCTGACAGTTTCCAGCAATCTCGACGTGATCTCTGATGCCCACGGTGTTGCCCGCCTGCAGCGTTGCGAGGACGGCGCCTGGGATCCTCGTGAGGGTCATCAGGGTGATTTCTACTTCGTCACGACAGCCGCCATCAATGCCAACTGCCGTCTGTGGCGCCTGAGCTTCGACAACATCGAGGATCCTCTGGCCGGTGGCACGGTGGAGATCCTGCTGCGTGGCGATGAGGGCCATCGCATGATGGACAACGTGGCCATCGACAAGCTGGGACGCATCCTGATGGACGAAGATCCGGGCAACGATAACCGCATCGCCAAGGTGTGGCTGTACAGCATCGAGACGGAGCAGTTCCTGCAGGTGGCGGCGCACAATCCGGTGCGCTTCGATCCGGATTCACTGCAGCCGGAGTTCATCACCCGCGACGAGGAGACCACGGGCATCATCGATGCCGCAGCGATTCTCGGCGATGGCTGGTTTCTGCTGAATGTGCAGGCGCACAAGCCCAGCACCGATGTGGAGCTCGTCGAAGGAGGGCAGCTGCTGGCGCTGTACGTCGATCCGGCAATTGGCCTCGTGCCCTACGAAGACGGCAACCGGCACGACGACAACCAGAATCGTCGGTAGTCCGGCGATGCGGGCCGGCGCGCCGATTCACTCGGTGCGCCGGACCTCCGAATCCGCAAACGCGATGGATGCGGGGCCTTCGACGCCTTCTGATGGGGCAGCCTCGTTTCTGCTGGAGAAAGCCATTTCGCGTGTGTTCTCTGTCGCACGCGTGTCCGGCCGGGACTGTGGCGGTTCAGCCTGTTGCGGTCGCGAAACATAGACGTAACCCAGTCCGATGGCCACGCCCAACGCGAACAATCCGATCTGTATCAATCCTCCACGGATTCCGCCCACGATGATCCTCACGCCTGCTTCGCCAGCTTCGATGATGCGTCCGGCGTATTAAACGCAGATGAAGGCGGGGGATCAGCGGGCTTTCAACTCCGCATAGAGCCAGCGCACGAACTGCTCTGAGGTTGTTGCTGCGCTGGGAACCGAGGCATCCAGATCAGCGGTAGGTTTCGTCGCGAGCACTTCCTCGACAGTCTTGCCTTTCTTCACCAGCGGACGGATACGGTCGCGCACTTTCAGCACCAGGTCGCGCTGCGCGGCGACCCCATTGCGATCCGTGATTGCCCCATGGCCGGGGATGATTTTCGTGTTGGGGCCGGCCTGCTTCAGCGTCTGGTCGAAGGCGGCGAGTAGTCCTTTCATCGAGCCGCCATTGGTCAGGTCGACACGCGGATACCCCAGCGTGCGGATGTAGTCGCCGACCGCGAGGATGTCGTGCTTCGGAAAACTGATCAGCGAGTCGCCGTCGGTATGGGCTGCGCGGATCGGAATCAGCTTCACGTCCTCGCCGTTCACATGGATGGTGACTTCATTGTCGTAGGTAACCACGGGCAGGGCTTTCGGCGGGGCGGGAGTACCAGGCTGACCATTCGCTCCTGGATTCGGATGCGCGAGACGTTCCCGCAACTGGTCGCGGCTGAAGATCAATGCCCCCAGCTTGGCGAAGTTCTCGTTGCCGCCCGTGTGGTCGGCATGCACATGGGTGTTCACGAGGAAGCGAACGGGCTGATCCGAGACAGCCTTGATGGCCGCAGTCAGCTTCTCGGTGAGCTGGGCGTACTGGCCATCGACCAGCAGCACGCCATCCGGGCCGGCCAGCACGCTGATGGTGCCGCCCTGGCCTTCGAGGGTGTAGAAATCGTCGGCCAGCCGGGTGGTCTTGATTTCCACCTTGCTGAAGTCGGTCTGCTGTGCAGGCGTTGTGCTGGCAAACGCCAGCGAAAGGACCGCGCCCAGGGTGAAGTGTTTGTAATTCATGGTTGTTGCTCCTGCCCGAATTGCACAATTATGGCCGGCGCGCCGGGCTCAGGTCATAGATTTCGCGCCCCTGGGTTTCTAGTTAGACTCGCCTCGCTTCGCTCGTGGATAAGGATGTCTCATGCGCAAGTTGTCATCTCTCTTCGGATTGCTTCTGGTCGCCGCACTTTTCGCCAGCGCAGCGCAAGCCGAGGAGGCCTGCAAGCTGGGGCTGATCGCGGACCTGCATGTGGAGTTCGGCCCTGCCGGGGCCGCCCTGATGCCCGTGACCGTCAGCGGCAAGGATGCCTGGATGTTCCTCAACATGGACTCTGGAATTTCTGGTGTGTTTCCTCCGGCGGTGGATGCGTTCGGGCTGCAGCCGCAGAGGCTCAGAGTCGATGCCCGCACCGGATCGCACCTCAGGAAAGATGCCGACCTGATCAAGTCAGGCCGCAAGGACCTGAACAACTATGTGAAGTTCGAGTCCTTGCAGCTGGGCCCGGTCAGTCTGAATGGATTCGAGGCCATCATCTCCGAAGAGGGCCCGCAGTTTCTGCCCATGTTCCTGGGTCGGCCGATCATTGGCCGGATGGGTGGCAGCCTGTTCAAGCAGTTCGATACCGAGCTGGATTTTGCGCATGGCGCCGTCCGGATCTTTCGCGCGAATCATTGCGCGATGCCTCCGGTGTACTGGGCCAGGGAGTTTACGACGGTGCCTGCGATCTACGACGTGGCGGGCACGCTGACTTTCACCATCAATCTCGACGGCAAGAAGATCCGCGGTGCGTTCTCGACGGATACGGGGCGGGCGGTGCTGGAGGAACGTGCGACAAAGTATTTCGGTTTCAAGCCAGACGCACCCGATCTCGAACAGGCGACCTTGCCTAACGGGCGACGGGTGGGTGTGCGGCCGATGTCATTCTCGGCGGCCGGAGTTGTAGTGAACAACACCCGGGTACAGCTCTACGCACGACCGAACACCTTGTGCAATCTCGGGCATGCGACGGATGGCGCGATCGCCTATGAGAACTGCTTCAACGTGACGCCGTTCGCCATCGGTACGGATCTGCTGAAGAGATTGCGCCTGATCATCGGCAGCGAGCGCAAGGAGATCTACATTACAGGGGCGGAGGCGAAGGACGATCAGACTCAGTGAGGGGTGCCTGCGCGCCGCACCCTAACAACCGGCTATGGTTGATGGGTGCCCGTGATCGGCGAGCCGCTCCCATTGCGCAACAGGTTGCCCGACAGCGAGCCTTCCGTCGCCAGCGTCACCTCGTAGTCCACGCGCGCGGGCTTGCCGTTGAATACCAGGTCGTAGCCCCACTTCGCTGTCGAGCCCTTGACCGTACCGCTGATCTTCGACGCCTCCATGCCGGCGATGTCAGGTTTGCAGGTGCCGGTGAGCGCGTCACCTGACTGTATGAGCGTGCAGTGGATCGACGAGACCTTGCCGTTGAAGGTGTTGTCGAGCTTCCAGGTGCCAGAGAAATCTGCCGCTGATGCGGAGGAGGGCGCGAGTGCCGCAGCTACCAAGAAAAGAGTGAGCTTCATGTTTGGCCTCCTCGTGGTGTGCACCGCAGACTACCGGAATTCGTGCGCCAGCGCCCGGAGTCTGCCTACATCGGGAAATAGCCGCAGATGGACTTGGCTTCGAGGAATTCCTCGATGCCGAATACCCCGAATTCGCGGCCATTGCCGGAATATTTGTAGCCACCGAATGGCGCTGAGAAGTCGTGCTTTGCACCGTTCAGGCGTACCTGGCCTGTGCGCAGGCGCTTTGCGACCTTGCGGGCACGCTCGAGATCCTTCGACACAACGAAACCCGACAGCCCGTACTGGGAATCGTTGGCGATACGCACGGCATCGTCCTCGTCCTTGTAAGGGATGATGACCAGCACGGGTCCGAAGATTTCTTCCTGAGCGATGACCATGTCCGCGCGGACATTCGAGAAGATCGTGGGCTTCGCGAAGTGGCCGATCGTCAGGCCTTCGGGCATGCCGATTCCGCCTGCCAGCAAAGTCGCGCCTTCTTCGATGCCTTTCCTGATGTAGCCCTGTACGCGCTCGAACTGCGCCTTGCTCACCAGCGGGCCCACTTTCACGCCATCTTTCTGCGGATCCCCAACGGTGGTGGCCTCGGCCGAGGCTTTCGCCAGCCGCACCACTTCATCGTGCAAGTGCCGTGGCACCAGCATGCGAGTGGGAGCGGCGCAGGCCTGACCGGAATTCATGAAACAGGCCTGCACACCAGATGGCACGAAGGTCGCAAGATCCGCATCATCCAGCAGGATATTCGCTGACTTGCCGCCCAGTTCCTGCGCCACCTTCTTGACTGTCGCTGCGGCATTGCGCGCCACATCGATGCCGGCGCGTGTAGAGCCCGTGAACGACACCATATCCACGTCTTTGTGACTGCTCAGGGCCGCGCCCACCGTGGGACCGTCGCCATTGATGAGATTGAACACGCCCGGGGGCACTCCCGCGGCGTCGAGCACCTCGGCAAAGATGATGGCATTGAGCGGTGCGATTTCACTGGGTTTGAGCACCATGGTGCAACCCGCAGCGAGGGCGGCGGCGACTTTGCACCCGATCTGATAAAGCGGCCAGTTCCAGGGTGTGATGAGAGCGCACACACCCACGGGTTCGCGACGAACCAGCGAGGTGCCGAACTGGCGTTCGAACTCATATTTCTTGAGCGCCTCGATGGCCTGCGTGAAATGTGTTGCACCCAGCGGCACCTGCGCATCCCGCGCCAGCCAGGTGGGTGCCCCCATCTCCGCTGTCACTGCCCGGGCGAGGTCAGGCGCGCGCCGGTTGTATTCGGCGACGATGCGCTCGAGCAGCGCGACCCGCTGCTCGCGCGTGGTTTCGGAGAAGGAGGCAAAAGCAGCCCGCGCCGCGGCTACGGCGCTGTCCACATCCGCCTGGCTCCCCAGGCTGATTTGCGCGATCACCTGCTCCGTCGCCGGGTTCTCGATGTCGAGCAGCTTGGGAATGGCGGGTGGCGCCCATTTGCCGTTGATGTAGAAAAGTTTGGAATCGACCATGGCGCAACGATACGCCATTTCACACGGTCGGAGACAGCCTACAAGCACATGCGGGCACGGGCTGCGGCGCGCCGATGGGTTGGCTGGTAGCGTCTAATTCCCGTTGACTGCTGGAGAATCGTCATGACTTCACCTGAAGAATTGGAAGAGAAGTTCTGGAAAGCGTTGAAGTCCGACATGACGATGATGCTCGGCATTCAGGGTGCAGAAGACGGGCACCTGCGGCCCATGACCGCACAACTCGATGATGGCAAACCTGGTCCCATCTGGTTTTTCACATCCACTGACAATGCGCTGGTGCGCGAGCTGACTCCCGGCAGCCGGGCCATCGCATCCTTCATCGCCAAGGGCCACGATCTGTTCGCGAGTGTTCACGGTCGGCTGGCACTGGAAAATGATCGGGCGGTACTCGACCGGCTGTGGAACCGGTTCGTCGCCGCATGGTTCGAGGGTGGCAAGAGCGATCCCAAGCTGGCCCTGCTGCGTCTGGATCCGGATCAGGGCGAAGTGTGGCTCAGCGGTTCAAGCCTCGTTGCTGCAACCAAGATCCTCGTTGGCATCGATCCGAAGCGTGAATACCGCGACAAGGTTGCGAAGATGGACCTGCGGCACTAGGAGGCCGCGCGTCGACGCGCATGGGCGGCCAGAAAATACATGGCAAGCGCGGCGATGAGGGCGGGTATTGCAAGCAGGGCGAGCACGCGGCTGGTGGACAGCCCCGCATTGAGCAATGCCCCGCCCAGAAGCGGCGCGAGAAATGCGCCCATGCGCGCGATGGCAGACGCCCAGCCAGTGCCTGTCGACAGAATCGCAGCGGGATAATACGTGGCGCCCAGCGTGGGTATGGCGAACTGCGCGCCGCCGATGCACAGGCCGTTCAGCAGCAGCAGGATGCCCCAGGTCCAGAACTGCGATGGAGCCACGAGAAATGTAGTCAGCACCATTGCGCATAGCAGGTAGCTGACCAGCAGAGTGCGCTCCTGGCCGAGTTTGCCCATCAGCCAGGCCAGCGAGATGCCGCCGACAATGCCGCCGATCTGGTTGAATGCCGCGGCGTGCAGCGCCTGAGTGCTGGTCCAGCCCGCACTGGTGAGCAGCGTGGGCAGCCAACTCACGATCAGATAGAGCACGAAGGCGTTCATCGCGAAGCCCAGCCACAGCCACAACGTCAAAGTCCGAAACCGCGGCGCAAACAGATCGCGCAGGGACCCGCCCATGGCATGCGAAGGCGGCTGCAGATACACCGCCTCCACGGGGACATCGGGCGCTATGCGTCGCAGGATTCTCGCAATACCGGGATGTCCGGGACGCCGGTGCAGCAGGAACTTCAGCGACTCCGGCGCGGTGAGCAGCAGCAGAATGCTTACGACAATGGGCAATGCTCCGCCCGCGATGAAAGTGCCCTGCCAGCCGAAGCGCTCGATGAGCCAGGGGGCGCTGAAACTGCCGACCATCGCACCGGTGGCGGTGTTGCAGTAGGTCGCCGTCAGCAGCGCGGCGCGCCGCGCGCGCGGCAGATAATCTGCGGTCAGCGAAAAGGCATTGGGCATGCTGCCGCCAATGCCAATGCCAGTGATGAAGCGGTAGATCAGAAGCTCTGTGGTGTTCTCGGCGGTGACACAGGCCAGGGTGCCCAACCCCATGACGAACAGCGCCGTAGCCAGCAGCGCACGCCGGCCAAACCGATCGCCCAGTGGCGCGATGAATGCCGCGCCCAGCCCCATGCCCAGCAGCGAAGCCGAGAGTGCCGCACTGAAGCTCGGTGGGGGCAGCGACCAGGCCTTTGACAGGGCTGGAACCGTCAGCGCCAGGGCCTGCAGATCGAAACCATCGCACATCACGCACAGTGCGGCGAGCAGCATGACGTACAGATGCAGCCCGGAGAAAGGGACTGAGTCGATGAGGCTGCCGACCTCGACGCGCCGGCTGTCAGTCATCGGAAGCGGGCGTGGAGAGATTTTCATGAGCCGCGATTAGACGCGCGTACGCCACGGCGGGCAACAGGGTTCTTGGTATCTGACATCACCGCAGAGCTACAATCCATCCCGATGAAGAAGCTCAAGCACGAGGCTGAACTGTTCAAAGCTGCGCTGCTGGCAGGTGTGGCGTACGCCGAAGGGCGCAAGGCGGTCGAATTCGAGGCTACCGACTCAGCCAGCGCCAAGGCGCTCTATGTGTATCGCTTGCTTGTGCATGACAAGCTCATCGCGCCCATGCCCGAGGAGCAGGTAAGCGAAAAAACGATACGGCATCGTCTGGCCACCTGGCATGCGGGCAAGCTGCCCAAGGGGCATCCGCTGCTCAGCTAGCAGCCGGCACGGTGCGGTTCAGGCGCCGGCGGCGGCCGCAGCCTTCAACAAAGCATCAGTCAGCGGCTGCTCTTCCCAGCTCCCGTCGTATCGCTGGCCATTGATGAAAAGGCCGGGAGTGCCGTTCACGCCGCTTCTCACGCCGCCCATGAAATCGTGCTTCACATGCGACTGGAACTTGCGCGTCTCCAGGTCCGCCTCAAACTTTTCCCCATCCAGGCGCAGGCGTTCGACCAGCGCCTCGATAAGGGGCTGCCCCAGTTGTTGCTGGTTCTCATACAACGCGTCATGCATTTCCCAGAACTTGCCCTGCGCGCCCGCTGCCTCAGCGGATTCGGCTGCCAGTTCCGCCTGAGGGTGGGCCTGGTTGAGTGGAAAGTTGCGGAAGACAAAGCGCAGCTTCGCTCCCAGGCGCTTTTGCGCCTTCTTGATCTCGTGATAGGCCAGGCCGCAGTACGGACATTGATAGTCGCCGTACTCCACGAGGGTGACGGCCGCCTCGGGAGAACCCTGGGCGTGATCGGTAGCGGATACCGGAATTGCGAGACTCATGGCTTGTCTCCTTTCAGGTTCTCCAGAGCGGCAAGGATACCGTCTGCGCCGGGGTTTATACCCATCGGCGAAACATGGCTCCAGCGGATGATGCCCGCGGCGTCGATGACGAACAGAGCCCGCTCCGTGGTTCCGGTCTGCTCTGAATACACGCCGTAGTTGCGGGCAACCGCACCCTTTGGTTCAAAATCCGCCAGCAGTGGGATCGAGTAATTGCGAGCCGCAATGAAAGCGGCATGGCACCACGGGCCGTCGACGGAGATGCCCAGCATCTTTGCATCTAAACGCGCGAATTCTTCCTGTAACTCCGTGTAGAGCGCGAGCTGGTCGCCACACACCGGGCTCCAGTCGGCCGGATAAAACACCAGTATCACCGGGTGGCCGCGATGCTCAGTCAGCGTTGCGGTGCTCGAAGGCGAGCTCGGCAACGAGAAATCCGGTGCGATGGAGCCGGCGGCGAGCGCCTCACGAGCCATGACAGATCGCGCCTACGCCGCGACAGGAAGGCGGAATCCAGGAGCGGACAAGCGGCCCGCCGCCGGCTTGAATGACTTCTTCGTTTGGCATCGTCATGCGGCTCTCCAGGTTCACATTGCTTCGCCAGCCAGGCGGTGATGTGCAACAGCATGCCAGAGAGATCGGCGGCAGGCGTGGCCCGATCCGTACCCTTCCTTGAGTAAGGACCGAGCCACCTGCAGTTGTTGGCGAGGCCGCCCTGAGCGTGCTACCGCCAGCGTGGCAGCAGCATCCCCACCGAGGCGCGGTATTCCTCATAACGCCGGCCGAAATGCGCGAGGAGATCGCGCTCTTCCAGCCAGATGCCGAGCAGGATGTAGGCGGTGGTAGCCACCGCAAACAGCAGGTGTCCCAGACTCATCACCGGCGCGGCCCAGAACGCGATGATGAACCCCGCGTAGAGCGGGTGTCGCATCCAGCGATAGAAAAGCGGTGTGGTGAACTGCTGCTCGGGAATTTGCCGTCGCAGCAGCCGCGCAAATCCCTGGGTTACTCCGAACAAATGAAAATGGCTGATGAGGAAGGTGCTGGCCAGCACCAGGGCCCAGCCCAGCCACGACAGCGCAGTAATGACACCCGCAGCGACGCCGCCCACCGACCAGACGGCCTGCGGCAAAGGGCGCCATTGCCACAGCAGCAGCGCCAGCGCTGCGCTGGACGCCAGCACGTAGGTGCTGCGTTCAGCCTCCTCGGGGACGATCCTTGTCCACATCCGTTTGAATCCCTGGCGCGCCATTACCGAGTGCTGGACGGCAAACACGCCCAGCAAGGCGAGATCGACCAATACGGCCGCGAGTGCACCCGATTCTCCCGTGTCGATGTTCTTCGGTACCAGGATCCGCTCGACGAAGCCGATGGCGTAGACGAAGGTGCCCAGGAAGAGCAGGTAGACGAGCGTGCTGTACAGCGCGATGAGCAATTTGCGCATGGGATTCTCCCTTTCCTGTTCATGCTTCAGTTGT
>Ga0134124_10001191_pt1 | contig 20875 bp, 17 predicted proteins | sample KB304_FD_96880 | JGI IMG/M metagenome (GOLD analysis project Ga0134124, IMG submission 96880) | Terrestrial soil microbial communities without Nitrogen fertilizer from Kellogg Biological Station, Michigan, USA - KB3-0-4 | ecosystem: Environmental > Terrestrial > Soil > Unclassified ... | reverse complement strand
TGGCCCCAGAAGTAGATGTCGCCGCGGATCAGCTCGCTCGTCACCCCCACGCTCGCCGTGATCTCCTCCGAGGACGAGGTGAACGTGAGCGCGTAGATGAACTCGTTCCAGGACAGCGTGAACGCGAAGAGTGCGGCGCACACCAGCCCCGGGATCGCGATGGGCAGGACGATCCGGATGAGGGCCTGGATGCGGGTCGCCCCGTCGACCATCGCGCACTCCTCGACCTCCTTGGGCACCGTGCGAAAGTAGCCCATGAGGAGCCACGTGCAGAAGGGGACGAGGAAGGTCGGATAGGTGACGACCAGCGACCATTTCGAATCGGCGAGGCCCAGCCAGTTGACGACCTGGGCCAGCGGCAGGAACAGCAGCGAGGTCGGCACCAGGTAGGTCACGAAGATCCCCGTCCCGAAGCTGCCCACCCCGAAGAACTTCATGCGGGCCAGCGCGTAGGCGGCCGCGGTGCCGATCACGAGCGACACGCTGGTGGCCAGCATGGTCACGAGCAGGCTGTTCTTGGTCCAGGTCAGGAACGAGGACTCGAACAGCAGCTTCTGGTAATGCTCGAGGGTCGGCCCCTGGCGGATGAGCAGCGGCACCGCGCTGCGGTCGTACAGCTCCCGGTTCTGCTTCAGCGACGTCAGCGTCATGTGATAGAAGGGAAACAGCGCGAAGATCAGGAACGGCACCAGCATCGCGTGCATGGCGAGCTTCTTGGTGAGCGCCCGCGACAGCATCAGTAGGCCCGATTCCGCACGAACCGGAGCTGCGCGTAGACCACCATGACCAGGACCGGAAACAGATAGAGCGAGATCGCCGCGCCCTCTCCGAGCCGTCCGGTTTCCAGGCCGACCTGGCGGGCCAGCGTCGCGAAGAGATGGGTGGAGTTGATCGGCCCGCCGTGGGTCAGCACGAACACGATGTTGAAATCGCTGAAGGTGAAGATCGTCGAGAAGAGGACGACGATCGCCAGCACCGGGCTCAGCAGCGGCAGCGTCACATACCAGAAGCGCGCGACGGGACCGGCGCCGTCGGTGTGGGCCGCCTCGTAGAGCTCCTTGGGAATTGCGACCAGCCCGGCCAGGATCGTGATCGCGAAGAAGGGGAGCCCCCGCCAGACGTTCACCGCCACCACCGCGGCCATGGCGTAGTACTTCTGGCCGAGCCAGTTGGGGCCAGGCGGGTCCAGCAGCCCCATGTGGATGCCGGTCCAGTTCACGACGCTGTAGAGCGAGTTGAACATCCACCACCAGCCGAGCGTGGACAGCGCGGTGGGGATGACCCACGGCAGCAGCACGGCGCCGCGGATCAGCCGCTTGAACCAGAGCTGCTCGTTGAGGAGCAGCGCCAGCCAGATGCCCAGGACCACCTTGATGGCGACCGCGAAGCCGGTGAAGACGAAGGCGTTCTGGAAGGTCTGCCGGAAGGCGTCGCTCTGCCAGAGGTTGATGAAGTTCCGCAGCCCGATGAGGTGGCTGGGGCGGCCGATGAACGCGTTCGACAGCGACAGGTAGATCGCCATCACGAACGGGTAGGCGACCAGGAACACCAGCAGCAGCAGCGCCGGCGTGACGAAGGCGGGGCCCAGGATCGTCTCGCGGTCGAGCCACTCCCCGAGCCGATCGCGCAATCCGGGCCGGTACGGCGTGGTCGCGACGCGCGCGGTCCCGATGGCCATCGCTAGCCCGCGACGATCTTCTTCATCTCGTTGTCGGCCCAGGCGATCGCCTCCTTGGTGGAGGAGCCGGTGACGGCCTTGGCGATCATGTTGGGCAGGATGAACGAGTTGGTGATGAGCTGGATCTTGTCGCTCGGCGGCGCCGGCCACCCGTAGATGTGGTACTGCACGCCCTCGCCCTTCAGGTTCGCGAACTTCGGATCCGTCTTGAGGACCGGATGGTCCTGGAGGTTCGTGTAGACGGGCAGGTTGAAGGCGTCGCCGGACATGATGTACTCGTCGTAGACCTCCTTCTTGCCGATCAGGTACCGGATCCACTCCTTGGAGGCCTCGACGTTCTTGCTGAATTTCCAGATGCCGATCGAGCGGGGGACGTCCGTCTCGTGCCGGCCGGCCGGACCGGCCAGGCTGCGGTGATGGTTGATGGTGTCCGCGGTGGGCAGCTTCATGTTGCGGGCCACGATGTAGGCGCTGACGGGGTTGTGGATCCAGCCGGCCTTGCCCTGCTGCAGCGACTCGTTGTTGCTCGAGTCGGTCCAGGACAGGACCTCGGGCTCCATGCAGTCCTTGTACATCTTGCGGTACCACTCGACCATCTGGGCGGCGGCCGATGAGTTGATCTTCACCGTCTTGCCGTCCTTGTCGACTTCCATGCCGCCGAATGACCACAGCACGGGGCCGGCGGTGGAGATCGAGTCGTAGTTCTGGCTGATCGGGATCCCGACCGGGTTGCCCATCTTCTTCAGCTCTTTGCCGACCGTGTAGAGGTCGTCCCAGGTGTCCGGGATCTTGAGCCCGGCCTTCTTGAAGATGTCCTCGCGATAGGCCGGCGCGAAGTACGCGTGGTACTGCGGCACCGCCCGCCACACACCCTTGACCTTGGCCGCCTCGGTCGCCGAGGAGACGACCTTGCCGTACTTCTTCTCCATCTCCGCCACGAGGTCGGAGAGGTCGAGTAGCTGGGGCTCGTAGAGCCAGGGGAAGTGCATCCGCATCTCGACGATGTCGTGCCCGGCCTGGGTCTGCACCTCGGAAGCGTACTTGGCCGCCTGCTGGGGGGCGGCGATGTGGTCGATGCGGATCTTGATGCCGGTGTCCTTGGTGAACCGCGGCCCGATCTCGGCCAGCTTCTTGTCCGAGGCCGGCGCGAAGTTGTTCCAGCAGAGGTACGAGATCTCACGCTGCTGGCCGCGCGCGGGAGGTGTCTTGGCGGCCAGGATACCGGCGAGGCCGGTGGCGGTGGTGGCAAGGAACTGACGACGACTCTGTCGCATTGACGCCTCCTCGACGGTCATACCAGTCAGGACAGGGCTACCGGGACAAGCTGTGGCCGGACTTTAGAGGGGCAGCGGGCGACTGTCAAGCCGCCCCGGCTGTCAGGCCGGTGTCCGGGCCTCCAACTCAGTGCCGAGCGCCTCGTTGAACCGATTGGTGAAGTTTGCCGCCGCGATACTGAGCGTGAGCTGCACGAGCGCCTCCGGTGACAGCTGCGCTCTCAGGGCCTCGACCAGGTCCCCTTTGACCTGGACGTCACGGGTCATGGCCTCCGCATAACGCAGCACCAGCCGCTCGAGATCCGAGAACAGCGGGCTGCTCTCCCAGGCGGCCACGGTCTCCAGCTTCTCGCGCGCCACGCCGGCCCGCAGCCCACCGGCCGTGTTGTGTGTGACGCAGTAGCCACAGCGGTTCAGCTGGGAGGCCCGTACGTAGGCGAGATAGCGCAGGCCCGGGTCGAGTGCCCCCTCGCGCAGCCTCGGGTACCAGCCCAGGAAGGCGGGCAGCGAGCGGGCGTGGTGCGCCATCAGGCGGTAGATGTTGAGCACCCGGCCCGAGGCCTGGCGGAGGCCGTCGTAGGCCTCCTGGATCTCGGGCGGCACCTGGTCGCGGTCGAGGTAGGGCAGGCGGGCGGCCATCCTCACGTCTCCTTCGGAGCCCAGTCGCGGAAGCGCTCGCGCAGGACCTTCTTGTCGAACTTGCCCACGCTGGTCTTGGGCACCGCCTCGATCAGCGCGATCTCGTCGGGCAGCGCCCACTTGGCCAGGCGCGGCCGCAGGTAGTCGAGGATCTCCCGGGGGTCGAGCGTGACGCCCGGCTTGGGGACGACGCAGGCCAGCGGCCGTTCCACCCACTTGGGGTGCGGTACCGCGATGACGGCGGCCTCCAGCACCTTGGGGTGGCCCATGATCATCGTCTCGACGTCGATCGAGGAGATCCATTCGCCGCCGGACTTGATGAGGTCCTTGGTGCGGTCGGTGATCCGGACGTAGCCCTCGGGGTCGATCGTGGCGACGTCGCCGGTCCGGAACCAGCCGTCGGGCGTGAAGCGGTCGGCCGACTCGGCGTTGTCGTAGTAGGAGCGGATGATCCAGGGGCCGCGCACCTGGATCTCGCCCATCGCCTGACCGTCCCACGGCTGCTCGCGGCCCTCGTCGTCCACGATCCGCAGATCGACGCCGACCGAGACGTAGCCCTGCGTCGCGCGCACGGCGTACTGCTGGTCTTCCGGCCACTCGCGCATGTAGCTCTTGAGCCGGCTGATGGTGCCGAGCGGCGTCATCTCGGTCATGCCCCACGCGTGCATCATCGCGGCCCCGAACTCCTTGTCGTAGTGCTCCAGCAGGCTGCGCGGCGCCGCCGAGCCGCCGATCGGGATGCAGCGGATGGAGGAGATGTCGTAGCCCTGCTTCTCGACCAGCTCCTTGACGGCGATCCACACCGTGGGCACCGCGCCCACGAACGTGACCCGCTCGGCCTGCACGATCTCGCAGATGTCGCGCGGCTGCGGGTTGGGGCCGCCGAAGATCTGCGTGGAGCCGAGCATCGTCCCGCAGAACGGCACGCACCAGGCGTTGGCGTGGAACATGGGGACGATGTGCAGGATGACGTCGTTCTCGGAGAGCGCCATGCAGTCCGCCATCGCCTGGGCCAGACAGTGGATGTAGAGCGCGCGGTGCGTGTAGACGACGCCCTTGGGATGGCCGGTGGTGCCGGAGGTGTAGCACATGGCGGCGGCGTCGGTCTCGGCCAGCTGCGGCCACTGCGGCAGCGGCGTCGTCGCCGCCAGCAGGGCCTCGTACTCGGGCAGGTCGGCGGGCGCCGCCACCGGGGCCGCGGCCTGGCCGCCGACGCTCGGCGCGCCGTCCTGCATGAGGACGATCGTCCGGACGGTCGTGAGCTTGTCGCGGATGGCGGCCAGCACCGGCCACACGCTGGCGTCGACGAAGATCACCGTGTCGCCCGCGTGGTTGATGATGTAGGTCAGATCCTGGGCGGAGAGCCGGAAGTTCAGCGTGTGCAGGACGGCGCCGCTGAGCGGGACCGCCCAGTAGAGCTCCAGGTGCCGGTGGCTGTTCCAGGCCAGCGTGGCCACGCGATCCCCGCGGCGCACGCCGAGGTCGCGCAGGACGCCGCCCAGCCGCTGCGTGCGCTCGGCGAAGTCGGCGTAGGTGTAGCGGAAGAGCGGTTGACCGGGCCGGCGCGTCGACAGGATCTTGCGCGCGAAGAGGCGGCGGCTGCGCTCGAAGAACTGCGTGAGCGTCAGCGGGTAGTCCATCATCAGGTCGTGAATGGGCGCGCTCATCAGTATCCTCCCAGGTCCTCGGACGTCGCGCAGCGGAAGCCCACGTGGTGGTGTCCGGCGGCCGCGCCGCGCCGATCGTACGAGCGGCGCGCGGACACGTGCAGTGAGCCCGTGGGGTCGTCGTGGCTGGCGCCGCGCACGACGACCCGGCCGCTACCGGTGAAGGGCTCGCGCCCGTCGTCGGCACGATAAGGGTACGCGCGCAGCGCCGTCGACGTCCACTCGCGCAGGTTGCCGAGCAGGTCCTCCACGCGGTAGGGGCTGGTGCCGCCCGGCCGCGCGTCGCCGCGCTCGGTGGCGTTGTAGCCGCGGCCGAAGACCGCGAGGTGCGGCGCCGGCGCCAGCGTGCCCCACGGATAGGGACGCGTGTCGTCACCGCGCGCGGCCTTCTCCCACTCGGCCTCGGTCGGCAGCCGGCGCTGCTTCCAGGCGCAGTAGTCGCGCGCGCCGAACCACGACACCTCGACGGCGGGATGGTGCTCGAAGCCGCCGTCGGCGACCCATAGATTTGCCATCGGGGCGCCTGCGCAGGGCTCCGGCGCCCGACGGTCGGGCGGAGACTCGCCGGAGCATTGCACCAGACGGATACGCGCGTCGGCATCGTCGGCGTCGTACCGTCGCTCGCGCTCCATGGTCCCGATGCCGCGCGCGTTCAGGAACGCGGCGAACTCGGCGTTCGTCACCTTGTGGCGCTCGATCCAGTACGCGCGCAGATAGACGCGGTGCCGCGGCGCATCCTCCGGCGGGCCGTCGTCACGGCCCATCCAGAACGCGCCGGCCTGCACGAGCATGATGCCGTCGGCGAGCGCCGGCAGCCGCAGCCCTAGCGCCATGGCGACGAGGATCACGGCCGCGACGCAGCGGACCATTTCCGCCGTTTGTAACACACGCCCGGCCGAATACGTCGGCCGGCCGGGCCGTCTTACTCCCTGACAGGAGGACAGCGTATGGAACGCAATCCCTGGAAGCTCGCGACGATCGGCATGGCCCTGGTGGGCACGACGGCTCTCGGCACCGGGCTCACGACCTCGTATATCATGCGGACGCCGGCCACGGCCGACGCGCAGGAGATTGCGGTCTCGCCGCGCGTGAGCACGGCACCGCGCGCGCTGGTGGCACAGCGTCCGGTGGCGCCGCGGGCCGTCGCGCCGGTGGCACCGCCGCGGGTGACGCCGGTGTCGACGGCGGCGGTCCCGGCGGACTGTGACACCGGGAGTGAGCGTGCGATGCGCATCGCCAAGCCCGGTCTGATCGGCGGTCTGCTCGGCGCGGGTCTGGGCGCGGCCGGTGGTGCCATCGCCGACGGTGGCAAGTCGGCCGGCAAGGGCGCGCTGATCGGCGGCCTCGCCGGTGCGGCGCTCGGCGGCGGCTACGGCGCCTACCAGACGAAGAACGAGTGCGGCACGATCTTCGGTGACACGTTCAGCAGCGGCCTCACCGGTGCGGCGCCGGCCGGCACGGCGCAGGCCTTCGGCACCAACGGCGGTCAGGGCATCACGGTCTATCGATAGGGGGGCTCCCCGATCTTCCCGATGTTCGGAGCGCCCCGGCCAAGCCGGGGCGCTCCTGTAGCCCCGCCCTCGTAGGGTCTCGTCTGGTCCATGGTATGGTGATGCGCGATGCGATCGCGCTGGAACGACGCTGAGGCTGCGACCCTCGAAGGCGTCGATCTCCTCGTCTACGCCTCCCGTCTCGTCGGCGCCGAGACCTCGCTGGTCGTGTGGGGCGGCGGCAACACCTCCGTGAAAGTCACCGAGCGTGATCATCGTGGCCGCGAGATCCCCGTGCTGCGCGTGAAGGGCAGCGGCTCCGACCTCAAGTCGATCCAGCGCAAGGACTTCCCCGGCGTGCGGATGGACGACATCCGCGCGCTGCTCGAGCGGCAGGACATGGGTGACGAGGAGATGGTCGCCTACCTGGCCCACGGACTGATGGAAGCCGGCGGCGTGCGGCCGTCCATCGAAACGCTGCTCCACGGCTTCGTGGACGCCTACGCGGTCGTGCACACCCACGCGGACGCCATCGTGTCGCTGACCAACAACGATCGCGCGGCCGACGTGCTGACCGGCGTGTACGGCAAGGACGTCATCGCGCTCGACTACCGGCGACCCGGCTTCAAGATCTCGCGCGAGGTGGCCGACGCGATCGCCGCCAATCCCCAGGCCCGGGCCCTGCTGCTCTTCAAGCACGGCACCATCACCTGGGGTCGCACGGTGCGGGAGGCCTACGAGGGGACGATCGAGCTCATCACGCGCGCCGAGGAGGCGATCGCCGAGCGCACGCGCGGCCGGCGCGCCTTCGGCGGGCCGCGGGTGACGGCGCTCCCGCCGGCCGAGCGGCGGTCCAGCGCGCTCGACCTCGTGCCGCGACTGCGCGGGAACCTCTCGCGCGAGCGCCGGGTGATCGTGGCGTTCGACGATACGCCGGCCGTGACGGAGTTCGTCTCGTCGGCGGAGGCGGCGGCCGTCAGCCAGATCGGGCCGGCCACGCCCGATCACACGATCTACACCAAGCGGCTGCCCTGCTTCGTGAGTCTCGACGACCCTCGCGACGCCGCCGCCACGTGGACGGCGATGGAACGCTCGATCGAGGCCTTCGTGCGCGACTACACCGCGTACGTCGACGCCCATCGCGGCCCCGGTGTGGAGCTGCTCGACTCGCGCCCGCGCGTGGTGCTGGTGCCCGGGCTCGGGATGTTCACCGCCGGCCGCGACGCCCGCACCGCCGGGATCGTCGACGACATCTATCACCACACGATCGCCGTCCTCGGCAATGCCACGGCGTTCGGCCGCTACGTCTCGCTCTCGGCCAAGGATGCGTTCGACGTCGAGTACTGGCCGCTCGAGCTCTTCAAGCTGACGCTGGCGCCGCCCGAGAAGGAGCTGGCCCGCCGCATCGCGCTCGTCACCGGCGGCGGCTCCGGCATCGGCCGCGCCGTGGCCCAGCGGCTGGCCGCCGAGGGGGCGCACGTGGCGATCGCCGACATCGACGGCGACTCCGCCCGTCGCGTCGCCGACGAGGTGACGAAGGCGGTCGGCGGCGGCCGCGCGCTCGGTCTGGCCATGGACGTCACCACCGAGACCTCGGTGCGCGCCGCCTTCGAGGCGACCGTGCTGGCCTGGGGCGGGCTCGACATCCTCGTCTCCAACGCCGGCATCGCACACTCCGCGCCCGTCGACCGGATGGCGCTCGCCGACTGGGAGCGCTCGTTCGCGGTGAACTCCACCGGCCACTTCCTGGTCGCGCGCGAGGCGATGCGCGTGCTGATCCGCCAGGGCATCGGCGGCGCGCTCGTCTTCGTGGCCACGAAGAACGTGATGTCGCCCGGCAAGGACTTCGCCGCGTACTCGGCGGCGAAGGCGGCCGAGGCGCAGCTGGCCAAGGTCCTGGCGCTGGAGGGCGCGCCCCACGGAATCCGCTCCAACATCGTGAATCCCGACGCGATCTTCCAGGACTCGAAGCTCTGGTCCGAGGAGATCCGGCGCGAGCGCGCCGCCGCGCAGGGCATCGCGGTCGAGCAGCTCGAGGACTTCTACCGCAAGCGCAACCTGCTCGGCGCGCGCATCCTCCCCGAGGACGTCGCCCAGGCGGTGCTGTTCCTGGCCTCCGATCGCTCGGCCAAGACCACCGGCTGCACGCTCACGGTCGACGGCGGCGTCAAGGACGCCTTCCCCCGTTGACGACGCGGTTCGGCGCCTCGCTGTCGCTCAAGGCGCCGGCCGCGCAGTTCGACCTCGTCCGCCGCGTCGAGGCGCTCGGCTTCGAGTCCGTGTGGACCGGTGACCACATATCCTTCCACGGACCGATCCACGAGTCGCTCACGCTGCTGGCGACGTACGTGCCCATCACCAGCCGCATCCGGCTCGGCACCGCGGTCTACCTGCTGGCGCTCCGCGCCCCCGCCATCGCGGCCAAGGCCACGGCGACGCTCGACGCGCTGTCGGGCGGCCGGCTGATCTTCGGCGTCGGCGTGGGCGGCGAGAACCCCCGGGAGTTCGAGCTGTGCGGGGTGCCGCACCACGAGCGGGGCGCGCGCGTCACCGAGGGCATCGACGTGGTGCGGACGCTGTGGCGCGACACGCCGGCCAGCTTCAAGGGGCGCTTCACGCAGTTCGACAACGTCTCGATCGATCCCAAGCCGGTGCAGCGGCCGGGGCCGCCGATCTGGATCGGCGGCCGCTCCGACGCCGCCCTCACTCGCGCGGGCCGTCACGGCGACGGCTGGATGTCCTACGTGGTGCAGCCCGAGCGTTACGCGCAGAGCGTCGAGAAGATCCGGACGGCGGCGACGGCGGCGGACCGGCGGCTGGACGATTTCGCCTTCGGGCACCTGGCGTTCATCACCGTCGGGCGCGACTGGGAGTCGGCCAAGCGCGTCTGGGTCGAGCACCTCTCGAGGCGCTACGCCCAGGACTTCGAGCCGCTGGCGCGCAAGTACGGGATCGTCGGTACGCCCGAGCAGTGCGCCGAGCAGCTCCAGCGGTTCGAGGCGGCCGGTTGCACCTACATCGTCTTCAACGTCATCGGCCCCCCCGAGGACGAGCCCGACCAGATCGAGCGCATCGCCGCCGACGTCCTGCCGCGATTGCGGCGTTAGGAAGCGTGCGGTTGGAGGTCGTCCGTTCCCGTTGGGGGGTGGCGGGGGGAGCGGCGGTCGCTCCCCCCGCCCGCCACTAGGATGCCCGCGAAGGCGGTGCAGTGCCGGGCCAGCGTGAGCGCGGTCCGCGCGCTCGCCCCCGCGATCCTGGAGGTCGACCTCGCCATGATCGACCCGACCGCGCTGGTGTTCGACGCCGGCCAGTGGGTCTCGGTCCCGTTCGGGCCCAAGACCGTGCGCGCCTACTCGATCGCCTCCACGCCGCGCTCGCCGTCCACGATCACGCTCTGCGCCGACGTGGCGCCCGCCGGCCTGGGCTCGCGCTGGTTCCGCGCACTCGCTCCGGGGCAGGCGGTCGAGTTCAAGGGGCCGCTCGGTGGCTTCGTCTTCGACCGCGCCGACTCGCGCCATCCACTGTTCGTCGCCGAGGAGATCGGCATCGTGCCGATCCGATCGATCCTCGCCGACCTCGACGAGACGGGCTTCGACCGGCCGGCCACGCTCGTCTATCAGGCGCGCGCCGCGGACGAGCTCGTCTACGACGGCGAGCTCCGCGCCCGGGTCCAGCGCCATCCCGGCTTCGCGTATCATCCGGTGATGCCGGTCGGCGGCGCGCCATCCGGCCACGAGGCGGCCGAGCTCGTCGATCGCCTCGTGGACGACGTCACCGGCCTGGTGGCCTACGTCGCCGGTGGCGAGCGAACCATCGCGCGAGTCCGGGAGGTGCTGATGGCCAAGGGGCTCGACCGCAAGTCGGTCAAGTGGGAGAAGTTCTGGTAGTCGAAAGGAGCCACCGATGACCTGGGTGCTGGTGCTCGCGGCGCTCCTGCTCGCGTGGGCTTCTCCGGTCGCGGCGGATCTCTCGGGCGTCGGCAGCGAGGTGCCGGTCGGCGCCAACGGCACCGGCGAGGCGTGCCGGCTGCGCGTGATCACGGACGAGCCCGCCCGCGGCGCCCAGCGCCTCAACTTCTACTGCGACGGCTGGAGCGTCTCCAGCGGCACCCTGTTCCGCTTCCGCGTATCCAGGGAGTTCACGCCCGAGAGGATCCTCACCGACAGCACGTTCCAGAGAAACTACGACACGAGGCTGGGCGGGTGCGGGCCCGTCGAGGCCACGACGCTCGGCGACGGGACGACGGCGGCGATCCGGCAGTGCAGCCGGCTCGAGGGCGGCTGGCCCGTCGTCGTGGTCGCCGCGGTCGCCGGTGGTCGCGGCGTCGCGCTGGAGACGTTTCCGACCAACGTCCGCCTTCTGGAATCGGCGCTCGCGGTGTTCCAGGGCAAGGCGCTACCCGGCGGGGCACGCGAGGGCAGCCAGTCGCCGGCCATCCGGCGGGCCGAGACCATCGTGGGCGCGTCCGGCAAGCTCATCGGCATCCAGGACATCGGGGCCGCCGACGCACTCTGGCGTCTCGGCCGGCTGCAGTACCGCTCCGGCAACTACGGAGCCAGCGAGGCGACGTTCGCCCGGCTGCTGGAGATCCACGAGCGGGTGATCGGGGTCGACAAGCCGGGCGGTGCGGCCATTCTCAACGAATTGGCGCTCACCGTCGGGCACCAGGAACGCTTCGACGAGGCCGACCGCATCTTCGCGCGGGCGGAGACGGCCGCGCCGTCCTCGCTCGCCGACGAGCAGCTCATCCTGTTCGCCTACCGCGCCTCCGTGCATCGCGACCACAAGCCGGTGGAGGCGCTGGCGTGGTCCGAGCAGGCGGTGAAGATCGGCGAGCGCTACGGCGAGACCTCTCGCGGCCGCGCTTACACCGTGGGCATGCACGCCGTCTGCCTGCGGAACAACAGGCGCCTCGCCGAGGCCGAGCTCGAGGCCGCCAGCTCGCTCCGGATGGCCAGCCTGGCTGGCAACGATCCCCAGTGGCGGCTGTGGTGGGTGGGCGAGATGCACACGCTGCTCGGTCGCATCTACCGTGACCAGCGCAAGTTCGCGGAGGCGCGGCGCGAGTACGAGCAGGGACTCGCGCGGCGCGAGCAGCTGTTCGGGGAGGCGGCCCCGCGGACGATCGAGGCCCACGCGTTCCTCGGCATCAACGAGCAGGCCGCCGGCGACCTCGACGCGGCCCTCGGGCATTTTCGCCGTGCGGCCGAGCTCCAGCTGAAGCATCGGAGCGCGCTGGAGGGCGCCCGGCCGCCGACGGTGCTGTCCTATCTCGATGCGCTCGCGCGGGCCGCGAGCGAGCGGCCGGCCGAGCGGGCGGCGCTGGCGGCGGAGACCTTCACGGCGATCCAGATCCCGCGGGGGAACGAGACGGCCAAGGCCCTGCGCGCGATGGCGGCGCGGGTCGGCAGCGGCGATCCCAAGCTCGCCGCGCTCAGCCGCGAGCTGCAGGACGCCGGGCGGCGGCGCGCGAACGCGCGCGTCGCCCTCGCCGAGGAGTCGATGAAGCCGCCCGACCAGCGCGAGGCGCGGGAGGACGAGCTCAAGCGCCAGCTGCGTGAGGCCGAGGAGAAGATCGAGGCGCTGGAGAATCAGCTGCAGGCGCAGTTCCCGCGCTACGCCGGGCTGACGGCCCAGCGGCCGCTGCCGGCCGGCGACGTCCAGAAGCTGCTGCGGGCCGACGAGGCGCTGGTGGCGATGCTGCCGGGCAACAACGTCACCACCGTCGTGCTCGTCCGGCGCGAGGGTGTGCACGTGCATCGGGCCCGGATCGGGCGGAGCGGCCTGGACGCCGAGATCAAGGCGCTGCGAGCCAGCCTGGACTTGTCCTCCGGAGAGGAGCGCACGTTCGACGTGCCCCGGGCGCGCAACCTGTACGGGACGCTGTTCGGGCCCCTCGACGGAACGCTGGCCGGCGTCCGCCATCTGTTGACGGTGCCGGCCGGGCCGCTGCTATCGTTCCCGCTGGGAGTGCTGGTCACCAACGGCATGCCCGACGGCAGCGAACCCGAGCGGGTGGCCTTTCTCGCCAATCGCCTCGCCCTCAGCGTGCTGCCGTCGATCGCCGCCCTTCGCGAGTTGCGAGCGGGGGTCGCGCGCTCGCAGGCGCCGCAGCCCTTCATCGGGTTCGGCGACCCGGATTTCAGCGGCGGCGTCAAGGACCGGCGCAACGTCGCCGACGTGGCGAACCTCTGTCGGCAGGGTGAGGCGCTGAATCCCGCCTTGCTGCGCGCGCTGCCGCGGCTGCGGGAATCGGGCGACGAGGTGAGGCGGATCGCCGCCGCGCTGGGGGCGGGGAGCGACGCGGTGGTGACGGGCGCGGCGGCGACGGAGCGCCGCGTGCGCGACACCGATCTCACGCGCTACCGGGTTGTGGAGTTCGCCACCCACGGGCTGCTGCCCGGGGAGCTGCGCTGCCAGTCGGAGCCCGCGCTGGCGCTGACGCCGCCGGCCACGCCGACGAAGGGCGAGGACGGCCTGCTCGACGCCAGCGAGGTCGCCACCCTCAAGCTGGACGCCGACTGGGTGGTGCTCTCGGCTTGCAACACGGCGGGACCCGACGGCACGCTGGGCGGTGAGAGTCTCTCGGGGCTCACGCGCGCGTTCGTCTACGCGGGCGCCCGCGCGCTGCTGGTCTCGCACTGGGCGGTGGCCTCGGGCCCGACGGTGGAGCTCACCACCACGATGTTCGGCGTCTACGCGCGCGAGCCGGGCGTGGGCAAGGCGGAGGCGCTCCGGCGAGCGCAGGCCGCCGTGCGTGCCAAGCCGGACACGGCCCATCCATTCTTCTGGGCGCCGTTCGTCCTCGTAGGCGACGGCGGGACCACACCCTGACGGGCCGATGAAAACGAGCCATCTGCGTCGTTCGATCGGAGGGGGCCTCGCTGGCCCCCTCCGAAGCCTCCCCCAGGATTGCGCGGACACCGCCCGCGCTCGAAGCGGTGATGCATCGGTTCGCGGCTGGCTCCGTGTGATCGGTTCGGACGTTTGGTTGAGGATTCATTCACTGATGGACGGTGCGTGATGGCGGAGTTCACTGGAGGGGAGCTGGTCGCGCGGGTGTTGAAGCAGGCGGGGGTGGGGCATGTGTTCACGTTGTGTGGGGGGCACATCCTGCCGATCTACGACGGGTGCGTGAAGGACGGGATCGGCGTGATCGACGTGCGGCACGAGCAGGCGGCGGCGCATGCGGCGGATGCGTACGCGCGACTCACGCGCAACGTCGGCGTGGCGATCGTCACCGCGGGGCCGGGCGTGACCGATGCCGTGACCGGCGTCGCCAACGCGCAGGCCGCGCGCAGCCCGCTGCTGTTGATCGGCGGCGCCGCCCCGCTGGGGCTGCGGGGGCTCGGCGCGCTGCAGGAGATGGAGCAGGTCGCGCTGTTGCGGCCGATCACGAAGGGCGCGTGGTCGGTGGCCGAGACGCGCCAGATTCCCGAGGTCCTCACGACCGCCATCCGCACGGCGTTGTCGGGACGCCCCGGCCCGGTCTTCGTCGAGATCCCCGTGGACCTGCTACTCAACACGATCGAGGACCGGCTGGCGCCGATCCCGACCGGCTACGTGCACCGCACGCCGATGGCGGCCGATCCCGCCGCGATCGAGCGGCTCGCCGAGCTGCTGGCGAGTGCCGAGCGTCCGGTGGTGATGGCCGGCGCCGGCGTCTACTGGGACGACGCCGCCGACGCCCTGGCGGCGTTCGCCGAGGCGGCGGGGGCGCCCGTGTTCATGAACGGCGCCGGGCGCGGCTGCCTGCCGGCCGACCATCCGCTCGCGTTCGCGCAGGCGCGCGGCTTCGCGCTCGGCCGGGCCGACGTCGTGCTGGTGCTGGGCGCGCCGCTGGATTTCCGGCTGGGCTACGGCCGGCCGCCGACGTTCGCGGAGGACGCGCGTGTGTGCGTGGTCGACTGCGACCCCGAGGAGCTCGGTCGCAATCGCCCGCTGGCCGTCGGCATCACCGCCCACATCGGCCGCGCGCTCGGCCAGTTGACGGCGGCGCTGCCCTCGCGCACCGCCGCGCGCTTCGCCGACTGGCGCGTGGGCGTGGCCGCCCAGGAGCGGCAGTCGCGGGAGCGGCTCGACGCGCAGTGCGCGGCCGACGACATCCCCGTATCGCACTATCGCTGGGCCGCCGAGATCGCCCGCCACGTCACGCCCGAGACGATCGTCGTCGGCGACGGCGGTGACGTCGTCGGCTGCGCCTCCAAGATCGTACGTCTGCACCGCCCGGGGCAATGGCTCGACCCGGGTCCGTTCGGCTGCCTCGGCGTCGGACCGCCCTTCGCGATCGCCGCCAAGCTGCTCCAGCCTGGGCGTCGCGTGCTGCTGATCGCCGGAGACGGTGCCTTCGGCCTCAACGGGATGGAGATGGAAACGGCCGTGAAGTTCGGCCTGCCGATCACCTGCATCATCGGCAACGACGGCGGCTGGGGCCAGATCCGCAATCCCCAGCTGTCCTTCTTCGGCGCGGAGCGCGCGGTGGCGACGTCGCTGCCGACGACGCGCTTCGATCTCATGGTCGAAGCCCTCGGCGGCCGCGGCGTGCTCGTCCGCGAGCCGAAGGAGATCGGCCCCGCGCTGGAGCGCGCGCTCGCCTCCGACGACGTCTGGTGCATCAACGTCGTCCTCGACCCGGCCGCGTACCGCCGAACGGGGCAGGTGTCGATGGCGATCTGATGCCGCTGAAGATCACCTTTCTGGCGCCTCACGTGCGGATCGCCGGCGGCGTGCGGGCGATCCTGACCTACGCCGACCGGTTGGCGGCGCGCGGCCACGACGTCACGCTGGTCGTGCCCGCGGGCGGCCGCACGGCGGCGTGGTGGCGCAACACGCGGGGGCGGGCGCCGGAGTGGATGCCGGGATGCCGGCCGCGTATCAGGTGGGTCGCCCGGTGGTCATCCGCGGCGTTACCGGACGGCGATGCGATCGTCGCCACGGCGTGGCAGTCGGCGTCGGTGGCGGCGGCGGCACCGGGACGGTGCGGCGCCAAGTTCTACCTGGTGCAGCACTACGAGAGCCTGTATCACGGTGACCCGGCGTCGGTGGACGCGACGTATCGACTGCCGCTGACACCGATCGTGATTTCCACGTGGCTGCGCGACGTCATGCGCGAGCGCTTCGAGCGTGACGCCGAGGTCCTGGTCACCCCGGTCGACCCAGCGCTGTTCCACCGGGTGCCGGTGCCGGTGACGACGTCGCGGCCCCGGGTGCTCATGCTTCACCACGAGTACGCGTGGAAGGGCGTCGCCGACGGGCTGGCCGCCGTCGCCCGGGCCAAGGCGCGGGTGCCGGGGCTGTGGCTGGTCGGGTTCGGCGTGAAGCCCCCGCGCGAGCGGCTGGCCTACGACGAGTTCCACGCCAATCCGCCCCAGGCCACGCTGGCTGCGCTCTATAGCGGGTGCGACGTCTACCTGTGTCCGTCGTGGGACGAGGGGCTCGGGATGCCGGCCATGGAGGCGATGGCGTGCGGGGCGGCGCTGGTCACCTACGACAACGGGGGATGTCGCGACTACGCGCGGGACGGCGAGACGGCGCTGGTGGTGCCCCGGCGCGACGCGACGGCGCTGGCCACCGCGCTGGCCCGGCTCGCGACCGACGCCGCCCTGCGAGCGCGGATCTCGGCCGCCGGCCTGGCCCACGTCACGACTGCGTTCGACTGGGACCGGGCGGTAGGGCGACTGGCAGCGCTGCTCCAGGGAACTCGCGCTGGTGCTGATCGAGCTTGAAGGCGAGGGCGTCGATCTCACGCTCGAGCTGGGTCAGTCGGCGGGCGAGCCGGTCGCGCTCCTCGCGGAAGGATTTCGCCATCGACACCACCGCTTCGATGAGCTTGTGTTCGCGGTCGTCGACCTGTGGGACGTGGCTCATCGGCGCGCCCTCCGGCGGAAAGTCGCGGACCAGACAGCAAGACGGATGCCGCTGCGGCGCGTCGTACAGAACGCGGACTTGGTGCACGTTGCGTGTCGTCGGCCTGACAGGGTGACGTCCGGACCGAACGATCGTCGGCGGGTCAGCATGGCACGCCGGCCCTCGCGCTGCATGCTAGAATCACCTGCGGTATGCCGATTTACGAGTACGAATGCGGCGATTGTCGGCGCCGCGTCAGTCTCCTCATCAGGACCGTCTCAGCCGCCGCCGCACCGGCGTGTCCGCGCTGCGGCGGCACCAGCCTGACCCGCCTGATGTCGCGCTTCGCCACGGTCAAGAGCGAGGACGCTCGCCTCGAGTCGCTGACCGATGCCGCCTCGGCCGGTGACCTGGACGAGAACGATCCCGGCAGTGTCGCCCGCTTCATGAAGAAGATGGGGCGGGAGTTCGGCGACGACCTGGGCGACGACTTCGACTCGGCCGTGGACGAGGCGATGGCCGAGGGCGAGGGCGACCCCGAGGGGGCCGGGCCGGGCGAGGGAAGCGCGGAATCCGTCGACACCGGCGGCGGATCAGAACTCTAAGCCTGTGAAGACCGACGTCCATGACAGCCTCGAGGCGGTCGGTGCCGACGCCTGGGAAGCTCTCCACGCCGAGACCCGGCTGCGCTCGCCGTTCCTGGGCTGGACGTGGCAGCGGGAGTGGGTGGCGGTGTTCGGGGAGGGGCGACGGGTCGAAGTCCGCCGGGTCGCCGACGGCACCGGGCGGCTGGTGGCCCTCCTGCCGCTCGTCGAGACCGCGCCCGACCGCTGGCTGCTCGTCGGCGGCGCCGACATCTCCGACTATCTCGACCTGATCGCCGTCCGTGACCGTGAGGACGAGGCGTGGGCCGCGCTGCTCGGCTCCCGCGCCGCCGACCGCACCGTCTGGGAGCTGCACGCGGTCCCGGCCGCCTCGCCCACCGTGACCGCGATGCCGGCGCTGGCCGCCGCGGCCGGGCTCGACGTGAGCGCGACGGTGGAGGAGCGATGTCCCATCCTGGCGCTGCCCGAGTCCTGGGACGCCCTTCTCGCCTCGCTCTCCGGCAAACATCGCCACGAGATCTCCCGCAAGCTCCGTCGCTTCGAGCGCGAGGCGCCCGACGGACGTGTCAGCTGGGAGAGCACGCCGGCCGGGATCGAACGCCGCCTCGAAGACTTCCTGCTCCTGCACCGCCGCTCGCGCGAGGGCAAGGCCAAGTTCATGGACGAACGGATGGAGCGGTTCTTCCGCCGCGCCATCCCCGCGCTGGCCGCGCACGGTGGCGCCCGCGTGGCCTTCCTCGACCTGCCCGACGGCCCCATCGCGTCGTTCGTGACGCTCGAGTGGGACGACACGGTGGGACTCTACAACTCGGGATTTCATCCCGACCGCGCCGCGCTGTCGCCGGGCGTCGTGCTGCTGGCCCACGTCATCCGCGACGCGATCGAGCGCGGCCGTCGCCGCTTCGACTTCCTGCGCGGCGAGGAGCGCTACAAGTACGAGTTCGGTCCGATCCCGGAGGCGGTGCACGCGGTCGTCATCGGAGCCCGCGCGTGAGCCTGCGCGTGGCCATGCTGAGCGTGCACACGTGCCCGCTGGCCGCCCTCGGCGGCAAAGAGACGGGCGGGATGAACGTGTACGTGCGTGAGCTGGCGCGCGAGCTGGCGCGCATGCGGGTGACGGCCGACATCTTCACGCGCTCGCAGAACGCGAGCATCCCGCGCGTGGTCTCGGTCGCCGACGGCGTGCGCGTCGTGCACCTGGCGGCCGGCCCCCAGGCACCGATGGCGCGCGAGGCCGTGCACGATCACCTCGACGAGTTCGTCGACGGCGTGGAGGCCTTCCGGGCCCGCCACGGGATCGACTACGACCTGATCCACGGCCACTACTGGCTGTCGGGCGCGGTCGGGCTCGCCCTGCGCGAGCGCTGGGGCGTGCCGCTGGTGCAGATGTTCCACACGCTGGGCCGGCTCAAGAACGACGCGACCCGCAACGGCGCCGAGCGCGAGCCGGCGCTGCGCATCGGCGAGGAGACGCGCATCGTCGGCGCCGCCGACCGGATCGTGGCGGCCACGGCGATCGAGCGCGCGCACCTGGTCAGCCACTACGGCGCCGACCCGGCGCGCATCGCGATCATTCCGTGCGGCGTCGATACCAAGCTGTTCACGCCGGGCGATCAGGCCGCCGCCCGGGCCCGTCTCGGCCTCGACGACCGCCCGCGGCTGCTCTACGTGGGGCGCCTGTCGCCGATCAAGGGGCTGACCACGCTGCTCGACGGCATGGCGCGGCTGCGGGCGACGGGCAGTCGCGCGCACCTGTGCATCGTCGGCGGCGACGCCGACGAGCCGCTGAACGGCCACGAGGGCGAGCTGCGCGCGCGGCTGGCGGACCTCGACCTGCGCGGCACCGTCACCTTCGTGGGGGCCCAGCCGCAGGAGCGGCTGCGCGACTGGTACGTAGCCGCCGACGCCACCGTGCTGCCCTCGTACTACGAGTCATTCGGCATGGTGGCGCTGGAGGCCATGGCCTGCGGCAGCCCGGTCGTCGCCTCGCGGGTGGGCGGGCTGCAGACCACCGTGCGCGATCAGATCACCGGTGTGCTGGTGCCCGACCACGATCCCGTCTCGCTCGCCGACGCCCTCGAGCTCATGCTGGCCGACGCCGTCCTGCGCGCGCGCCTGGGCCGCGAGGGCGTGCGGTGGGCGGCCCAGCACCACTGGCCCTGCGTCGCCGAGGCCGTCTGCCGCGAGTACGCCGCCCTCGTCGCGACCGCCGCCCTGCACCTCGACACGGGTCGCTGCCACTAGCGTCGTCCCGCGGTTCGTCGGTATCGGCGGAGGCCAAGGCCCTCCGCCGGGCATGCTACACTCCGCGGCACTGTGGCGAAGCTGCTCGAGGTCAAGGATCTCCAGACGCACTTTCTGACGCGGGGCGGCGTGGTGCGCGCGGTGGACGGAGTGTCGTGGGACGTCGAGCAGGGCGAGACCGTCGCGCTCGTCGGTGAGTCGGGCTGCGGCAAGTCGGTGACGGCGCTCAGCATCATGCGGCTGATCTCGCCACCGGCCGGGCGCATCGTCGGCGGCCGCATCATCTTCAAGGGCCGCGATCTCCTCACGCTCAGCGAGGACGAGATGCGGCGAGTGCGGGGCCGCGAGATCGGCATGATCTTCCAGGAGCCGATGACCTCGCTGAACCCGGTGCTCACGATCGGGCGCCAGCTCACCGAGGGGCTGGAGATCCACCTCGGGATGTCGACGGACGACGCCAAGCACCGGGCGGCGGAGCTGCTGGGCATGGTCGGGATATCGGACCCGGTGCGGCGGCTCAAGCAGTACCCGCACCAGTTCAGCGGTGGCATGCGCCAGCGCATGATGATCGCCATGGCGCTGGCCTGCAATCCACCCCTCGTGCTCGCCGACGAGCCGACGACCGCGCTCGACGTGACGATCCAGGCGCAGATCCTCGAGCTCATGAAGGACCTGTCGCGCCGGCTCGGCGCGGCGATGCTCATCATCACCCACAACCTCGGCGTGGTCGCGCGCTACGCCGATCGCGTGAACGTCATGTACGCGGGGCGGATCATCGAGCGGGGCACGGCGCGCGAGCTGTACGGCCACCCCTGCCATCCCTACACGCTCGGCCTGTTGCGCTCGGTGCCGCGCCTGGACGAGCCGCGGAAGGCCCGGCTGGCGCCCATCGACGGGCAGCCGCCCGACCTCACGCGGCTGCCCCCGGGCTGCGCGTTCGCCCCGCGCTGCGCCTTCCGCGTCGACCGGTGCGCGCACGAGGCGCCGACGCTGGAGGCGGTGAGCGACACCGGCCACGTCAGCGCGTGCTGGGAGTCGGCGCGCCTGCAGCGAGAGTATGAGCCCGCGCGCTGAGGGTGCGACGGTGACCGCCGCGCCGGGCGCCGGGGGCGGCGACGCGCTGCTCGAGGTCCGCGACCTCGTCAAGCACTTCAGCGTCGGCGGCGGGATGTTCGGGGGTCGCGCCGGCACCGTGCGGGCGGTCGACGGCGTGAGCTTCGCGCTGCGTCGGGGCGAGACCCTCGGCCTCGTGGGCGAATCCGGCTGCGGCAAGACGACGACGGGCCGCTGCATCCTGCAGCTCGAGCGCCCCACCAGCGGGCAGGTGATCTTCGAGGGGCGCGAGCTCGGGGCGTTGTCGGACGCCGAGCTGCGGCCGATGCGCCGCCGGATGCAGGTGATCTTCCAGGATCCGTACGCGTCGCTGAATCCC
>Ga0134124_10001186_pt1 | contig 20907 bp, 19 predicted proteins | sample KB304_FD_96880 | JGI IMG/M metagenome (GOLD analysis project Ga0134124, IMG submission 96880) | Terrestrial soil microbial communities without Nitrogen fertilizer from Kellogg Biological Station, Michigan, USA - KB3-0-4 | ecosystem: Environmental > Terrestrial > Soil > Unclassified ... | reverse complement strand
GCGGATCGCGCAGAGTGTCCCGCAGCAGATCGACCGCGCGCCGGCGCGATTCCGGATCATCGGAGGCAAAGGCGGTTTCGAGGTCACGCGCGCGACTCATCGGACGGTCCTCATCGATGCGCGTAGGTTGCTTTCTGGAATGGGACGAGTGAGCACGTCGAATTGACCCACATCGAGCACGAAGGTGAGCGCGCCGTCGTGGCTCGTGACTCCGGCAATGCCACGCAACTCGTCACCCGCGCCGAGCGTCGGCGGAGGCTTGATTTCCGAGCCGCCCTTGCCGAAAACTTCCGTCACGCGATCGACGGCCAAGCCAACGCCTCTACCCTCCACCTCGATCAAGATCCATTTACCCTTTCGTGGATCGGCGTGCGGCGTCAAACCGAAACGCACGCGCAGATCGATGATCGGGACAATCTCACCGCGGTGATCTGCAACACCTGCCACGGCCGCCGGCGCGTGCGGTAGCTCGGCGAGCGGCACCGGATTCACGATCTCGCGCACCGACGCGATCGGCACGGCGTAGTTGATGTCGCCGACCACGAAGCCCACCAGGCTCTTTTGCGGATCCGGTCGCTCCTGCTTACCGAGCGCTGCGGCCTGAGTTCCTCGAAATTCTTTGAACATGGCTTAGCCGGAAACGACCGAGGGTAAGTCGAGCAGAATCAGAAATTCTCCAGCCGGACGGCCGATCCCCAGCACGAATTCGGAGACGTCCCCACCCAGCGCGGAGGCCGCGGGTTCGATCTCGTTCGCGGCCAGCCGCACCACGTGCCGCACCTCGTCCACGAGCAGGCCAATCACCTCACCCGTGTCGGCAGCACCGAGCAAGATGCGCCCGCGACGCGTCAACGGCCGTTCTTCCACGTGGAGCGTGCGCCGCAAATCGAGCACGGTCACGAGCAGGCCGCGCACACTGCAAACGCCGACCACGTTGCGCGGCGCGCGCGGCACGGTGGTAATCGGCGGCGGACTCAGGATCTCTTTGATGCGCGTCAGTTCGAGACCGTACAGTTCGCCGGCCAGCGCGAACATCAAGAACTCGCGCACCGGGCCGCGATCACCGACGCGACGCGCCAAGCGAGACGCGGTCGACTGGGTGAGATTAGCCACTGGCACGCTCCAACATGCGAGGCGCCTCGGCCCCGGCCAGCACTTCTTCGATCAAGCCAGCGGCGTCCAGCACCAGACCGACGCGCTGATCACCGAGCTCGGTCGCGCCCGCGAAGCCGCGCACGCCGGAAAGGGATTTTCCAAGCGGTTTGATCACGATGTCCTCTTGTCCGTACAAGAAATCGACCACTAGCCCGAGCCGGCGCTGGCCGAGCGCGGCGACCACCACGAAACGTCGGCGGGACACCGAATCAGCCGCGCTTTCCAGGGCCATCAGCCGATCCAACCGGCACAGTGGCAAGGTCTGGCCACGCAACGTGATCACTTCACGCCCGTCCACCAAGCGCACCACCGCTTCGTCGAAGGCGATGGCTTCCGAAACGGAAGACAGCGGAATCGCCAACGTGTGCTGGCCGGCCTGAATCAACAGCGCGCTGACGATCGCCAGCGTGATCGGCAGCGTGATGGTCATCTTCGTGCCGATGCCGGACTCGCTGTGGACGTCGATCACACCGCCCAACTTGGAGATGTTGGTCTTGACGATGTCCATGCCGACACCGCGGCCACTGACGTCGTCCGCGGATTCACGCGTGGAAAGGCCGGGCAAGAAGATCAGCGCCAGCATCTCGTCGCGGCTCATCTCCTCCGCTTCCGAGCGAGTCAACTTGCCGAGCGTGATGGCTTTCTCGGTCAACCTGGACAGATCGATGCCTCGACCGTCGTCTTCGACCTCGATCATCACGTGATTGCCCTTCTGAAAGGCGTTCAGCGCGATCGTCCCCGCCAGGGGCTTGCCGACCTCGACGCGACCTTGACCCGCTTCGATGCCGTGGTCGATGGCGTTGCGAATCATGTGCATCAGCGGGTCGCTGAGCTCTTCGACGATCAGCTTGTCGATCTCGGTCTCGGCACCGGTGATGACCAAGCGGATCTCCTTGCCGACCTCGCGACTGATCTGACGGACGACCCGCGCTAGGCGGTCGAAAACCTGACCCAGCGGCACCATGCGCACTTCCAGGATGCCGTCTTGCATTTCGCCCAGCCGGCGATCGAAATTGCGGTGCAGCCGCTGCAACTCGGCCGCTAGCTTTCGTTGCCCTTCGCCGCGCAGCTTCTCCGCGACGCGCCCGAAGGCGCTGCGCACGATCGCCAGCTCACCGACGATGTTCATCAGGTGATCGAGCTTGCGGATGTCGACGCGCACGGTTTGCGTGAGCGAGCGAAGCGACGCCGCCTGCTCCAATCCGGCGCGCTCCAGATCGGGCTGCATGCCCACCGAATCCACGCGGCCGAGCGCGGTCGGTCTGCGCGGGGGCTGCGTCGCCGGGTGCGAGCGCCGGGCGCGCCGCGGGATCTCCTCGATGACGACGTTGTCCGCTCCGAGCGAGCCGATCAAGGTTGCCAGATCGTCGCGCGAGGCCATCAGCAGATCGAGTTCGATCGTGTCCGCGCTGGTGGCCTCGCCCGTCGGCAGGTAGGTGATGATTTCGCCGTGCCGTTTGGCACGCTCTTTCATCTCTTCCAGCACTTTGTCGATGGTCGACAAATCGAACTGCACGCGCAGCCGATACAACTGCATCTGCAGCTCGATATTGGCGCGCAGGCGGTGCTCTTCGTATTCGGTGAGCACGGCCAGCAGCCCCGGATCCAGCTCGTAGTCGGCGACCGGGCTCTCGCGCTCGGTTGCACCAGCACCGATTCGCTCCAAATCGACGAACAGTTGCTCGACGTCCAGCTCTTCGTCCGAATCGGACTTTTCGGCCTGCAAGATGCGCGTGTAGGCCTCCACCGCGCCGAACAGCACGTCCAGTACTTCTTGCCCGAGGTTGATCCGGCCCAGGCGCAGATCGTCGAGGACGTCTTCCAGGCGGTGCGAGAGCGCGCCGAGGCGCGCAGCGCCGAACAAGCCGGCGAGCCCCTTCAGCGTGTGGACCGCGCGGAACGCTTCGTTGATCAGCGAGGGATCGCTGATGCCCGCCTTGATCGTGGAGTCCAGACTGAGCAGATTTCGAGACAGCGTCTCGATGATCTCCTGCGCTTCGGAGAAGAACTCTTCGCGCGCTTTGTCGGACAGCTCAGCCATGCGGCTTGGCTTGGGCGATGCCACTCGGCAAGAAGCGCCAGACCTCGGTCTGCAAGGCCTCCTGTGAGAATGGCTTGGTCAGGTAGCCATTCGCGCCCAGAGACAACCCCCGCACGCGATCGCGCTCGGACGACTGAGTCGAGATGATCAACACGGGAGTGGCCTTGTGTGACTCGCTCTTGCGGATGAACGAGATCAGTTCGAGCCCATTGATGTCGGGCATGTTGATGTCGGTGATCACCAGATCGTACGGACCGCGCGGTAAGAGCCGCAGCGCCTCGAAGCCGCTGGAGGCCTCGACCACATCGACACCCGTCGAACTCCGAGAGTCCGACTCGAGCGCGTTCCTGACGAAGGAACGCATACTGGCCGAGTCTTCGACTACCAAGATACGCAGCATTCGAGCAATTTCCTCGTCACATGGTAGCAGCCTTGCGGCTCGAACGGGACCCCGCCATCCTCGGGTCCGTGACGCTTTTCATGCCTCCACTTCCAACCCTCCGCTGCACCGGCCCCGCGCCTTGCACGCGCTCGGGCAGCGTCCTCTTCGCAGCTCTCGAGCGCGACTTCGCTAAGCCGTCACGCAAAATAGAGCGCTTTTCTACCGGTCGAGCAGCCTGTCCCCAATCAACCTACATGGCGGAATCCGCGTGAAAAGCCGACCGCGAGTGGCCGTGATCGGGGCGGGCGCGTGTGGGCTGACCGCCGTCAAGGCGCTGACGGACGCGCGCTTGTCCGTCCAATGCTTCGAGAAGAGCGATCGCGTCGGCGGCAACTGGGTGTTCAAGAACAAGAACGGCCTGAGCAGCGCGTACCGTTCGCTGCACATCAATACCTCCCGCGAGCGCATGCAGTTTCGTGATTTTCCGATGCCCAAGCACTACCCGGACTATCCGAAGCACGACCTGATCGCGCGCTATTTTCAGGACTACGCCGACGCCTTCGGGCTCGCGCGGCAAATCCGCTTCGAGACTACCGTCGAACGCGCCGTGCCGCGCGCGGAGGGGGGATTTCGTCTGACGCTCTCGCACCACGCCCACGATTCCCCTGGCTCCCCGTGCTCTTCCAGCACCGTCGAGGATTTCGACGCGTTGGTCGTCGCCAACGGGCATCACTGGGATCCGGCTTGGCCCGAGCCGGCGATCGCCGGCGAATTCTCCGGCCTGGAGATGCACTCGCACGCCTACCTCGACCCGGACGAGCCTCACGCGCTGCGCGGCAAGCGCGTGCTGGTCGTAGGCATGGGCAATTCTGCCATGGATATCGCCAGCGAACTCGGTCATCCCGGGGTCGCGGAGCAGGTGTTCCTCGCTGCACGGCGCGGGGCGTGGGTGCTGCCCAAGTATGCCTTCGGCAAACCGATCGACCAGGGAACCGTGATTCCTTCGTTCGTACCCGCGCGTGTGCGCCGAGCGCTGGCCGAGCTTTGGTTTCGGTTGGCGGTCGGTCGCTTGGAAGACTTCGGCCTGCCGAAGCCTGATCACCATTTGGACCAAGCGCATCCCACGCTGTCGTCCGACATCTTGACCAAACTGGGCTCGGGAGACGTACGCGCCAAGCCCGCATTGATCGAGCGCGACGGCGAGCGCGTGCGCTTTGCGGACGGCAGCGTCGAAACCGTGGACGCTATCATCTATGCAACCGGCTACAAGGTGACCTTCCCCTTTTTCGGCACTGACGTAGTCGCGCCCCGAGCCAATGATTTGCCGCTGTTTTTGCGAATTTTCCCGCTGGACCGCGAAGATCTGTCGTTCGTGGGCCTGGCCCAACCCGTGGGCGCGATCATGCCGCTCGCAGAAGCACAAGCCAAATTGATCGCCGAGTTGCTCACTGGAACCTACGAGCTGCCGAACGGCGCAGAGCGTAAACGGCGCACCGAGCGCGAACGCGCGGAAATGTTCGCGCGCTATGTGCCTTCGCGACGTCACACCATGCAGCTCGACTACGAGGAGTACCTGGCCAGCCTGGCCGCGGAAACTCGCGCCGGTCGCGCGCGGGCACGGCATCGCGCGGCGCGCGCCGGCTCGCCCGGCGCGGAGCGCCGGCCATGAGCGAAGCCTTATTTCAGCCCGAGCAAGACGGCATCAGCGACGCGGAATGGGCCGAGTTGATGGCGCGCGCGAGCGGCGACGGGCGCTACCATTTCAGCGAAAATCAATTGTATATCGCCCACGCGCGCAACAAGGTGCAGGTCACTCGCTACATCGCGCGGCGGGGCCTGATCGGCCTTTGCATGATCGCGCTCGGCATCACCCTTTGGGTATACGCTCTGAACCGCGACTGGGGTCTGACGCTGGTGCTCGGCATCGCGCTGACGCTCACGGGCGTCGGGCTGGTCGGCACGGGCGTCGTGACTCGACGCGATCCGGCAGCGCGCGAGCCCGTCACTCGCTGGCTCGCAAAGTGGACGGCGGCGCGCGGCGGGCGAAACGTGATCAGCGGAGCAAAGCTGAGCCATGCCGGGCTCGAATATTTGCCCGCGCAAGTGGCGTGCGTGCTGCTCGTCGAACGTGACGAAGTGGTGGATTTGTTGCTCGAAAACGGCGCGCACACCGCTCTCTCCGCGCTGATCGTCGCGGAGAGCGGCTACCCTGCCACGCACGCCGCCGAAGCCCGACGGCTGCTCGAGGCGCGCGCCGATCTGAAGCTGATCGCCGTGCACGACGCGACTCCGAACGGCGTCGGCATGCCCGCCCGTTTGCAGAACAGCAGCGAATTTGCGCTGCGCGGCCGGCGAGTGGTCGACGCAGGCCTGTTCCCCGCTGACGTCACTTGGCTCGCGGAATTGGCACCGGCCATCCCCGCGGCGCACACCAGCCACGTCCCGCTCGATTCGCTGTCGTTCGAGGCGCTCTTGCTCGGCTTGCGCGGGGTTTCCGAGGGCGCGCTCTCGCTCTACGCAGCAATCGACAGCGCACGCGTCAGCGAGACCGGCAGCAGCGACACGCATGCGAACAGCGAGGCGGAGCCAGCGAGCGGCTGAGTGCCGCGGGCCAGAGTGCCATTCCCGCGAGCAGAATGGCTCTCCCGGTGGGTCGGTTCAAGCTTTGAGCTTGCGTCGAGCGCGCACGCCGGCGGCCAGGCGCTCGAGCACCGGCACGGTCTCATCGAAGCCGAGGCAGGCATCGGTAATGCTCTGGCCATGCGTGAGCGATTTGCCCGGCACGACGTCCTGACGACCTTCCACCAAGTTGCTTTCGAGCATCACGCCGAAGATGGCCTGGCTGCCCGAAGCGACTTGTTCGGCCAGGGACTCGCCCACGCGGACCTGGTTTTTGTGGTTCTTCTGGCTGTTGGCGTGGCTGCAATCGACCATCAGCGAGGGCCGTAGGCCAGCTTTGCTCAGCGCAGAGGCCGCTTCCGCGACAGCTTCGGCGCCGTAGTTCGGACCCGAGCGACCACCGCGCAGGATCAGGTGACAATGCTGATTGCCACGCGTCGAGACGATCGCGGCCAAGCCTTGCTTGGTCACGGAGAGGAAGTGGTGCGGAGCGGCGGAAGAGCGCACCGCGTCGACCGCGATTTGAACGTCGCCACTCGTGCCATTCTTGTAACCCACCGGCATGCTCAGACCGCTCGCCAGTTCGCGGTGCACCTGGCTCTCGGTCGTGCGCGCGCCGATCGCGCCCCACGACACGAGATCTGCCACGAACTGCGGCGAGATCGGGTCCAGAAACTCCGTGGCCGTGGGCATGCCGAGCTGCACGACATCGAGCAAGAATTTGCGCGCGACGCGCAGCCCGAGATTGATCGAAAAGGAGCCGTCGAGCTTGGGGTCGTTGATCAGTCCTTTCCAACCAACGGTGGTGCGCGGCTTCTCGAAGTAAGTGCGCATCACGATTTTGAGATCTGCACGCAGCCCGTCGGCAGCGGTCTTCAGGCGCTTGGCGTACTCCAGGCCGGCTTCCGGATCGTGAATCGAGCATGGGCCGACCACGATCACCAAGCGATCGTCTTCCCCCGTCACGATGCGCGCGACTTCGGCGCGGGCCTCGGCGATGAGCAAAGTGTCGGGTTCGGACACCGGCAGCTCCTCCATCAAAATGGCGGGCGGAATCAGCGGCCTGAGGCTCTCGATGCGAACGTCGTCGGTCGTGTGAAACATGAATCTCTGAGGGTAAAGGCGCGCCGAGTCCGGCGGACGCGCCGGGACTGTGCCATCTCAGGCCCGGACCGCAAAGTACCCCACTTTGGCCAACCCGGCCGCGCTCGGGGCGGCCTCGAAATCAGCCAAAGCGCGGCCCAAAAGATGGAGCGAGCGGTGCCCGGGAAAGTACGGGGGGGCTGGAAAAGCGCGCAGCGGCCCCCGTTGCACGGTCTTCTCGATCACATTCGCGTCGAACAGCAGCGTGTTGTGCACCCAGCCCGAACCGCTCTGCACGTCCGCCAGGGTGACGTTCGGGTAGCCGCCCCACGGCGCGGTCGCGAGCGCATAGCCGGCTGCCGGCCAATGGTTGACTGCCACGGTGCCGTAGCGAAGTTCGACCAGCGCGTTTTCGAGGGCTCGGGACAACGTTGCATCGCGCTCGGTGCGCGGCGTCACGTACAGCATCGCATTCAGCGTCCCCCACAGTCGCTCGTTGGCGAACTCGGTGGCGCTGGCCAAGAACTCGACCGGGTCGGCGCTACCCACGCTGACCTCACTCAAGATGCTACAGAACGGTTCGACGTTGAATTGCGGCGCCGAAGAACGCGGATCGAGTTCGGTGATCAGCGTCCAGGGCAGCTGTCCGGGGCGCGCGTCACCGATGCGCGTCACGTGCTCGACGTCCTTGGTCAACGAAGCATAGCGCGCTTCCGCGCCGGGGTAGTACGCGTTTCGCGGCGGGATCTTGGCCAGCTCCGCCTCCAAACGAGCCAGCAAGGGCTCTCGCTGATGGAAGCCCTTTGGAGTGATCAACATCTTAGCCGCGTTGCAATTGAACGAGGCGTTTTGCACGATCATGCCCGCCAAACCGCGTGCCATCGTATCGAGCTCGCCCTCGCTGTATTTGCCGGGCACGAGCAAGACCGGGCTGATGTTGCCGAGCTCACTGGTCACTGGCTTGTCGAACAGCGGAGTGCCCTGTTTCTTGCGAGCGTCCCGCTCCGCGCCCGCACGCCCCCACACGATGCGGTCGTGCGTCTCGAGGGAGCCCGTGACATGCAGTTCGTCGATCGCGGCGTGCGCCACCAAGTACGCGCCGACCTCGGGCCCGCCGTATACGATGCGCAGAAATCCGCGTGAAATCAGCGGCGCCATCGCAAGCTCGAAGAGCGGCCCCAAGTACGCGTTGACCGGGCTCATCTTGAGCAGACACACGCTGCCCTCGACGAAAGATTTGTAGATCACGTCGAGCGCCGGGATCGACGCCACGTTGCCCGCGCCGAGCACCAAAGCCACGCGGCCCTCTGGATCTGGCCGTTTGTAAAAGTGCGCCTGGACTTCGCGCAGTTGCGTGACGTCCACGTCGGGTGAAAGCCAAGTCTTGGCGCGGAACGGCGCGTACAACAGGCCGTCGTACCATTCGTGCGGGGTCATCTCGATCGCTGCACGGCCGTGCGCCGTGAAAGAGACCCGCCCCGCGTCGATGTTCGGCGCCCCGGTACGGCGTACCTGATCGAGCGACTCGGCCAGCTGTTTCAAATTGCGAATGATGGGCACGGGCCCGGCTACCCATTCCTCACCCTCCAGGGGTGAGCCCAGCGAAACCCCTTTCGCCGCACACGCGGCCGCCACCAAGCGCGGCGAAATCTCCCGAAAACGGCTGGCCATCTCGCGCAGCCAGGCCACCTTGTCGGAAAGCGGCGCCCGTGCGAACGGCAAAGCTCGCGCCTTCAGCACGACCAGTGCCTGGTCCAGTTCGGAAGAGCCCGTATCCTCTGACCTCCCTGACTGATCGCTGGTCGTCGCCGAACTCGCGGAAGATGCGCCCATGTTTCAATGACATAGCCTCGGCTCGACAGCGCGGCTAGCGACCCCGGGCGCCATAACCGCCGGGGCGGAAAATGAGCCAGGGGCTGGGAAAGACCTCAGCCGATGTCGCTCAAACAGCGCAAAGCCGTACTCGAACCAAAGCCGACAAGCCTGTAGCATCAGCCCCAGCGTCGGCCTGGCCGAGACCGCCCTGAACATGTCGAACTCACCCACGTTGCCGCCGCCCGCGGAACCACAGCGAAAACCGACCCCCCTGCCCCTTTTGGCGCACGAGAGCGATACACGTTTGCAAGCGGCCCTGGCCGCGAGCGCGCGCGCCGACGCAAGTTTGACGGGCCTGTTCCGCGCCATTCAACAGTTGGGGAACGGACTCGGCGGCGCGCGCGAAGCCAACGAATCGCTCACGCTCGAGCTCGAAGGCCTGCGTGATCTGCTCGGCGTGGCCAGCGAACAGCAGCAGATCTTCGAACGCAAGATCAGCGAACTCGAACAGGTGCTGGATCGGACGCGCAAGGAGTACTCCGAGGAGCGCGGCTACCTCATCGACCAGCAAGATCTATTTTTGGTCAAGCTGCTCGACGAGCAAGAGCTCGAATTGAAGCAGCGCGATCTCGCGCTCGATGTGCTGCAGAAGCGCCTCGCCGAGCTCGAGCGGCGCGACCAGGTGGCCCTGGCGCCGACTCTGATTCAAGAGAGCGTTCCCCCGTCGTCACTCGAGCTCCGTGAGCGCGAACCCCCTCCCGTGTCCGCGGTGTCGGAATTGGAGCGGGCCGAGCGCGCCGAGCTGGAGCGCACTGCGCAAAAGCTGGCTGAAGATCGCGAGCGAGCGCGCGAAACCGTCGCTCGCCTGCAAGCGCAGCGCGACGAAGCTCAAGACGCCGTGGTTCGCATGGGCCGCGAGCGCGACGAGCTGATTCATGAAATTCACCGGCTGAAGAGTGAACTCGGCGGACCGCGCATTCCGCTTTCGACTCGCCCGCCGTCCGGCGAGTCCCGCCGTGACTCGAGCTCCGGGCGCAGCTCGATTACCGCGCAAACGCTCGCCCAGCTCGATCTGGAAGCGCGCCTCGGTCAACCGGTCGCGCCCGCGAGCTCTCCAAACTCGAGTTCTCCGTTTTCGAGCCCCCGCCCCGACTCGCAACGCGGCCAGCCGATCAGCAGCATCCTGAGCCCGCCGCTGGGCACCCCGTTCAGCTCACCCATTCCCTCTCGCCTTTCGCCGCCTCCCTCGCGGCTGTCCCCACCGCCCGGCGTACGCAACTCACCCCCGCCGGAAGAGCTACGACACACGCTGACCAGTACGTTGACTTCTGCGTCGTCGTCTCCCCCCTCTTCGGAGCGGCCGGTCGAGAGCCGCTCGTCACCGCTGAAGCAAAAACCCGACGCGAGCACGCGCCCCTTGGTCGGCTACTCGTTGGGCACGGGCAGCGTCGAGCCCGAAAGCTTGGAGGGCGCGCCCCATCTGTCTCCGAGCCACCCCCCAAGCAGCAACAAGCGCTGACCCCGCACGCCGAGCGGCACCCAAGTCCGTTGCCGAGCGTGACACGGCAGGCGAACGTCGTGCGCCAGGGTCGAGTTTTATTTTGATGGTCACGCGGCGCGGCGCAGCGCGGCGGAGCCTTCGGCGGCAATGGACGGCGCGCAGGGAGAGGAACTCGGTGCCGCCACGAGTTGCGTGCGGGATCGCACCCCGTCGGGTATCGCGAAGCGCGTCGAGCGCCCCTTCTGGAGCTGCAAAATACCCGGAATTTCCCTAGTTCGGCGGCGGTTTTGCGCCGAAATTGCCGCACGTCGTCAGGGCGGTGCTACTAGGGGCCGCCGCCATGAATCCGGAAGTGCAGCTGGTCCCGAGCGTCGATACCTCGCCCCCGGTGATCGCGCGCAACGTGCTGCTGCGCGTGGTCTTGCTGTGCGTCGCGGGCGTGCTGTCGCTGTGGTTGACGAAGATCGCGCTGTTCACGGCGGTTGGCACGTTGCTCGGCTTCGTCTCGCTTCCCGCCGAACCGCGCAGGGAAGTGTCGTGGCTCAAGGTTGCGCTGGGCGTCGCTGGTGTCTGCGCAACGGTCGGTACATTTCGCTTCCTCGTGGTCGAAGCGGTGCCCGGTATGGTCGAGGGCGGAACCACGGCGACCGAGCAACGCGTCGTCTCGCGCCTGCGCGAGATTTTGTTTGCCGAGGATGCCTGGCGAAAGAACGCCTTCTACGATCCAGACGGCGACCAGGTGGGCTCGGCGGGGTTGCTCGGTGAGCTGACCGCGGAGCTGGGCGTGCGCGGCGGCAAGCGCGTCGAACCCGCGGTGCTGGAGGGCTATCCCAAGCTCGCCGATACGCGCCTCGGGCCCGCGGCGGAAGTCGGCGGTTATCTGCTGCTCGTGTGTTTGCCGAAGCGGGGCGGCGGCTACACCGCCCGGCCCGGCGACGCCATCGACGACGAAGCGGCCGAGCGTCACTTCTACGCCTATGCCTGGCCCGCCGAGCGTGGCCAGGGCTTGACGAACGCTTACTTCCTAGACGAACACGAACGAATCTTGCGCGCGGATAGCCAAGAAGCCGAGCCACGCCGGCTGATTGGTGTCGACGCACCGCCCAGCTGTGACGACATCTCTGCACCCGCAACCGCCGCTGATTGGCGCGTCTGGCGCCACAAAAAGCCGCGCGCGACTTTGCCCCACGACAAGCCCTGAAGCGCGATGGACGAACAATACAAGAGTGATTTGAATCGTGATGTGAAGCCCGCCGCTCCCGGTGAGTTTGCGGCGCTGCAGATTGGGCCGATGCGCGTTTGGCCTCCGGTCGTGCTCGCGCCGATGGCTGGTGTGACGAACTACCCGTTCCGCTCGTTGTGCCGACGCTTCGGCGCGGGGCTGTACGTGAGCGAGATGATCACCGCGCGACCGCTGGTGGAGGGCAACCAAAAGACGCTGCGGATCGCCGATTTCGGCCCGGAAGAAAACCCGCGCAGTCTGCAGTTGTACGGAGTCGATCCCTACTACGTGGGGGAAGCGACCAAGCGGCTCGTGGGGGAAGGTCGCGTCGATCACATCGACATGAATTTTGGCTGTCCGGTGCGCAAGGTGACCAGCAAGGGCGGCGGCGCGGCGATCCCAGTCAAGCCCAAGTTGCTCGCGGCGATCGTCCGTGCGTGCGTGCAAAACGCGGGCACGGTGCCGGTCACGATCAAGTTCCGCATGGGCATTCACGATCAGCTATTGACGTTCTTGGACGCGGGGCGCGTCGGAGAGGCGGAAGGTTGTCGCGCGGTCGGCCTGCACGCGCGCACCGCGGCGCAGCTGTACGACGGCGAAGCGCGTTGGGACGCGATCGCTGAATTGAAGCAAGCCGTGCGTCACATCCCCGTACTCGGCAATGGCGACATTTGGGAAGCTGAAGACGCACTGCGCATGATGCGCAGCACGGGTTGCGACGGCGTGATCGTCGGCCGCGGTTGCCTCGGGCGACCCTGGCTGTTTCGCGACTTGGTCAGCGTGTTCGATGGGCGCGAACCGGAAAATCCGCCGCTGCTCGGCGGCATCGTCGAAATCATGCTGGAGCACGCGACGTTGCTCAGCAATTGGTTCGGCGAGCGCATGGCCATGCGCTCATTTCGCCGCCATTCGACCTGGTACACCAAGGGTTTCCGGGGCTCAGCCGAGCTCCGGCAACGCCTCATGCAAATCGCCACACTTTCTGATCTGCAGCAGGCGCTTGCCAACATCGATGGCGGCCAGCCCTTTCCTCCGTCGGCAATGCGCGTGCCACGCGGCAAGGGCTCCGGCACCCAAGCGGTGAGTCTGCCTGAAAATTACCTGCTCGATCGCGATGATGCGACACCTCCGGGTGCCGACGCCGAGGACGAATTTTCCGGCGGCTAACTGCGGCGTGCTGCCCCGCGCGCGAGGCAACCGCGCCACGTTTTGGGGCCGAAACTGAGCCGAAACCTGAACCCGAGATTGCGCACGTGTCACGTGACGTGCGCGAGACTCGAGTGTACCCTCACTGCGTCCCAAATCAGGCATCGCCCATCGTTCGTGGGCGCGCCGTGCCGGAGGCCGCGGCGCTGGCAGGAAGGACGTGCAGCATGCGAGTTCCTCAATGGCTCAATGACTTCTTCGATTGGCGCTGGGCGCCATGCGTCGGTCTGACCGCGGGTTCACTCGCCTTCGTCGCGCTGGCATTGCTGCTGATTCCAACGCGCTTCGGCGGCGAGCCGCGCGTCGTCAGCTCGCTCAGCGCCTACGAGAGCCAGCGCCCGCAACGAGCCATCTTCAGCTCGGCCTTGGCACGCCCCGACGCGGATGCCGACGAGCGCCCCGCCGAAATCGCACGCAACGCGCGGATCGCACGCGCCGTGTCGCTGCCACCGCCGCGAGGGCCGGAGGCAGGCGCCTCGCAGCGCGGTTTCTCGCCAATCCTCGAGCGTGCAGAGCCGGTCCCCACGCCGGCGCCCCCCGTTCCGCCTCCTGCCCCCCCATCGGCGACGCCCGAACCGCCCGCAGCCCCGACGGGCAGCGCGGTCATCCAGCCCGGCCCGGGCCCTGAATCCCGTGAAGTCCGGCAATGAGGTGAACCGTTGACGGAGTCGGTGCGACTCGATCGCTTCTTGTTTGCTTCGCGTTTGTTCAAATCACGCACGCTCGCTCAGACCGCTTGCGAGGCGAACCACGTGCGCGTGAACGGGCTACCCGCCCGCTCCAGTCAGGCGCTGCGCGTGGGCGACGAGATTCGTGCGTTCTCACCGCGCGGCAACATCGTCTGGGAAGTCTTGCAGCTCAGCGACAAACGCCTGGGCGCCCCGCAGGCACGCTTGCTGTACGCCGATCATTCCCCGCCACCCCCTCCGAGGGAAGAACGGGTCGCCGTGCGCTCGCGCGGCGCTGGACGGCCGACGAAGGCGGAGCGCCGCGCTACCGATCGATTTCGCGGCGACGACTGAGCGTCAGCCAGGCAACGCCCAGCATCCAACCACTGAGCAGCAACGCGGTCAGCTTCTGGACCGCCGGGACGATCAACGGCGCCGGCTCGCTCGCGTGCAGGTAACGAACGAACAGCGCCGCGTGCACGCCGCCGGCAAGCAGCGAAAGCACACCGATGAAGCCGAGCACGCGCGCGGCTCGATGCGAACGCAGCAAGCCGACCACCGCAGCCAGCGCGGCCGCGAGCCCGAGCGTCCCCGCGAGCAACGCGAGCAGCGCGTGAACGTCGCCAAAAAGCTCGGACGGCGTGAACGGCACCGCGACAAAACCGAGCACTGCACCCTCTCCGAGGCCGCGCACCCAGGTTCTGAGCCGAGTAGGCGGGCCGAAAAAGCGCGGCACCAACCAAAAGAACTCCGCCAGCGCCACGCCGAAGCACAGCATGGCGAGCTGCGCGAGCCGCGCGCCGAGCGGATTATTCACCCCTGAAAGTGATACCGGCTGCGTCAGATCGCAGAAGTAGTTCGCGAAGAAGCGGTGCCCGCTGGCAGCGCGATCGAGCCAGTTCCCTCCTGGGTAAAGCCAAGCCGCCGCGGCAAATAGGCCGGAAAAAGCCAGCCACGAGTGCACGAGCAGGCGCGCGCACCGCACCGCTCCGGGATCGCTGCCGCGGTTGATACACTCGCGCACACCGTAGCCTAGAGTCGCACCTGCTTTCGCTGCAAGTTGCCTCGGAAACGGACGCGAAATGCCCAATGTGGCACGCTATGGAACTCATGCTGAGACGCGCCCTGGCTGATCCCTCGGATCCCGATCTGGTGTTCGGTGCGCAAAGCGAGGCCGAGTCCGAGACGCCAATTCCGGCGCAGTCGACGGCAAAGCGACGCCTGTCGTCGCGCCCGCCGGCCATGCACCGTTCGTCACACCCGCCACCGTCTTCGCCCGAGCGTGTCGATCAAGCGTGGCTCGCGCAGATCTTCGCCAACATCAAGATCGACAGCGGGCTCGCGCACGCGCGCTTCGGCGAGTACACGTTGCGCACCGCGCTGCAACCCGTACTCAGCCTCGCGCACCACAAGCCGGTCGGATACGAGGCGTTGCTGCGCGCGTACGACGCACAAGATCGCCTGGTCTCGCCGCATCGCATGTTTCGCAAGGCCGGCGACGAAGCGATCGCCCTGGATCAGATTTGCCGCGCGCTGCACGTGCAAAACTGCGTGCTGCAAGGCGCGGCCAACAATTGGATCTTTCTCAATGTCAGCCCAGCGCTGATCTTGGAAGGGCATTCTACGCGCGCCATCCTGCCGCGCGTGCTCGAGCGCTACGGCGTACCGGCTCATCGCGTGGTGGTCGAGATCTTGGAGACCTCGGCCTACGACGAGGAGAATTTGGCCCGCTGCGTGCAGTATTTCAGAGATCTCGGCTGCCTGGTCGCGATCGACGACTTCGGCGCCGGTGAATCGAATTTCGAACGCATCTGGCGGCTCGAGCCGGATATCGTGAAGCTCGATCGCTCGATGGTGGTGGAGGCCATGCGCACGTCGCGAGTTCGGCGTATCTTGCCCGGCCTGGTGTCGTTGCTGCACGAAGCAGGTTGCTTGGTGGTGATGGAGGGCATCGAAACCGCCGAACACTCGATGATAGCGATGGAGAGCGACGTCGACTTCGTGCAAGGCTTTTACTTCGGCGAGCCGCGGTCGTGCCTCAGCCCGGACGAGGACTATCGGGAAGTGTTGAACGAACTGTTCAATTGCTTTCAGGAACGCGCTAGAAGGCACTCCAGCAGCGAGCGTTCGGTCCTCACGCACTACTCGAAGAAGTTCGAGGACGCAGCCGCGCTACTGCGTTTGGGCGGAGAACCGGAGCAGGCCTTCGCCGAATTCCTGGCGCTGGGCGGTGTGCAACGCTGCTACTTGCTGTCGTCCGAAGGGGTTCAGCTCGGCGGCAACATCGGCCCGCGCGAAGCGACGCGCCGGGTCGATCCTCGCTACTTGCCGTGCGCCGACGCCGAGGGCGCCAATTGGTTTCGCAGGCCGTACTTCCGCCGCGCCATCGCGCAACCGATGGTCGTGCAGGTCTCCAGGCCGTACCTTTCGATTGCCGACGCCCGAGCGTGCGTCACCTTCTCGATCGCCATCGCGGAAACCGACGGCGTTCGCGTGCTGTGCGCCGACCTGGACTGGGAATCTTTCGCAGGCTGACGCACGGCGGGATCCCGGCAAAGTGAGCGCGCTTCCTGCGCCCGGGATCGCGAAGCGCGTCACTCTCGGGTCAGGTACTCGAGAGCGCGCCGACTGGGCATGAAAAAGTAGGCGCCACCCCGGGTTTCGACCACGCGTGGCAGTTTACGAACACGACGCACCGGGCAACCCTGGATCGTGAAGTCGGACGCGCGGTACGGTAGCTCACGATCCGCGGCGAGCAGCGGATCCGGATCGCTCGACAGCCCGGCGAACGAGGGATTTTGCACCCAGTTCGATTGCACGAACTCGAACTGGCGACTGAGGTTTGCGTTGAAGCACAGGAAATGCAAGCCCCGCTCCTCGGCGCAGCCCCGCGTGCGCAGCTCGTCGATGTCGTAGTCCTCGTCGACCGGTGGACCATACGCACGGCCACGGCGCAAAATACGGTGGCGATTGGTGAGATCCAGACGCTCCGCGCGCACGCTCTCGTCCCGCGGATCGCCGCTCAGCTCGGGGTCGTGCGGGACGGGCAGCGCCGTGTCACGCGGGTTCGTGCGTCGGATGTGGGCGCCGATCGGGCAACGATCGCCAAAGGAATCTTGGTTCAGGCCGTAGACGAAGCTGTCCAGCTCCTTTTCGACGGGCGGCCCAGGCGCCTGCGGATAGCGGCTGAGCGGCGTGCCATTCGGCCAACGACCGACGAACTTCGCGGCCAGCCATTCTCGTCCCGCGCGCCCAGGCGGCGCGTCGGGCACGGTCTTGCGCATTTCCTCGATGTAGTTCCAGAACCCTTGCACGTCCTGCGAGAGCTGCCGAAACACCAAGTAGCTGCCATTCTTGCCGAAGTCATGACGCTCAGGGCGTCCCTCGACCGCCGGCAAGATCCCGGTCGGGTCGTCGCTCGCGGGCACCTCCGGTGAAAAGGGCAGCTTGTCGTATTCGTTGGCTTGCCCGAGCAACACTTCGCCGGACGCAATCAGATCATCCGTACGATTGCGAGGTAGCCCCCCGATCCGCGGGTTGGCGATGCCGTCGCGGAAACCGAAATGTTCCTTGCGGCGCGTCAAGTTGGAAGCCACCGTGTCGAGCACGGTGATCACGTGGACGCCGTGCGCGCGGCACAGCTGTGCGTCGATGAACTCCTGAATGCTCACCCAGTCTTGCGGCTCGGCGTCGCCCTCGCCTGCGAACACGGCCAGCAGCCCGTGCACCGGTTCCTCGGGCCGCCCCCAGCGCCAGTTTTTGGGGTCGCTGTCACCGTCGTCCCCCAAGCGCCGAGCGCGGCTGGCTTCGCACATGCCCTCTTGGTACGGCAAGGCGAAGCCGGAAAGAGCCGTTTCGTGCAAGCCGAGTTCGCGAAACCCTTGGTGCGTGAACGCGACGTTGAAGCACAAATCATCCAGAAACGGCGGCTCACGTCGGCGCGTCCCGCGATACGAACCGTATTGAATGCCACTGAGCACCCGGCGCAGCCAGCTGCGCGCCGCCTCACGGTTCACGATTTGGAAAATCGCATAGCGTGCGGCCGGCTTCTTTCCGTAGCCGCTCAGGATCAGGCCCTGAATGTCTCGTAGATCTTCGGGGGTCATGAATGAAACACCAATTGGCCGCGGTCAGGTCAGGCGGCGGAACCAAGCGCGGAGCTCGGCCGCGCCCGGCGGATGATGCAGACCACAGCGGATCCACGTGTTGTTGTTGAGCGCGGCGATGCCGAGCTCGGGATACGCCGTGTAGAACACTTGGGTCGGGCGCTGATAGGCGCGACTCCAAGCCTTGAAGCGCTCTTCGTCGCTCGCGCCGAGGCGCGTCAAATAGCTGGTCGTCGGATACTCCTCGGTCAGCGTCCAGGCCAAGTTCAGGCCGATCGCTGCGCGATCCACGAAATCACCGAGGTAGCTCTCCCAGCTCGAATCGTAGTTGCTGAAGAACACGAGCCGCGCGTTGTCGTCGATCAGCAGCCACTTGGCGAAATGAATCGTGGGAATGCCCCCCAATTGACCGATGTCGTCGAAGTGGTTCTTGGCCATCGTGTCGATGTAGCCGTGCGAGAACAAGAGCAGGGCCAAGCGCTCCACGCCCTTCAAGGGCACGACGTGAGTCAGCGCGTTCTGCAGCGCGTGATCCTCGGTCTCGGCGATCTCTAGAAATCTTCGGCGATCGACGGCGGTCCACGCTTCTTGACGCGCACGTTGGTCGTACTCTGGATCGAGCCGCTGCCAACGACGGATGTTCCACAGCTGACTGAGCACGTAGGCCACGAGATCACTCGATAGATTCTTGATCCAGGCGAAGATCCCAGCCTGAAGTCCACGGCTGCGCACGAGTGCGTCCGGCACGGGAGGCGGGGGTTGGTCGAGGTCCAAACCCGCGAGCACCGGATCGCTGGCGCAGCGCAAGCGCACGTGTTCACGCGCCGCGTGATACAGCTCGCGCAGCGGCGCCTTCGGGGCTTGCGAAAAGAAATCGAGCAGCACCTCACGCAGGCGCTGTTCCAGGCGAATGCGCGTCAAGTCGCGCTCGATGTGCCCCTGATAAGCGGCGCTGGACTGCAGCTGAAGGCCCGCCAAATACAACGCCAGCTCGTTCTCACTCGCACCCGGCACGAAGGCTTCGCAGTGCTGGAACACCGAGCACAGCGGCTCGTAGATCACACCGCACAACGACTTCAGATGTTCGAAGCGCGCCAGGTGCGCGTCTTCGATCGCCGTATCGAAGTTCGACTCGAAAATCAGCGAGGTCGCGTAGGGGCTTTCGCTCGGCTCCTCCAACAGCACCAAGCGAGCGAAGTGAATGCCGAGCTCGGGGTCGGCGAAGACTCGCGGTCTGGCTCCGCCGCCGGGCACCTTGTCCGCGGCAATGACCTGCAGCGCCGCACGCAATCCTGCGAATGGCGCAGCACCGACAACCCTCGCAACGACCGTGAGCGTTTCCTGACGCACGAGCGATATCTAAGCAACGGTTCGGGCCTTCAAGCAACCGCGGCGCTCGACTCACCCTCATAGCGAGTCTCGGCCAATGGGTCGAACGTCAGCGATTGCTGCGTCGTTTAGTCAATTTTCCAGCCAACTTCGCGGCGCGGAAACAATCCAGCCAGTGGTCGTTCACCATGCCGACTGCTTGCATGTGCGCATACATGATCGTCGAGCCGACGAAGCTGAAGCCCCGCTTCTTGAGGTCTTTGCTGAATGCGTCGGAAACCGACGTTCGGGCCGGCACGTCTTTTCGCGCGCGCACGGCGTTCTGAAGCGGCACGCCGTCCACGAAGCGCCACTGGTAGTCCGCGAAGCTGCCAAACTCTTCTTGAACCTTCAAGAAGGCGCGCGCGTTCTTCACGGTCGACTCGAGCTTGAGTCGATTGCGCACGATGCCGGGGTCTGCCATCAATCGCTCGACGCGCGGCTGGGTGAAACGCGCGACGCGCTCCACGTCGAAGTCGGCAAACGCCGCTCGGTAGGCCTCCCGCTTGCGCAGTATGGTGAGCCAACTCAGGCCCGCTTGCGCGCCCTCCAACGTCAAGAACTCGAACAGCACGCGGTCGTCGTACACGGGCACACCCCACTCATGATCGTGATAAGCGATCATCAGTGGGTCTTCACCGCACCACCAACAACGCACCTTGCCTGCGGCTGGGGCTGTCTTCCGAGTTGCCATCTGGGACTACCTAGTCAGTCTTTGGCAGGATCGGATCTCGATCGTCAAGAGCGGGCGTGATGCCGCAGGATCGAAACAGCGAGCCGGGGAACCGTTGCGGATCCGTTGAACTCGGGCGAGACCAATCCAGCCAGCGCGAAAACCGCTTCGCGTTCGAGGTCGAAGTGCGCAAGGGTGTGCGTCATGCCTGACACGCCCGTCATGGCTGTAGACACACACGATTTTTCGCTTCGCGCCTGCCCTCATCCCCGTGGCCAAACGGCCGGTGCACGCAAGCGCAACAAATTTGAACGCTTTCCAGAACCAGCGCACTCAGCCAATGGATGTGCCGTCTCGAGGCACGCACGTTGCAGCACACAGAAGCAGACAGCAGCAGACGAAAGCGGATACAAGTAGCCAGGCTTACCCCGCACACACTGCGGCCGTTGTCATACAAACGCCACGAGACATCAGCAATGCGACCTACCCAACAAGAATTCGCAAACCCCCGAGAGTGGTTGACTGAACTCGCTGAAGAGAGCGACGGCTATCGTCGTTTGGTCCGCGAGTCCGGCGGCGCGGGTCGCGCTGCTTATCGACTGGCGCGCGCGCGCTGTAGTGCCGCGCATGGCGGCGAGCCGTGCTTGGAAGATCTGCAAGCAGCTGCGCAGTTGCTGGCAACCAAGCTGGGTAGCGGCGGCTCTTTACCGATCAAATCGCTCTTACCCAGCGCGAGGTCGGTTGCGCCCGTGGCAAAGGCAGCAGCCCTGCCCGTGAAGGCAGCCGGGCCCACGGCGAAGTCGGGTGCTCCTGCTGCGCCCGTTGCCAAGTCAGCGGCGCCAGCCGCAATCTCGGCTCCCCCTGCGCCCTCTTCCGCAGAGCGGCACGCGGCGAGCAAGTCGCGTGCGCGAAAGTCCACCCCCACACTGAGCGTGGATTCTTAGAGCCCGCGAATGGCTAAGTCGGTCGATGATCGCGGTCGAGGCGCCCGGCTGGCAAGGCGCGACGAAGGCGACATCCTCGCTGGTATGTAACTGAGGAGCAACGCAGCCAGCCGGGATGCATCGG
>Ga0134124_10001183_pt1 | contig 20929 bp, 20 predicted proteins | sample KB304_FD_96880 | JGI IMG/M metagenome (GOLD analysis project Ga0134124, IMG submission 96880) | Terrestrial soil microbial communities without Nitrogen fertilizer from Kellogg Biological Station, Michigan, USA - KB3-0-4 | ecosystem: Environmental > Terrestrial > Soil > Unclassified ... | reverse complement strand
GGCGGGGCCGCGCCCTATGACGCCGACCTCGAGCGCCTCGCCGAAATCCTCGGCTCGCTGCAGTATCTGCGCACGGTCTGCAACGCCAACGAAGGGCAGAAGTGGCATAGCGAGATGCAGGCTCTGATCGATGCCGAGGTGCCGAGCGGCGAGCGGCGGCGCAAGATCGTCGCCGGTTACAATCGCGGCTACCGCGGATTCCAGCAGACCTATCGCACCTGCACGCCGGCGGCGACGATCGCCATCCGCCGCTATCTCGAAGAAGGCGCCAAGATCGCGCGCGACATCACTGCGCGATATGCGAATTAATCTCTGTTGGTAATTAACCTTTCCTTTACGTCGCCGCTATGCGGCGAGCGACCCTGTGCTAGCGTCCCTGTCGGGATTTGGGAATGGTGTCCTGACTGGGGCGCCGAGGGACAAGGCAACAATGACGACAGCGGGGCGATCCACCATCACGCGCGATCCGGTGCCGGACCACGAGCAGAAGCGCGTTGCCCTCGGCTACCTGCATGAGGCCTGGGCGGAAGCCCGCCTCGACGGCATCGACGGCGATTGCCTGGCGCAAGCCTGCCTGTTCGCGGCGCTCGCCGAATTCGTCACAACTTACGGCGAGGAAGCTGCCGCCACCTTCGCGGAAGGCCTGCCGACGCGCATCCGTAACGGCGAATTTTCTCTCGATCAGCACCGGCAATAGGCCGGTCGCGACCAAGCAGCCGCACCAAATCAAACCGGTGCGTTGAGCCCGTAATAGCGCTCAAGCACCTTATCAATATCGACCGGATAAAACGGCTTCTTCAGGAACGCGAGCGCGCCGGCTTTGTGCGCGCGGTCGGCAAGCGCGTTATCGACCGTCGATGTCATCAGCACCACGGCGACATTCGGATTTTCGCGCTTGATCTCGCCCATGGTCTCGATGCCGTTGAGGCCCGGCATGTTGTAGTCAAGAAACACGATGGAGAACTTGCCGCTGCGCAATTGCGTGAGCGCGGCGAGACCTTCCGACGCTTCATGGATATCAAGAGTGAAATGGCTGGCCGCGAGGATCTTGCGCACGATGTTGCGCATGGTGCTGGAGTCGTCGACCACCAGTACGCGCGTGGGATATTTCGCACGGATGCAGATCTCGATCAGCTTGCGTGCATCTTCGACGTCCGTAGGTTTGCCTAGCATGCCGTCGAACCCGTCGAGGCGCGCAATGCCTTGCGGACCCGACATGAACATAAGCGGCGCCGGCTGGGATGCGCGTGCAGCACTGATGAGTGCAGTCTGCTCGTGCGTGGGCAGCGTTCCGTCGAGCACGCAGATATCGGCGCCCTTAGCAAGCGCGGTTTTCGCGGCAGCCGGCGGTTTTGCGACGAAGTCGATCGGCACCGAGGCCATGGCGGCGCCTCTGCGCCACAGATCCTGATCCGGCGCGGCAGCCGTCACCAGCACCAAATGCAGAGAGACCAGGTCGCCGCTCATAGCGCGATGTCGCAGCCCCACGAATCGTGACCCGTCGGCACGGGTGCGTGCTTACCGTTGATAGCCGGTTGATCCGTGTTTGCAATCCACAAACAACCGCCGCGTTTATTGTAAAAATAATTCTAGTGACAAGAACAAAGGCTTGAGCTTTATCAATTATTGCCGCTCGTTATTGAAGGCTCTCGAGAAAGCGAACGCGTTCGCCCCTGCCCGACGACGCGAGCTCGCCCTCCCACATCACTTTATGCCCGCGCACGAAAGTTCCAATTGCCCAGCCAGTGACGGACATTTTGTTGTACGGCGACCACCCTGCGCGCGAGGCAATCCATTGGTCGGTGATGGTCTGCCGTCGCTTGAGGTCGACGACCGTCAGGTCGGCATCATAACCAGCCGCTATGCGGCCTTTTCGTGCGATGCCAAAAACGCGGGCCGGGCCGGCGCTGGTCAGGTCGACGAAACGCTGCAGCGTGAGGCGGCCGGCGTTCACATGGTCGAGCATCAGCGGTACCAAAGTCTGCACGCCCGGCATGCCGGAATGCGTCTTCGGATAAGGATGCGCTTTCTCCTCCCGCGTATGCGGTGAGTGATCGGAGCCGATCGAGTCGATCACACCCTGCGCAAGGCCGTGCCATAGACCGTCGCGATGCGCGGCGTCGCGTACCGGCGGATTGAGCTGCGCCAACGTGCCGAGGCGCGCGTAGCAGTCGGGCGCGGCAAGCGTGAGATGCGCCGGCGTCGCCTCGGCGGTGGCGACATCCTTATGATCGGCAAGGAAGGCGGCTTCCTCCTTGGTGGTGACGTGCAGCACGTGTACGCGTTTTCCCGTCTCGCGCGCGAGCGCGATCAGCCGTTGCGTGCACATCAACGCCGCCTGCGCATCGCGCCAGATCGGATGCGAGCGCGGATCGTTCTCAACGCGCAGGTGCATGCGCTCGCGCAGACGGTACTCGTCTTCGGAATGGAAGGCGGCGCGGCGGTTGATCGCCTGTAGTACCCCACGCACGCCGGCATCGTCCTCGATCAGCAGCGAGCCGGTGGAGGACCCCATGAACACCTTGACGCCGGCGCAACCTGGCAGCCGCTCCAGCTCGGCGAGATCGCGCGTATTCTCGCGCGTGGCGCCGATATAGAAGGCGAAGTCGCAATGCATGCGGTGGTGCGCGCGCTTGACCTTGTCGGCGAGCGCCCCGGCAGTAGTGGTCGTCGGGTCCGTGTTCGGCATTTCGAACACCGCCGTCACGCCGCCGAGCACCGCGCCGCGCGAGCCGCTTTCCAGATCCTCCTTGTGGGTGAGGCCCGGCTCGCGGAAATGCACGTGGCTATCGATCACCCCCGGCAGCACATGCAGGCCGCGGCAGTCGACGGTTTCCCCGGCTGAAGCTCGCGACAGATCGTCGATGGCCGCGAAGCGGCCGTTGCGGACGCCGATATCGCGGACGCCCTCGCCGTCGTGGTTGACGACGGTTCCGCCTTTGAGGATCAGGTCGTAGGTTTCAGCCATTTCCAGCGTTTAAACCTTGAGCTTACCGGCTCAGCGCTTACGTTTCGCCGCGACTTCTGGCAAGAGACTTACTGTCAGAACCGACGGGATTCCATGATGTTTGCAGCCCTGCTGCCCGAACAAGGCGTGATCAAGGTCGCCGGCGAGGACGCCCGGCGTTTCCTCAACGGGCTGGCCACCAACGATATCGGCAAGGTCGGCCCTAGAGAGGCCCGCTTTGCCGCGCTGCTGACGCCGCAGGGCAAGATCATTGTGGATTTCATCGCGGCCGAGCCGCCAGCCGAGGACGGCGGCGGCTTTTTCCTCGACTGCCCGCGAGCGCTCGCCCCGGCGCTTGCCGAAAAGCTCACTTTCTACAAGCTGCGCGCCAAGGTCACGGTCGAGGACCTGTCGCAGGCGCTTGGCGTGATGGCGGTCTGGCCCGGAAGCGCCGACAGCGAGTACGGGCTTTGCTATCGAGACCCGCGTCATCCACAGCTCGGCACGCGCATCATGTTGCCACCGGAGGTCGCGGCGGAAGCCGCGGCAGAACTCGGCGCGGCATTGGCAGATGCGGAAGCCTACGAAGCGCACCGTATCGCGCTCGGCGTGCCGCGCGGCGGCAGCGACTTCGTCTACGGCAACACCTTCCCGCATGAAGCCGACATGGACCAGCTTTCCGGCGTCGATTTCGACAAAGGCTGCTACGTCGGACAGGAGGTCGTGTCGCGGGTCGAGCATCGTGCGACCGCGCGCACGCGTGTGGTGCCGATTGCCTACGACGACTACGCGCCGATGGCCGGCATTCCGGTGATGGCGGGCGACAAGGAGATCGGCCACCTCGGATCCACCGCGAAGGGCCGCGGGCTGGCAATGCTGCGGCTCGACCGCGTCGCCGACGCGCTCGCCGCCGGGATCCCGCTCACCGCCGGCGGCATCGCCATCCGCCTGGTGAAGCCGGACTGGGCGCGTTTCCCCTTCCCCGGCGAAAGCACGACGGCGCCATGAGCAAGAGCGTATTGCATCCCGACGGACTGCATCGCTGTCCTTGGCCGAAGCAGGACCCGCTCTACGTCGCCTATCACGACGAGGAATGGGGCGTGCCGGAATACGACGACCGCGCGCTCTACGAGAAGCTGATCCTCGACGGCTTCCAGGCCGGGCTCTCCTGGATCACCATCCTGCGCAAGCGAGATAATTTCCGCCACGCCTTCGACGACTTCCAGCCGGAGAAGATCGCGCGCTATACGCCGAAGAAGATCGAGCGGCTGATGCAGGACGCTGGCATCGTGCGCAACCGCGCCAAAATCGAGGGCGCGGTGAACTCGGCACGCGCGTACCTCAAGATCATGGAGAGCGGACCTGGCTTTTCCGCCATGTTGTGGAAGCACCTCGACGGACGGCCGATGGACAACAAGCCGCGCAGCGGCAAGGACATCCCGACAGAGTCGGACGTGTCGCGGGCCATGTCGAAGGAACTGCTTGGGCATGGATTCAAGTTCGTAGGCCCCACGATTGTATATGCCTTCATGCAGGCGGTCGGCATGGTCAACGACCATCTGGTGACGTGTCATCGTCACGCCGCCTGCGCCAAGCTCGGCAAACGCCGATGAGCAAGGCGGCCGCAGCGAAAACAAAGCGCGTGGCGCCACGCGCGTGGCAGCGCATGCTGTCAGGCCGCCGGCTGGATCTGCTCGACCCTTCGCCGCTCGACGTCGAGATCGAGGACATCGCGCACGGGCTCGCGCGCGTCGCCCGCTGGAACGGACAGACCAAAGGCGCGCACATCTTTTCGGTGGCACAACATTCGCTGCTGGTCGAGGCGCTAGCGCGGGCGAAAGTGCCGAGGCTCGACGCCAAGGGGCGACTCGCCACGCTATTGCACGACGCGCCGGAATACGTGGTCGGCGACATGATCTCGCCGTTCAAGGCGGTGATCGGCGACAGCTACAAGGCCGTCGAGCACCGCCTGCTCGCCGCCATCCATCTGCGCTTCGGCCTGCCGGTTAAGCTGGCTGACCCGCTGACCGCGCTGATCAAAGCCTCCGACCGTTCGGCCGCATACCTCGAGGCGACGCGGCTCGCCGGCTTCGAGGAGATCGAGGCAAAGAGCTTCTTCGGCCCCCCGCCGAAATTTTCCGCCGCCATCGAGCGCGATTACCTGACGCCATGGCCCGCCAGCGCCGCCGAAAGTCGCTTCAAGGAGCGGTTCGAGAAGCTGTTGCGCGGGTAATCGACCAGCCTACGCGTTCAACGCCTTCGTGCGCTGAGGCCGCTTGCCTTTTGCACCCTGAGGCCGCTCCGGACTTGGACTGCCCAAGCAATCCGCCAGCGTGTATTGGTTGAGGTAATCGTAAAAAGCGTCCGATGCGCCGGCCAGCATGCCGCGCAACCGGCAGCGCGGCAGCAGCGTGCAATCGCCGCCATCGAGCCGGAAGCATTCCACCAGCGCCTGGTCCTGTTCGTGGTCGCGCACCACATCGCCCACGCGGATCTCTTCGGCGGGCCGCGCCAGCATCACGCCACCGTGCGCGCCGCGGATCGTGCGCACGAAGCCTGCCTCGGTCAGATGCTGGACGATCTTTTGCAGATGGTTGCGCGACACCGCAAGCTCGCGCGAAAGAACGTCGGTGCTCGCATGCTTGTCCGGCGACGCCGACAACCGCATCAGCACACGCAAAGCGAGATCGGTCGCGATCAGCAGACGCATTCATTGCTCCATGATGGAAGCGCGAGCGCTCTCGAGACGCGGAAGCTTCGGCGCCGGCCGACGTCCGGCGATAGTGTGCCGCGCCGCCAGAATCGGATGGTGCCACAGCATGCGCGGGCCGGCCCAGCGCATCACTACCCTCACCTGTTCGCGCATGGCAGCTTTGTAACAGTGGACGGTGCAATTCGCGCAGGTCGGCTTGTCCTCGCCGAAGACGCAGCGCTCGAGCCGTCGCAGCGCGTAGTCATGCAGCGCGCCGCAGTCCCGGCAAAGCTGCGTGCCCTGCGTGCCGTGATGATGGTGGCAATACAGGCGCACCATCGCGGCGATGGTCTTGAATTCGCGCGCGCGCCGAACGAACGGCGGTTTTTCGCGAGCGGTCTCACCCGGCATGATCGTCCCCTGACTTCGCCAACCGCGAGGCGGCGCAGTTATATTGGTATTGACAATACCACATTAGCTGGACCATAGCTATACTGGTATCTCGGTTACCACATTCGTGTAGGAACGCCATGACCCAAGCCGCCACCCAGACTTTCGCTGACCGCAGCCTTGGCGATATCGCCGCCAGCCTGCCGGGCTCGACCGCCATCTTCCGTCGTCACAAGCTCGATTTCTGTTGCGGCGGGGCGCAGACGTTGGCCGAAGCCGCCAGCAAAAAGGGCCTCGATCGTCAGTCCATCGAGGCCGAATTGGCGAAGCTGTCGCCGGATCGCACCTTTCTGCCCGAGACCACCGACGAACTGATCGACCATATCCTGGAGCGATATCATAATGTTCACCGCCGCGAGGTGCCCGAACTGCACCGGCTCGCCGTCCGCGTCGAGCATGTGCATGCCGGGAATCCAGACGTGCCCGCGGGCCTGTCCGAGCTTCTCGCCCGCATCCAGGCGGCGATGGAATCGCACATGCAAAAAGAAGAGCAGATCTTGTTTCCGCTGATGCGTTCAGGCGGAAACCCGATGATCGTGCATCCGATCGGCATGATGCGCCACGAACACGACGACCACGGCGAGGAACTGCGCGCGCTGGCCGCGTTGACGCACGACATGACGCCGCCCGAGGGCGCCTGCAACACGTGGCGTGCGCTCTACGCCGGCTGCAGCAAATTCGCCGAAGACCTCACCGAGCACATCCACATCGAGAACAACATCCTGTTCCCGCGCTTCGAGGAGATGTTCGGCCATCGGATGTAGATTGGATTGCCAGTCTACCGGCGATAAGGCGATAGGCCGGTTTGTCATAGATAAGACAAACCGGCTATTCATATCGCCACCATGATCCACGTCTGCTCGCTCGCGCGCCTCTACGACACCATCGACGAAACCGGCGCGCGCCACATCGTCACGCTGCTGCGGCTGGCCGACCGGGTCGAGCGTCCGCGCCATATCGACGCCGCCAACCACCTGGTGCTCGCGGTCGACGATATCGCCGCGCCGAGCGAGGGCTACACCCTGCCCGGTCAGGAACATGTCGAGCGGCTGGTGGCGTTCGTCGGCCAGTGGGATCGCAAGACGCCGCTGGTCGTGCATTGCTTTGCCGGCATCAGCCGTTCGACCGCCGCAGCCTTCACGGCGGCCTGCGTGCTCAACCCGCAGCGTGATGAACTACAGATCGCGCGCGCGATCCGCGCCGCCTCACCGACCGCGCAGCCCAACACGCGCATCGTCGCGGTGGCCGACCAACTCCTCAAGCGCAACGGCCGCATGATCCGCGCGGTCGAGAGCCTCGGTCCCGGCACACTGGCCAGTGAGGGGCATCCGTTCCGGCTCGATCTGGAGTAAGGCGTCGGCCTCTCGCCAGCAGCTATTCAATCCGCTCCCGCTTCAGTAGCATCCGACTGCATTCGCAGCCGGGGGCGGGCAATGGCGGAAATCGCGCTTCTCATCCTGTTGTTTCTGTCGCTGCCGGTCCTGGCCATCGTTGCCATCGTCATGGCGGTCGGCACCCGCGACCGCGTGCGCCAACTGCAAGACCGCGTCGCCGCTTTGGAAACGAACGCGCGCGACAGCCGTCCGGCTCCAAGCCCAGAGCCAGCGCCAATTGCGAGTCCGCCTGTCGCCGACGAGACGATCTTGCAGGGCATGGCCGCTGCGATGGCGCCGCCCACTGCAGCGCCGGCTAGCTCTCCAGAAAGTCCACCGCCCGATCCGCCGCAGCCTGCCGCTCCGGCTCCAGCGCCGCCATCGACCACGCTCGAAGAGCGCTTCGGCACGCAATGGGTCGTGTGGGTCGGAGGTGTCGCACTGGCGCTCGGCGGCATTTTCCTGGAGCGCTACTCGATCGAGCAAGGCTGGCTCGGGCCGGCAGTACGCATCTTCTTCGCTGCCTTGTTCTCCGCCTTGCTGATCCTTGCCGGCGAATGGACGCGCCGCAACGAGATCGCGGCCGGCATCGCTGCCCTGCCCGGCCGGCACATTCCGAGCATCCTGACCGCCGCAGGCACTGTCGCCGCCTACGCGACCGTCTACGCGGCTTATGCCCTCTACGGCTTCCTGCCGCCGGCCGCCGCTTTCGTTCTGCTCGGGCTGGTGGCGCTGGCGACGCTTGCGGCGGCGCTGCTGCATGGACCGGCGCTCGCCGGACTGGGCCTCGTCGGCGCCTTTCTCGCTCCCGCGCTGGTGAGCACCGCCGAGCCGAGCTATTGGGCGCTCTACATCTATCTCGCGGTGGTGACGGGGGCGACCTTTGCCTTGGCGCGTGCCCGGCTGTGGCAATGGCTGGCGATCACCGCCGTGGTGCTTGGCGTGCTGTGGACGCTGCCCGGCGTCGAGTTTCCCGTCGTCGAGGCGCTGGGCGCACATCTGTTCTTCACCATCGCCGGTTTCGCGCTGGCGGCGGCAATCATCGTCTCCGGCCTGCTGTACGGACCGCCAGCCGATGCCGGCAAGGTCGAGCCGCTCTCGTCCGGTGCGCTGGCCGCTTACGTGCTGACGACCGCCTGGCTGGTGGTCGGCAGTCAGCATGACGCAGCCGCACTCACGGTGTTCAGCCTACTCGCCGCCGCAACGGTCGCGATCGCATGGCGGACGGACGCTGCGCTGTGGGCTGTACCCTTGGCCGCCGCGTTGGTGGTGCTGGTCCTGCTCGAATGGGCACGGCCGGACTACCTCGATCCGCTGATCATGCCCGCCGGCGTCACACGCGACGTTATCCCCGGGCCGTCGACCGGAGTGTCGTCGCATATCGCGCTCGGCGCGCTGCTTGCCGCACTCTTTGGCGTCGCCGGCTTCGCCGTGCTCGGCCGTACGACCAACGCGCTCGTCGCGACGATCTGGAGCGCGACCGCGGTGATCACGCCGATCGCCGTTCTGCTCGTACTTTACATCCGCATCGCCGAGTTCGACCGCTCGATCCCCTTCGCGGTGATCGCGCTGCTGCTCGCCGCGCTGAATGGCTACGCCGTCGAACTGTTGGGCAAACGTGAGACCAGACCGGGCCTGCCCGCGGCCACGGCATTTTTCGCTGCCGGCGCCGTCGCCGCGCTGGCGCTCGCTCTCACCTTCGCGCTCGACAAAGGCTGGCTCACCGTGTCGCTAGCGCTGATGGTGCCCGGCATCGCCTGGGTATCTGAGCAGCGTCCGCTGCCCATTCTGCGGCAGATCGCTGGCGTGCTGATCGCGCTGGTGCTGGCGCGCATCGGCTACGAGCCGCGCATCATCGGCAACGATCTCGGCACCACGCCGATCTTCAACTGGCTGCTCTACGGCTATGGTGTGCCGGCAGCCGCGTTCTGGACCGCTGGATATCTCTTACGCCGCCGTGCCGACGACGCCCCGGCGCGCATGGCAGACGCCGCGGCGATCCTGTTCACCGTGTTGCTCGCGGTCCTGGAAATTCGCCACTTCATGACTGGCGGCGACATGTTCCGCCCCACCAGCGCGCTCGCCGAGATCGCCATGCAGGTGACGGTCGGACTGGCGATGGTCATCGGCCTCGAACATTTGCGGCTGCGCACGCGCAGCATCGTGCACAATGCCGGGGCTCTGGTCCTCGGCGCGGCGACGCTGGCTGCAATCGTTGTTGGCCTTGTCCTGGCCGTCAACCCGATGGCGACTAACCGGCCGGTCGGCGGCGCATTTTTCAATCTGGTACTGCTCGGCTACGGCATTCCGGCAATCCTGGCGGCGATCCTCGCCCTCACGACCCGCACGACGCGCCCTCTGCTCTATCGATTCATCGCGACCGCGACCGCCGTCGGCCTCGCAATGTTTTATCTCGGACTGGAAGTGCGCACGCTCTATCACGGCGAGCGGCTTGCTCAAGGAGTCACCAGCGACGCCGAGCAATATACCTATTCCGCGGTGTGGCTCGCCTTCGGCGTGCTGTTACTGGTCGCCGGTCTTTTGCTGCGCTCGCAACCCGCGCGGCTGGTGTCGGCCGCCGTGGTCGCCTTCACCGTCGGAAAGGTATTTGTCATCGACATGTCCGGCCTGACCGGCATCTTCCGCGCGCTGTCGTTCATCGGCCTCGGCGTCGTGCTGGTCGGGATCGGCCTGCTCTACCAGCGCCTGCTGTTCCCGGCGCGCGGGCAAGCGCAGGACCCCAAAAACGAAATAGCCGGAACATAGGCGAGCGAAGCGACGCCGTCCTTCGGACGGCTATGCCCGGCCATGTCATACGTCAGCTCAGCGATTGACGTCAGCGATTGTCGGCGATCGACGGACGCAACCCGAGCGGCTGATTGCTGTTGTGCGCGCTGCGCGCAAGCGCCGCGCGGCCGTTGTGGCGGGTGAACTCGCAGGCCATGAAGCCGACGCCGGAGACCGAACCGCGGAAGCTTGCATCGCTGGTGCGGTCGACCTTGAAGCACGGCTCGATCGGCAAGCCGCGCAGCGTTGCGCAGACGCGGCCTTCCTTCGATCTAAGCGTGCCGGGCGGCAGGTGCGCATAGCGCACCGGACCCGAGCCCTGGAACTGGATGGAGCCGACCACCGAGCCGTCGGCAAAGACGCGGCCCTGGCCGCGGGTGCCCTCGAAGCAGGTGTAGCTGAACATCTTGCCCGCAACGAAGCGGCGCGCCTCGTCGTAGTTCAATTCGTCCGCGAGCACCGGCACAGCGGCCAACAGCCCGCAGGCCAAGACAAATCCACGCACCATCCCCGTTACTCCGACTGAACGCTACTGACACATACAACGTCGGCTTGTTTGCCGAGCCTACCGGATTATGACCGCCTTTCGTCGACAAATTCTGAACGCGTTTACGCGATTTTGACCACGATCCGGCCGCGGACCTGGCCGGCGAGGATCGCTGCGGCCGCTTCCGGCACCCCGGAAAGCGCTATTTCCCGAGTCATCGCGGCCAGTTTTGGGCGGTCAAGCTCGTTTTCGAGCTTTTTCCAGGCCTCGTTGCGTCTGGGCAACGGGCACATGACGGAATCGATGCCGTAAAGACACACCCCCCGCAAAATAAAGGGGGCGACCGAACCCGGCAGGTCCATCCCCCCCGCAAGGCCGCAGGCGGCGACCGCCCCGCCGTATTTGGTCATGGAGAGGAGGTTTGCGAGCGTATTGGACCCTACGGCGTCGACCGCGCCCGCCCAGCGCTCCTTCGCCATCGGCTTGGCGGCCCCGGCGAGATCCTTGCGGTCTACGATTTCAGTGGCGCCCAGGCTCTTGAGGTAGTCGGCCTCCTGCGGCCGGCCGGTGACGGCGTGCACGGCAAAGCCACGCTTAGCCAGCAGCGCGATGGCAACGGACCCGACGCCGCCAGCGGCGCCGGTGACGCAGATCGGGCCCTGCGCCGGCGTGACGCCGTGCTTGTCTAGCGCCATGACCGCCAGCATCGCGGTGTAGCCGGCGGTGCCGATCGCCATCGCCTCGCGCGCGCTCATGCTCGCGGGCAGGCGCACCAGCCAGTCGCCCTTCACGCGCGCCTTCTCGGCGTAAGCGCCGAGGTGCGTCTCGCCGCAGCCCCAGCCGTTGAGGATCACTTTGTCGCCAGCTTTCCAATTCGGATGGCTCGAAGACAGCACCGTGCCAGCGAAGTCGATGCCGGCGATCATCGGAAATCGGCGCACCACCGGCGCCTTTCCGGTGACGGCAAGGCCGTCCTTGTAATTCACGCAAGAATATTCGACCGCGATGGTAACGTCGCCTTCCATCAGATTGGCTTCGTCGAAATCGGTGAACGCGGCCTTGGTGCCGCTCTCCGCCTTCTCCACCACGATCGCTTTGAATGTCGCCACGGTACGCCTCACAATGTTGCTAAAGGAAACACCGATTCATGGCGCGCCGCTGGGCTGAGGGCAAGCACCTGCTTACCCCTATTCGTACGGTGAGAATTGCTCGTTGCGCCACTTCAACGCCGCGCCCATGCCCTGCTCCCGGCGGATGGTGGTGAACTGCTCGGCTTCCGGTGAGCTCAGCGCGTCCATGATGGCGGAGGCTTCCGAGCCGTATTGGATCGCGCTGCGCAGACCCATGATCTCGAAGGTCTGATTGATCGCGCGTTTGTCCCATTGCAGACACGAGAGCGAGACGCGCGACATGCGCTTGGCGAACTTGGTCACCTCAGCCTGTAGGCTCGCTACAGGATAGACCTTGTCGACGAGGCCGATACGGAAGGCCTCCTGCGCGTCGATGGTGTCGCCGGTATAGATCAGCGAACGCGAGCGATGGCCGATCAGCCACGGCATGATAAGTGTGGCAATGCCGTTCGAGAAGCGCGCTTCCAGCGCCGCGAAGGTCGAGATATCCGAGCAGATGCGGATGTCGCAGCACATAGCGAATTCGAGCGCGCCGGCAAGGCAGAAACCGTCGATGGCGGCAATCACCGGCTTGCTGCAATCCCACACCGAATAGGTGAACTGGATATCCTGCTGCATGCGCGCACGCCATGCAGCCAGGTCCCGCTTGGGCTTCTCGGCCGACTCCTTGATGTCGTAACCCGACGAGAAGGCCTTGCCGCCGGCGCCGGTGATGACCAGCACCCTCACCTCGGGGTCCTTATCGGCCTGTGCCACCGCCGCCATGATCTCCTCGATCAGCGCGACGCTCAATGCATTGTGCCGCTCCGGCCGGTTGAGCGTGATGGTAGCGACGCGGTCGTCGACCGCATACAGGAGGTTTTGATAGGCCATGGTCAGTCCTTGGCAGCGTGGGGTTCAAACAGCACGTCGACGCCGGTCGCGCCCTGCGGACCGACGATCAGCGGATTGATCTCGAGCGCGGCGAGCGTGTCGATGCGGGCCGCGCCGAAACGCGAGAAGGCCGCGATCGCGGCCGCCGCCGCGTCAATATCGCAGGGCGGCTTGCCGCGCACGCCGGCGAGCAATTTGCCGGCGGTGGTCTTACGCAGCATCTCCTTGGCCTGCGCTTCGCTCACCGGGCCGAGACGGACGTTGGCTTGATTGGCAATCTCGACCAGCACGCCGCCGGGACCGCTGATGACGAAACTGCCGAAACCTTTCTGATTGCGGATCCCGACGATGAGCTCAACGCCTGCCTCCGCCATTTTCTGCACCACGATCTCGTGCGGCGAGCCCGCGCGCGCGTGCCGGGCCAGGATTCCGCTGAGCGCGGTGTAGGCCGCCCTCACGTCGTCGCCGGTCCGAAGCGACAACCGCACCAGCCCGAGGTCGCTCTTGTGCGGCAAATGCGGCGCAACACCCTTCAGCACCACCGGGTAGCCCATGCGCTCTGCGGCGGCGACGGCCTCATCGGCGTTGCCGACGGCCTCGGCCGCAACCATGGGAACGCCCTGCTGGCGTAGAAGCCGAAAACACTCCGGCTCGCTTGTCGGCAGCGGATCGGGCGCGGCGGCAGGCGATTGCAGTGTCTCGACCTGCGGCAAAGTCATCAAGTTGCGGATCGCGACAAGCGACGGCCGCAGGCCCGACAGATAGGCGATGTTGCCTTTGTCAAGGATCGCCTTCACCTCGGCGTTCACGCCGCTGCCGGACGTGTTGTTGAAAAAGACGAGACGCTTATCGGTCTTCCGCGCGATACAAGCTTCCGCCATCACACAGGCGTAGGGCACGTCGCCGCCACCGCGCCCCGGCGCGTCGATGGAAAAGCCGATCAGGTCGAGATCGGGGTCGGCGAACAACGCATCGACCACGATACCAAAACGCTCGGCATTGAAGCCGAGACCCCAGGCGTCCACCGGGTTGTTGATGGTCGAATAGGGCGGGAAGGCCGGCCGCAACCGCGCGAGCGTCGCGTCCGAGAGCTTGGGAAAAGACATGCCGAGTTCTTCGCCGAGATCGGCAATCAGCGCGGCCTCGCCGCCCGACAGCGTGACCATGGCGCAGCGCGTTGGCGGCGCGGCCACCGGATTGCGCGACAGGATGGTCGCGGTTTCAAGCATCTCGTCGAGGTCGCGCACGCGCACGATCCCAAGCGCCTGGAAAAACGCGCCGTAGAGACGGTCCTCGCCGGCCAGGCTGCCGGTATGCGCTTGCACGAGCGCGCGACCCTGCGCGCTCGTGCCGAGCTTAAGCGCCACGATCCGCTTGCCGCGGCGCGCCGCTTCGAGCGCGGCGGCGCGGAAGCCGGCCGGATCGCGCACGGTCTCCAGGAACAGCAGGATCACGCTGACGCGATCGTCGCGAACGATATAGTCGAGATAATCTGCGACGTTGGCGACGGCCTCATTGCCAGCCGTGACCAAGTAAGAGAAGCCGAGGTCGCGTTCGTCCTCCTCCAGGATCAGCGCAATCGAGCCACTTTGCGAAATGACCGCCACCGGGCCGGCATCGAGCTTCTTCATGTAGCGCGGCGCCCACATCGCCACGCGGTCGTGCACGTTGATCATGCCGAGATTGTTCGGCCCACAAATCACCATGCCGTAGCGCGCCGCAATGTCCTGCACGCGGCGCTGCAGCTCGACGCCTTTGGCGTCGCCATCGGCATAGCCGTTGGCATTGATGAACAGCGCACGGATGCCGGCGCGCCCCGCCTCCTCCACTAGATCGGGACCGCCGGACGATGGCACCGCGAGGAAGACAGCGTCGGGCACCTCCGGCAACTCCGACAGCGAGGGATAGCAGCGCAGGCCGCCGAGCTCGCTGTGCTTCGGGTTGACCGGATAGATCGGGCCGCCGAACTCCAGCAGCCGCAGGTTATTCATGACGCGGGTGCCGATGGCTTCCGGCCGCTCCGACACGCCGACGATGGCGACCGATTTCGGGCTGAACAATTTGTCGAAAGGCAGGCGCATGATTTATTGCGGCTCGATACCGATTTTCTTTGCAGTGTCGCGGTATTCGGCGACTTCGTCGCGAATGCGCTTGCCGAGATCTTCCGGCGCGCCGCCGCCGGGCTGCACGTTCATCTGGGCGAGCCGCGCCTTCAGTTCGGGATCGTTCAGCGCCTCGCGCGCGGCCGCGTTGAGCTTGGCAACGATCTCTTTCGGCGTGGCCGGCGGCGCCAGTATCGCGATCCAACTATCGACGTAGAAGTTGGGCAGCCCGGCTTCCGCCATCGTCGGAATGTCCGGCGCGCTGGGCACGCGCTCGCGGCCAGCCACCGCAATGGCCTTCAGTTTACCGCCGGCAACGAGATTAAGCGTGGTGGCGGGCGAGTCGAAGGTGAACTGTACCTGATTGCCCATCAGCGCCGAGAGCGATGGACCGCTGCCGCGGAACGGTACGTGCAGCGCGTCGATGCCCGTCGCCAGCTTGAAGCGTTCGCCCGCGACATGCGGCAGCGTATTGATGCCGAACGATGAGTAATTCAATTTGCCCGGGTTCGCCTTTGCATAGGCGATAAATTCACTCAGCGTCTTGACCGGCACCTCCGGCGACGTGACCAGCAGCATCGACCATTTGGCCAGCAACACGACCGGCGCAAAGTCTTTCACCGGATCGTAGGGCAGCGCCTTGAAGATCGCCGGCGCAATGGAAATTTCGGAAATGGCCGCAACCGAAACCGTATAGCCGTCCGGCTCAGCGCTGGCGACCGATTGCGCCCCGAGTGTTCCGCTCGCACCTGAGCGGTTCTCGACGATGATCGTAGCATTGAGAATCTTGGCCATGCGGTCTGAGTAGAGCCGCGCCGTCACGTCGGCGCCGCCGCCCGGCGGATAGCCGACGATGAATTTGATCGGGCGCGATGGCCACGGGTCCGCAGCCTGCGCAGGCGCGGCAGCGGCGATAACGGCAAGTGCTCCGGCGGCCAGAACTGCCCGACGGGTGAACGATCGCGCAAGCGCCTTCATGAGACCCTCCAATTCGGCCCGCGTTGGCAGCGGGCTATGTGCGCAACTTTCTGTTCCGGCCACGGTAGCGAAGTGTTGCACAGGGGGCCGATATTTCAATTACTATGTTCGTGAACGATTGATACCCTTGGAGTATCGGCATGGTCGAGTTACGCCAATTCCGCCAGTTCGTCGCGGTGGCCGAAACACTGAGCTTCCGCGGCGCGGCCGAGCGCCTGCGCATGGCGCAGCCGCCTCTCACCACCGCCGTCAAGCGCATGGAAGCCGAACTGGGCGTGAAGCTGTTCGAACGGTCGAGCCGCGTCGTGCGGCTCACTGAGCCCGGACGGGTTTTCCTCGAAGAAGCGCGCCGCACTCTCGCCCAGGCTGAGCGTGCGTCAGAATCCGCCCGCCGCGCCGCGCAAGGTCTGGTCGGCAATCTGCGCGTCACCTTCGTGCCGAGCATCGCGCACGATATCCTGCCGCGTATATTACGCGCGTTCCGCCAGGACCATCCACGCGTCCATCTCGAACTGAGCGAAGCGTCGAGCGCGCCGCAGGCCGTCGCGCTTCGCAACGACCTCGCCGATATCGGACTGCTCGTGCCGCCGGTCGCCGACAGCAGCGGGCTGATCGTCGAGCCCGTGCTGCACCAAAAACTCGTGGCGGCTGTCCCGGCCGGGCATCGATTGGCGGCGATGAAAACGATACGGCTCGCAGACATGCGCGACGAGCCGTGGGTCCTGACGCCGCCTTTGCAGGCGCCCGGCTTTTACTCGCGCATCGCGACGGCCTGCGGCAAAGCGGGCTTCGCGCCGCGCGTCATCCAGCAGGCCGTGCAGATGGACACGATCGTCGGGCTGATCGCCGGCGGCCTCGGCGTCTGCCTGGTGCCCAGCCTGCTCATCTATCCGCGCGAAGGCCTCGTGTTCCGGCAAGTGAAGGGGCCTGGCACACCGGTGCATTATCAGATCGCGGCGGCGTGGCGGCAGAACGACGCCAATCCCACCCTCGCCGCCTTTGTCGCGACGGTGCACGCGATCATGCGCCCTCACCGCGCCCGGCGTCCGCTACGATGACGGGCGTAATGGAACCAACCTCCGTAATAATACTGCAGCGCGAAATGACCTCACTATCGCCCTGAAATGGCCCGAGGCCGTTTCTAGTCAGCGCCTCGGGCGGGTGGCCCAAAATTCGGGGAGTTTCCTTGATGAAAATGCGCTTGAGCGCCGCACTCTGCGGCGCGGTGATTGCTGTTGCCTGCGTGTCCGCTGCATCCGCCCAGAGCGGTATTGCATCAATCTACGCCTATAATGGGGAAAAGACCGCGAACGGCGAACGCGCGCATTCCGGCGGGCTGACCGCGGCGCATAAGACGCTGCCATTTGGCACACGCGTGCGCGTCACCAACAAGCGAAATGGCCGCAGCGTCGTCGTGCGTATCAACGATCGTGGACCTTTCGTGCGCGGCCGCGTCATCGATCTCACGCCGGCCGGCGCACGCGCCCTCGGCTTCTCCGGTCTTGCGCCGGTGACGGTCGAACGCGCGTCGTAATTAATATCGCGCGCCGGGGCTTCAGGCCGCAGCCGGCACCGCTCCGGCGCGCACCACCGGCTTCTCGACGATCGGCAGATTGATCAGCGCCGAGAGCACGCCGAACAGCACCGACAGCCACCACACCGGCGTGTAGGAGCCATAGCTCTCATAGGCGAGACCGCCGAGGTACACGCCTAAGAAGCCGCCGACCTGGTGGCTGAAGAAGGCAAAGCCGAACAGCATCGCCAGCCAGCGCGTACCGAACATCACCGCAACCAGTGCCGACGTCGGCGGCACGGTCGACAGCCACAACAGCCCGGTGACTGCGCCGAAGATCAACGTGTTGGTCGTGGTCGCAGGCACCAGCACGAATACGACGATCGACAGCGCCCGTGCGAAATAGATCGTCGACAGGATGTAGCGCTTCGGCACGCGATTGCCGAGATAACCCGACGCCAACGAGCCGACGATATTGAACAGACCGATGATCGCCAAAGTCCAGCCGCCGACCTCGGCCGACAGACCGCGGTCAAGCAGGTATGACGGCAGATGCACGGTGACGAAAGCCAACTGGAAGCCGCAGGTGAAGAAGCCGAGCACCAGCAGCACGTAGCTGCGGTGGCCGAAGGCTTCCGCCAGCGCCTTGCTGAATGATTGCGTCGGCATTTCGGCGCCCGTCGCCGGCGTCGCGTTGCGCGGCGTCGCCAGCGCGATCGACAGCGGCAATATCAGCATCGTCACGCCGGCGAACGTCATCAGCGCCGATTGCCAGCCGATCGCGTCCATCAGCCCGACGCCGATGGGCGAATACATGAATTGTCCGAACGAGCCCGCCGCGGTGCCGGCGCCGAAAGCGAGCGAGCGCCATTCCGCCGGCAGCAGCTTGCCGAAGGCACCGAGCACGAGATTGAACGAGCAGCCGGACAGGCCGAGGCCGATCAGCACGCCGGCCGACATGTCGAGCGCCAGCGGTGTGGTCGCATTCGCCATGATCACCAGACCGGCTGCGTAGAGTATACCGCCGGCGGCCAGCACCCGGGTGGCGCCGAAACGGTCGGCGACGCCGCCGGCGAGCGGCTGGCCGATCCCCCACACCAGGTTCTGGATGGCGACGGCGAGCGCGAAGACGTCGCGGCCCCAGTGGTTGGCCTGTGACAGCGGCGTCAGGAAGAAGCCGAGCGAGGAGCGCGGCCCGAAGCTCAGGAGCGCGATCAGGCAGCCGCAAACCACGACCACCACCGGCGTGCGCCAGCCCACGCCACCCGTCTTCTCAACCGCCGCCTGCGTGGTCATGTCCGGAATCCCTTTGAAACAAGGAGCGGACCATATAGGCCCGTCGGGCCCAACGAAAACGAATTCTCGTGATCGAAGTCATTTACCGGGCGCATGTTCCCCGCGCAGGCGGGGAAAGAGGACGTTATTTCCCGCCCTTTTCGCGCAGCCAGGCCTTGCCCTCGTCCGACTCCAGCCACTGCTTGCTGTAGCTCACCGGGCCCATCTTCTCTTCCGCCGCGGCCTGCTTCTGCGTCGCGATCGGATCGCCCCAGGTCGGCTCGTCCTCGCCGGTGCCCCAATTGAACGGCCGATAGAAGATGTGCACGCCGAGCTTATAAATCTTCTTCATCTCGCGGATCCAGTCAGGACGCACCCAGTAGGCGTGATAGTGCGTCGACTTCGCCACCTCCGGCATCCACAGCTTGCCGTCGAGCATGTCGACGGCAATGCGCTTGGCCCGCGACCAGGCGTCGGGCTCGGTGACGACGTCCGGGATGCCGTCGCAGGCGAAGGTAAACTGACAGGCGTTGTGGCGGTGCGCGTTCTGATAGACGACGCCGCAGACGTCGTTCGGATAGAACGGCGAGAACACGCGGTTCATCACCACCTGCGCCACGGCGATCTGGCCGCGCACCGGTTCGCCGCGCGATTCGAAATAAACGGCGTTGGCGAGACACTTCTCCGCCTTGGCGCGCGAAGGACCGGCGAGCCCCAGCCGCTCGGCCGGCGACTTCGGCCGTTGATCGACGCCGGTGACCTCACCCTTGTTGGCGATCGATTGGCCTTCGCTCGCGTGCGGCTGCATCATCGGCTGCGCCAGCGCCGACTGCTTGATGTCCGGATCGCCGCGCGCGGCGAGCACGACCGGCGCCTCTCCCGGTTTCCACGGCGAGATCGCCTCGCGCTCCGGCGCCATCGGATCGGTGCCGAAATAAACCTGCGCCGAATTGTGTTTGCCGAGCGGCGGCGTGAGCTTGGTGAGATCGGCCGGCGGCATGTCGACGTAAGGCAGCTCGATGTCGGGCGCGCCGGCAGGCGGCAGATCGGCGAACTCGTATTTCGCGTAAGGATCGAAACGGCCCGGCTCTTTCTTGGCGAGGCTGTCGTCGGGCATCGGATCGACGCTCACAAGCGGCGGCAAAGGCGGCAGCGGCTCGCGCGGCCGCGACAGCGCCGAGTCGCGCTTCGTGTAGCGGTTCACCGTCGGGAATTGCACCGGCGCGCTCGCATCGCCGAGCGGATCGCGGCCGATCGAGCCGGTGATGTCGGCGGGATCGAAATTGGCCAGCGCATAAACCGGCGGCGCCGGAATCGCCGTGCCGACCGGGCGCGGCATCGAGAACATAGCGGCGTGAATGGTGCCGAAGGGCGAGGCAATCATGTATTCGCGCACGCGCGCAGTGACCGCCGGCTGACGCGCGAGCAGTGCGCCGAGATCCTGATAAGCGATGCTGGAGGGCGCGAGCGTCAGCGTGCAGACGCTGGCCGCAGCCCAACCCCATGCGCGCCGTTTGCGCTTACGCGACACTGCCGTGCGTCCACTCACGCGACACCACCCCGCGACGCCCTGCGCGCACGATTCTTCATGCCCGCGGCGCCTTTCGCGCATTGGCGACAAGGCGACCGGTTTTGTTATGGACTGATTAACCTTGCGAAGCCGTTAACCGGTGCGGCGGGCGCATGCCTGCCACGCGCGCATCGTAAACGAGCAGTGAATTTGGAACTCACTCGCCCGCTTACGCCTGGCTCGCCGCGGTCTTGCCGAGCGCCGCTTGCGCCGCCGCCAGCCGCGCAATCGGCACGCGGAACGGCGAGCACGAGACGTAGTCGAGCTTGGCCTCGTGGCAGAAGGCGACCGAAGCGGGATCGCCGCCATGCTCCCCGCAGATGCCGACCTTGAGCTTGGGCCTCGTCTTACGCCCGCGCTCGACGCCGATCCGCACCAGTTCGCCGACGCCCGGCTGATCGATCGATACGAAGGGATCGGCCGGCAGGATGCCGCGCGCCGTGTACACGCCGAGGAAGCTCGCCGCGTCGTCACGCGAAATGCCGAGCGTGGTCTGCGTCAGGTCGTTGGTGCCGAAGGAGAAGAACTCGGCGCTCTGCGCGATCTCTTCCGCCATCAGGCACGCGCGCGGCAGTTCGATCATGGTGCCGACGTCGTAATCGAGTTTGGCGCCGGTTTCCTTCTCCACCGCTTCGGCCATGGCGTCGATGCGCGCCTTGACCAGATCGAGCTCGGCCTTGGTGGCGATGAGCGGCACCATGACTTCGGGCTTCACGCGCTTGCCGGTGCGCTTCTCGGCCTCGACCGCCGCC
>Ga0134124_10001182_pt1 | contig 20933 bp, 16 predicted proteins | sample KB304_FD_96880 | JGI IMG/M metagenome (GOLD analysis project Ga0134124, IMG submission 96880) | Terrestrial soil microbial communities without Nitrogen fertilizer from Kellogg Biological Station, Michigan, USA - KB3-0-4 | ecosystem: Environmental > Terrestrial > Soil > Unclassified ... | reverse complement strand
TACGTGCCGAGGAGCGCGTCGTAGCGCTCGCGGTCTTCGAGTGAACCGATGGGCGTGCGGTTGATCAACGAGCTCAGGCGAGCCACGTCGTTCATCTTGATGTGCAGCGGGCGCGCGGCGCCCGGATGCAGACCCGTCGCCAGCATGGTCAAGATGTTGTCGGTGTTGATGAAATTACCCGTGCCCACGACGCCGTAGGCGAAGGGCGCTGGGTGCTTGCCCTCGACATCGTGATCCACGAAGTAACGCGCCACGTGCGTGCCGAGGGCTGCCAAAGACGGCGCGCCGAGCGTGGCGCCGGCCATGGTCAACGGAATCGCCGCTTCATGCGGTTCGAGAGCGTGACGGTTGATCACGATACGCATGCGGTCGGTGAGGTCCGTGCGCGCGATCAGGGGCAGCAAGAACGGGCTGAGGTGGATCTGCTTGGGCGCTTCCACGAAGCCGGGCACGCTCGAGCCAGAGTCGTCCGCGAAGGGGGTGAACAGCCCGGGATCACTGTAGCTGCACGCCTTGGCTGCATTCAGGAAGTCGGCAGGATAGGTCTTGTGCCAGGTCTTGGCCGCTTCAGAGCCGTAGCTCGGGACACAATAGAAACCTTCCCAAGGCGTGACGCCGCCGTACATGAAGCATTCCAGGATGTTGGTCGCCTGGTTTTCCTTCGGCAGCATGATGCTGGCGTGGTCGGCGGGTACGTCGCCGAACAGCGGAGCTGCGCTGGCGCGGCGAACCTTCATGCTCGCCGCTGCCGCAGCGGCGGCGCCGCCGACGGCGGCGGCTTTCAAAAAATTACGTCGTTTCATGGTAACTCACCGTCTTCCGAAAAACTCCTCGGCGGGGACACCGGGGTAGGAATTGGCTCGAGGAGCCCAGTCATTTGGATTGGATCGAGTAAGCGCGATGGGCGGCCCTACCCGGCTGCACGGTGGCGAATCGGGATGGGCGGGATTGGTGAGCCGGGCTTCCGAGTCCGACACTGTCGTCGGCCGACTCACAACATCCCTTCGCCTTTAACTTGTGAGACCTAAACCAGTCAAGGATCAAACAACACAATCACATATTTTGAACGCCCAAATGACCAGTTTACACATCACAATCAGCAACATTGAACCACGACACACCACCGCAACCACACTGGCGTCTCCGCGAAACCATCAAGAATACCCCTAGATTCTTCGCGAAAAACAGCCGCAACTGAGCTACCTGGACTGGACCAGAGCACCCAATCGCCCCAGTTCCTCACAATTACAGAATGGATAGTGACCCACAGAAACTTCGTTGTAACCGCTCACCAACACCGCTCGACCGGAGTCCCGACGCGAGGCGCCCGATCTCTCCCCGTCAGAAACATTAGGTAATATCCGGCAAAATCGGCAAACACCACTCATACGAAACACAAAACAACTACCAACGAAATACTTTGCTGGACACTAATCAACCATCAGAGTTACCGCGCCGCTAGCCAAAATCTCACATTTGCCCAACACTCGTTTCACACCGTCCCCGGTGCAAACCCGGCGTCAACACCGGAAACGAAACGTGCTCTACGGAAGTCTTCCCTCCCCCGAAATCTCTGGCGCTTAAGCGACTAATTTCAAGCACTTGAACGGGAACCCCAGAACCTCGTTCGAGGCGCGAAATGTCAAACGGCAATCGTCCCGAAACCAATCATTAGGAACCTTGTAATGTCTCGAACACACCTCAGTTCTAATACTTTGTTGTTGTGCCTCTCTCTGTCCGCTGCGGCGGCAGCTTGCTTGGTGGGCGTCGGCTGCTCATCCAGTGACGAGTCGGGCACTCCGGCTGCTGCGGGGAGGGGGCATAGCGGTGGTGAGACCGGAAAGGCCGGCAGCGACAGCAGTAGCGAGGCGGGCGAGGCGGCCACCGGCGGCGTCCCCGACGAACCCGACGATACTGGCGAGGGCGGCCGCACGCAGCCATCCGGCGGCGGGGCCAGCGGCGGGAAGACCGGCGCCGCAGGCGGCTCTACCCATACGGGCGGCTCCAGCGCGGGCGGCTCCAGCAACGCGGGCGACGCCGGGCAGACCGGTGAAGGCGGGGCCGGCGGCTCACCGGACCCGGTAGATCCAGAGCTTGCTGCCGCGCAGGCGCGCGCAATCGCCCTGATTGACGGCCTCTCCACGGTCCGGAAGTGCACCACGTGCCACCAAACCGACTTCGGGGGCTCGGGCTTTTTCGCCAACGTCACGCCCGATGCCACGACCGGGATTGGCTCGTGGGACGAGAACGACATCAAGGTCGCCATCCGCGACGGCAAGGACAAAGACGGGAAGGAGCTGTGCCTGACGATGGAACGCTACCCGTTCAGCGATGCTGAGCTCTCGGATCTGGCGATTTATTTGAAGCATCTCGCGCCGGTGAAGAGGAAGATCAGCGCCAAGTGCCCTTGACCCCGAGCAGCAGCGAGACCGCGCTGCACGTCGATTCGGGACGTGCAGCGCGGCGCGGGCATTCGCCGCCGAGGCAGCAGACCAATCTCGGCGACTTCCAGACGCGACCGGAGCCAGCAATGTTGCGGCACGGATCGCCCAGTCGTCCTCGGAGGGAAGCGAAAGTCGAAGACTGAAGCGGTCCCCTGCTCGCCCCGCGGGCGTGCCGCGAGCGGGACACAAACAGCGAAATTTCAAAGGAATTCGCGGACCACCCCGGACCGTTGCGGATGTGCGCAAAAACGCACTGCCGATTGCCGGATTAACAGCAGTGACATTGGCGAAACAAAGGGCGGGTGATCCTCACACTGTCGCGGCGTGATGAGCTCCGCGACAATGGTCAGCCTGAACCGGGACGACTCGGTTCGCGACGGGCATATGCCGGGACGACTCGGCGCTTTCAACCGGCGGAGTATCCACCGATCACTGGAAGATGCAACTCGTGAGCCCAGGTGTGCAGTAGCCACAGCAACGGTCGTCCCAGAGTAATGATTCAGCGGCTCTCCGTCTCGACGGGCAGGCTGCTCTTCGGACTCGAACGCGATCGCTGGCTGTAGCCTCGGAATCACCGAGCTCTCGGAAATCGTCTACGAACAGCGCAGCAGTCTCAAAGCGTTTTCAAGCAGCCGACCTCGATACGGGCAAGACACGGCCCGATTCCAACCGAGCCCTGCCTCGTTCGCGACCCTTCGCGAGTGAGCGCGTGGGAATTCCCTATTTCATCGCATTTCGATTCGACACGTGGCGACCTTTGGTATCTTGACTTAAAAGACTGGTACATCCCGATCTAAATGTCTTGGCCACTGGGGAAGCCAACGAAAGGACACCCCCCGACATGACTGCAAAGAAGCCTGGAAAAGGAAGCAAGGCAGCCCGGCGCCTCCCGGCGAAAGCGGGTCGCAGCAAGTTCATCACTTTGGCGGCAAAGAAGGCCAAGCGGAAGACTCAGCCAAAGATCGCCCGCAAAGGCAGGCGTCCAGCGGCCTTGGAGGTCCAGCTCAGGAAGACCGTCGCCGAGCTCGGCTTGACCGAAGCTCGGAAGATTTTCGCCTCCGTCGAGGCGGCGTTCGGCGAGTTCGCCCAGCTCTAATCACGAACGACACGGCGAAGTTTCGCGACCTAGGTAACTCGCACTTTCGTACCAGCAACTGCGAACCACACTCGAGACCGCGCGGGGCAAAATTCCGCGCGTCTCGCCCGCTTAGTCCCATATCGACTCGCCACCTCGCCGCTCATTCACTGCCGAAAGCAGGACCGAGAATATCTATTTGTTAGATCCAGTAGCCGAAGCATCGGCGAAATGATTTCGCAATCGTAGCCACCGGATTCTCGCCGCGTCAGCCCTCACAAACTAGGCCCCAGATGATTATTTCCCAGCGAATCTCAGCATACGTACTTCTGCTCGCCACGACATTTACTGCCTGTAGCAAGTCGACGCCGCCGACGCCGGAAAAGCCCGCCGCATCCGCCGCGCCTGCCGCGAGCACCGCAGCGGCCGCCCCGACCCCGCCGCCTGCGCCTACGGGGCCCACCCTGAAGATCGCTTATAGCGACTGGCCGGGGTGGGTAGCCTGGGAAGTGGCCATCCAGAAAGGCTGGTTCAAGGAGGCCGGCGTGAACGTCGAATTCAAGTGGTTCGACTACGTTCCGTCGATGGATGCCTTCACCGCGGGCAAGGTCGACGCCGTGGCGGTCACCAATGGCGACGCCTTGGTCACGGGCAACGGCGGCGGCAAGAGCGTGTGCATTCTCGCCAACGACTACAGCGACGGCAACGACATGATCGTCGCCAAGCCCGGCATCAAGACGATGGCGGATTTGAAGGGCAAGAAGATTGGCGTGGAGGTCGGCTTCGTCGATCACCTGCTCTTGCTCAACGCGCTCAAGGCCAACAAAATGACGGAGAAAGACGTCAAAATCGTCAATGTCAAAACCGACGACACGCCCAACGCGCTCAAGTCGGGCACGGTTGACGCGATCGGCGCTTGGCAGCCGAACAGCGGCGCCGCTCTGAAGGAACTGCCGGGTTCGACGCCGATTTATACGAGCGCGGACGTCAAGGGCCTCATTTATGATCACCTGTGCGTCAGCCCCCGAAGCTTGGCCGAGAATCGGGCCGAGTGGCTCAAGGTGGTCAAGGTCTGGTTCCGCGTTGCGGACTTCATCGCAGACCCCGCAAACCTGGACGAAGCGGCCAAGATCATGAGCGCGCGCGTTGGCCTCACGCCGGACGTGTACAAAGGCTTGATGAAGGGAACCCACCTGCTCAACGCCTCCGAGAACATCAAGCACTACGCCAAAGGCGAGGGCTTCGAGTCCATCTACGGTTCGAGCAAGATCGTCGACGACTTCAACGTCAAGAACGCCGTCTACAAGGCCCCGCTCAAAGTCGAAGAGTACTTCGACGCGAGCTTGGTCGAGGAAGCCAGCAAGGCCAAGTGACTCCAGCGAGCGTGCGCCGAGTGGCACTGCCGTCCGGCGCGCGCTGAATCAAGCGAACTTACTCGTGCCCTCGAGCCCCACCCCTCGAGGGCACGGTTTTTTTGTGCGGTGTCGGCGCAGGAGGCGCTCGCGGTCCGCGTCGGAGCGGAGGGAGAGCCCTGGCAGGCCTCCCGGAAGGTTCGCCAAGATCGCCAAGGGGGCCAAGATCGCCAAGGGAGATTGGGGGTCGCGCATCGCGACTCTTCGAACCGATATTTTCGCGGAGCTGCGCCCAATGACGCGTTCCCGACAAAATAGCTCCGAGCCTCGCCTCACACCGCGACCCCCAAATTTTCTCGAGTGGCTCTGGTGTGATGCTGCGTGAAGGGCCGCCGTGAGATCTTGGCGACCTTGGCCCCCTTGGCGATCTTGGCGACCTCTCGAGAAGCCGTCACATCCCTCGCAGGGCCGTCGTGCAGCCGCTCTGGGCCGAGAACCGCGCCGCGCTTGGAGCTGCGTTGCTGGGACGCGAGCGCCCACCAAAACAAACCCGTGCGAGCGGCCTCAGCGCGGTGCTCGCGTGCCCCTTAGCGGCCGGCGAACGTCTCTTCGACCTCTTCCAGGATCTGGCGGGCGCGGGACAGGCCGATCTGCGCAATGGCCGCGCGCAGTTGCGCTTCCGCGGTGTCGTCCGAGGTGCCGTTGCGCCATTTGGCGGTCGGCTTCTGGGCGAGGCGCGCGCGGCTGCCTCGGAGGGCGGCGTTGGAGGCGCTTCGGATGTTGTAGACGAGGCCAGTGGTCAGCTTGAGCCCGCGCTTCTCGGCAAGCGCCACGACCTCAGCCGCGGGGATCGAAGGATCCAAGGATCTCACGAATTCACTCTTGGCTCCGAACCTGGGCTTGCCGTGCTTCTCTGAGGCCATGAGTGCTCTTTTAGGCGCGGGCTGCTTGGCAAGTAAAGTTCGCGGTCCGTTGCCCAAATTGCGGACCAGCGTCGGTGCGGCGCTCGGGTCGGTCATGCGCGTGTCTTTCCAATGGGGTAGTGAGATCTAACAAAGGGTCATCACTTGCCGCGCCGGCGGCAAATTGCCGGTTTTCCTGAGCTTTCGCCCTTACATGTCGGAAAGTTACCCTTCGCCTGACGAATTGATTCGGGGCCTAACAATTCCCCGAAACCAAGCCTAACGAACCCGGCTGGGCTTGCGACCAAGAAGTTACACCAGGAACCCGCCGCGGTTCCAGGGCAAAGTTTCTATTTCGGGCCGGAAGCCCGCGCGCTGGGGGCCTCCAACTGCCGCTCCTTGGCGCTAGCAAGCGAAAATCAGCGGGCGCGACGGGATCCGCCACACATTAACAAAGCGTTGAGGAGGCTGTTCAAAGCGCGTCCCAAGAGTTGTTCATCTCACGAGAGAACGCGGGTTGAAAGAAGGGCGTCTTTTGCTGCGCGGCGAAACGCGACGGATCGATGAACAGGCTCGTGCAGGAGATCCAAGACTGCCCGGACTTGAAACCATAGAACGGTAGCTCGAGGTAGCCGTGCTCTTGCAGCAGCTGCGCTCCGCGGCGATACCAATCCGCATTGTCGAGCACGATCGCCGACGGCCTGTGGGGTGCGCTCGCTTGGTTGAGGAATTGGTTGAGAAACGCGGTGCGTTTGCCCGCGAAGTCGACCAGCAACCAGTCCTCACCGCGATAGTCGAGCTGCGCGCTCTCGAGCTGCTCGAGCGATACCAACGACAAATCCACGTTGCTCGCGACGTTCCTGGCGACCGCTGCGTGCCATTCCGGATTGGTCTCGAAGGAACGGATTTTTCCGAAGCGTTTCGACAGCCAAATCGTCGAGAAGCCTGCACCCAGCTCAATCAAGGTTTGCCCTTGGAGCTCGAGGTGGTCGATGAAGTCCAAGAACGGCCAGGTCAAGAGCGGCTGTGCCGCCTCGGGCGTCGGCGGGACACCGGACTCGCCCTGAAAGAACTCACGCTGGCGCAGCACCGAGACTCCGAAGCCGAGCTGCACCCCGAAATCATTCAACCTGACCACGCCCTCGCGAGCGAGCAGTTCCTTGGGAGCCTGGGCTGGATTCAAGCGCGCGAAGTAACGAATCATGGTCGGAGCGAGTCACCTTTCCGGGCGAGAACCTGACGCAATCCGGCGTCACCTGCGTGAGCGCCTTGCGCGCAGAGTCGCGCACCCGGCCGCACTCCACAAGCTCGATATGAACGCTCGCTGCCGACACGAACCGCCACCGGGTCCGACGTAGTCACGAGGGTGCTTACACGAGCGCTCCGGCGGTAACGCCGACGTTCCAAGTCACGTGTTCCGGCGACGCGACAAGCCGAGTGGCGAGCGCTGATTCGACCCTCGCCGCGGCCGAGTCCAAATTCCCGATGGACGGTGGCAAAGCGCAGCGCCTTCAGAATCGAGCCCCCGCATTCGCCACTCACTCGAGTAGAGGAACCAAAGTGAATCGGGCTGGGTAAATGAGCCAAACGGCGGCCAATTTACGAATTGCGGTCTTGGCAACGGGGGGGCCGCGGTGCGCGTGCGAGAGCTGCTTACTCAGACACACAAAACGCAAACTGCATGTTTCGAAAACCGTCACGGCTGCCGTTACCGCTCTCAACGTGGAGACTGCTTGAAGACCCCGAGCGCCCCGAACGCCCCGGGTGGCCAGAACATGGGGCCCAGCACCGTACAGCGTGGACTGATGGACACCATCGTTCAAGGCGCGCTGGTGGAGCTGTTCCAGTCGTGCAGCGTGGCCGTAGCTCCACAGCCGCGAGGGCGTTTGGATGTTTCACAACTCAAGATCCCCGAAGTATCCGCGGCAATCAGTTTCACCTTGGCACAGTCGGTCAAGGCGACACCTTGCGCGGGTCGGATCACGCTTTCGCTGCCCGAAGCCCTGTTCGGGATCATGAAGGCCGAGTCGATGCGCCGGCCGCAGCAGCTCGATTGGGTGCGTGAGCTCACCAATCAGCTAGCGGCGCGCATCAAGCATCGACTGTTGCCGTTTGGCGCAGCGCTGCAGCCACTGTTACCCAGCCTGATCACTCGTGACACGCTGGAGGGACAGCGCCATCGTTTCCCGGCGATGCGAATTTATTTGGGTCGCACGCTACGCGGGGACGTATTGGTGACGTTGGATGGAACTATCGACGAGTCTCGACTCGTGTACTCGGGGCCGGCCGATATTGGCAACGCCGGTGACGTGATCATTTTTTGAGCTTGCAATGAATACGGCAAAGAGCGGGGCTTACGCCCGATTTGGTGGAGGAACAGTGAAAAAGGTACTCGTGGTCGATGACTCTGAAACCATTAGGCAGCATGTCGCCGACGCGTTGACGCGCGTCGGCTTTCAAGTGATCGAGGCGAGCGACGGCGCGGCTGGGCTGCAGCGCACCGAACAACACGACTTCTCGATGATCATTTTGGACGTGAACATGCCGCTCTTGAACGGGCTGGAAATGCTGGAGCGTCTGAAGCAGGACCCGAAGACGTCGGGCATCCCGGTGTTGATGCTGACCACCGAAGCACAACGCTCGATGATCGATCGAGCTCGGCAAAACGGGGCCAAGGCCTGGTTGATCAAGCCGATCAAGGTCGAGAGCCTAGTGAGCACCGTGAACAAGGTTTTGCAACAGCAGGGAGCTAGCTAGTGTTCTTGGAAGACGATCAACTCGCTTCTCAAATTGCTGATTTGACGGGGAACTGCTGTGTCGAGCTATTCGCGGCCTATGGCGTCGCGCTGAACTCGAATGTCGCAGAATTCATCGTTTCGGACGAGATCCTCTTGTCGGGCGTGATTGGCTTCGTCGGTCCGACGCTGCGCGGAACCTGCCTGCTGGTCGGCAATCGCTCTCCAATCGAGCTGTCCAGCCCGCAGAAGGAGCACACGCGCGATTGGGTGGGTGAGCTCACCAACCAGCTCGTCGGACGCCTCAAGCGAAAATTCTTGGGCTTCGGCCTGGAGGTCGCGCTGACGACTCCGGTCGTGTTGAGCGGCCTGCACTTGCGCCCGATGCCGCGCGGCAAGCTCTCGCCGCGCGTCTTCAGCACCGAATCGGGTTCGATCATGATCTGGGTCGAAGTCGAGGCCGAACCGGGCTTCGAGCTCGGCCCCGCTGTGTCCGACTCGACCAGCGCCGAAGGGGACGTGCTGATGTTCTGAGTGCCGGCGGAACACGCGCGCGCGCGATGTCGGCGTCTCGCTCGCTTCGCCGGAGACCCCGCTGCCACACGCGCCCACTCCTCGCTCTCCCCTCCCTGGCCCTGCTCTCGATTTGAACCCGGACGCAAAAAGCCCAAGATTTTCCCAGAAATTCGTGCGACGCCTTATCGCCTTCTCAGATCCCCCCGTGAATACGTGCACGTTCGAAGACGTGGCGCCCCCAAGTGGAGCGACCACGGCATGACTGATGGAGGAAGTTTGTCACGCACTGCTGTCATGGGAGCCGCGCTCGGCCTGTCCCTGCTGGCAAGCGGCACCTCGCAGGCTGCGGCCCCCAAGCTCTTGGTGTATTTGCATGTGTCACTCAAGCAGCGCGCCTTTCAGGGCTTGCTGCAAAGCGCCCTCCCCGGTGTCGACGTGACTGCGGTGGGACGCATCTCCGATTTCGATCGCGCCATGGCGGAATCTCCGGATGCCGTGCTGACACTGCCCCTCGTGCTCTCGGCGAAGAACCTACGCGTGCAGCTACAGGGTCAGCGCTCCGGCTCGGGTGAAGAGAAGTACGCGCTGGTCGCGGCTGATTCAGCGCCCGATCCCGCGGGCGTCAAGGCGGTCGGCGCGCTCGACGTGCTCGGCAGGGACGGCACCAACCAATTCGTCAACCGCATGCTCGGCACGTCGCCCAAGGTCGAGCGCGTGACCAAGGTCGAAGATCTGTTGCCGCTGCTGCAGATGCAGCGAGTGGACGCGATCCTGATTCCGCAGCGTTTGCTCTCGGACGTGAAATCCGCGAGCCGCATCAACCTGGTGCAACGCGAGCTGCCGAAGCAAATTGGCCTCCCCGCCGTTGCCTCACTCGGCTCGGCAGGGCCGAACATCAGCGCCGGAATCGCCAAGCTGCCCATGAATTTGTCGCAGACCATGGGAGTCGACGCATGGCACTGAATCGACGTGAGTTCATGCTCTCGTTGCCAGTGGGCTCTGCGCTACTGCAAGGCTGCGCCCAAGGCCCTGTTTCGCCGACGACCCACTACTACGCCGAGATCGCGCGCAGTAAGAACGCAAGCGCCAAGGAAACGGTCCTGGTGTGCATGCCCGAGACTCCGCAAACCATGGAGGTTTGGTCGGGTCTACGCGACGAGCTCGCCAAGAACTACAACCTGGTCGCGCTCCGGGTGGAGGACCGTGCTGCCCGCTCGGTAATCGAGGAAGGCATGCGACGTCATCGTCCGGCGAGCGTCGTCTTGATGAACAATCCGACGGTCGCCGCCTACAACGACTATCAGCGCAACGCGTCGAACAAGTCTTTCCCGCCGGTCGTGGTCGTCATGACGTCGTTCCTGGACGCGGGGCGACTGACCGTCAGTGGCGCCACCGGCATCAGCTACGAAGTGCCGCTCATCACCGTGGTCACGAACCTGCGCAAGCTGATCGACCGCCCGATCGACCAGATTGGCGTGATCCACCGACCAGAGCTGGCCGGGTTCGTGCAGCGCCAGGCCGCGCTGGCCGCCCGCGAGCAAATCGGCGTCGTGCGCGAGACCGTGGGATCGTCGCCGAACGCCTCGGAGCTGAAGCGGGCCCTCCGTCGACTCAAGGAGCGAGCTGGTGCGGTCTGGGTGTTGAATGACGATCACCTGCTGAGTCCCAAGCTGATCGCCGAAGCTTGGCTACCGGGACTCAACGAGCGCCCGTGGTCACCCACCATCGTGGGCGCAGCGTCGCTGGTCTCTCCGCTGCAGTCGTTCGGTACGTTCGCGGTCCTGCCCGACCACGCGGCGCTCGGTGCCCAGGCCGCGAGCATTGTCTTCGACATCGCCGACAACGGCTGGGCATTGCCTTCCGACGCTCAGACCCAGCTGCCCGTATCGACGACCACTACGCTGGATTTGGCCCAGGTTCGCGAGCGCTTCACGTTGCGCAGCGACGCTCTCCGGCAGGTAGATCGCGTCTTGGACCTCTAGCATGCGCGAACTTCCGATCTCCAAGGCCCCGCCCTCGCCCGGCGGCTCGTTGCGAAATAAGTTCATTCGCACGATGCTGATCGTCTCGAGCATCATCGGCGGCGTCACCTTGGCGATCGTGCTGTTCTTGAGCGCTCGTTCGTCCGCCCAACACCTGCGGGCGATCGAAGGCAGCATCGAGGAAGGCATTACCAGCAAGGGCAAGGTGCTGACCGAGAATCACGCATTGGCCTTGCACGGCATGATCTTGGACAACGCGTTCCTCGACATGCAGACACTGCTCGCCCGCGCGGTCAGCCAAGATCCGGATTTGGTCTATGGCCTGTTCGTCAATTCCGAGGGTGAAGCGCTGGCGTTTCAGAAGCGCGGTGCCCCCGCGGCTGATCAGGTCGCCCCCGAAAAGGACGCCTGGCGCGCGCTTGGCCTCGAGCAAAAAGAACTCGTGGCGCGCAAAGAGGTCATCCGCCGCGCCTTCCGTTTGGGTCAGGAAGTGGTGGAGGTCGCCGAACCCGTGCTCGGCGATGACAACGAAGTCCTGGGCACGATTCGCTACGGGCTCTCCACTCGCCGAATGCACCAGGCGCTCAGCGTCGCGGCGGTCGAGTCCAAGTCACAGCAAATCAATTCCATCGCGCTGATCGGCGTGACGGTGGGCCTCGCCACGCTGCTCGGCATCTTGCTCAGCCGCGTGCAGGCCGTGCGCATCACGCAACCGGTTCAAGCTTTGACCCAAGCAGCGATCGACTTGGCGGGTGGCGAACGCAGCGTGCGCGTCTCGATCAACTCCGGTGACGAGCTGCAAGTCCTCGGATATTCGTTCAACCGCATGGTCGAGGAGCTGACGCACTCGTACCGCGAGTTGGAAGAAATGAATCGTACCTTGGAGCACAAGGTCGAAGAACGAACGCTGGCTCTCGCGGGCCGCAATCGCGATATGCGGCTCGTGCTCGACAACGTGGATCAGGGATTCGTCACGCTGTCGATGGACGGGGTGATGGCCAGCGAACGTTCCGCCGTCGTCGACCGTTGGTTCGGCACCGGCCCGGGCAAGACCTTCTGGCACTACCTATTTGCCACCAACCCCGACTTTGCGCTGGGCTTCGAGCTCGGCTGGGACCAATTGGTCGCCGATGTGTTGCCGTACGAAGTCGCGCTCGAACAACTGCCCTCACGGCTGAACGCAAACGGTTCTTCCTTCAGCCTGCGCTACCTCCCGCTCGTGAAAGACGAGCGATTGGAAGGCGTGCTCGTGGTCGTCGCCGACATCACGGACCGCTTGCTGCGCGAGCGTGAAGAGGCCGAACTCACCGAAATGATGGAGGCCTTCCGACGCTTGATGCTGGACCGCACGGGCTTCCTGGCCTTCTCGAACGAAGCCGCCAACATGGTCAAGCGGGTGTGCAGTCCCGAGGTGACCGACGGGCACGAGCTGCGCAGCACGCTGCACACGCTCAAGGGCAACTCGGCGCAGATGGGGCTCAAGGTCGTTGCGCACTTGTGTCACACGCTCGAAGACGAGCTTGCCACCGGCGATGGCATGAAGTCTCAGGAATTGCTGGCCAAGCGCTGGCAAGCGCTTTCCGACCACGTGACGCAGCTCGTCGGCGACGCCGGCCGGAGCACGATGGAGGTCAGCGCCAGCGACTACGCGGCGCTGGTCAACACTCTGTCCCGCGAGGGCAAATCCGCCGCCTTGGCAGAGCTCCTGACTTGGAAACTGGAACCGGCGACGCGCCCGCTCTCACGCCTCGCCGATCAAGCGCGCGGGCTCGCGGCGCGATTGGGCAAAGGGGACGTCGAGATCGAGGTGCAAGCGGCCAGCGTTCGCCTCGACCCGGAGGTGTACGGGCCATTCTTCTCGGACCTGGTCCATCTGGTCCGGAACGCGATCGACCACGGCATCGAGAGTCCGGAAGAACGACCGGCAAATAAGCCCGCAGTGGGCAAGATGATCTTCAAGGTGCAAGCCCGCGACAACCGACTCGTCTTCGAAATCAGCGACGACGGACGCGGCATCGATTGGGCGGCCATTGCGCAGTTGGGCGCCTCGCTCGGACTGCCCAGTCGCACTCCGGCGGAACGCCTCGCGATCCTGTGCCGCCAAGGCGTGACCACCCGCGTCGACATCAGCGAAACCTCGGGACGTGGCGTCGGCATGTCTGCGATCAAGCAACGCATCGATGCGATGCACGGCCGGCTCGAGGTGGACTCCAGCAGCAGCGGCACGAAGTGGACCATCTCGCTGCCCTGGGCGCCTGAAATGACCGAGCAGCAGCTGCGTCGCACGGTGGCGCGCACCGCGACGCGCTGAAAAGCGCTCGACGCGCATGGCGAATTTCGCCACCCCTAAAAACCGATCCTAAAGACCGAATCGAGTCGCAGCGAAGTGCCTGGCCACGCCGCCGGCAGGCCGGCCTTGCGCGAACTTTCACTCGACGGCATCGCCTGGAGCGCCGATGATGACCAGCTGAGGGTCAAGCTTTTCCGCGTGTCCAGAATTCTGGGCAGCGCGACGTCGTCTCGCTCATGAACACTCCAGCAGTGCCATCCCGCGATCTCGAGCGACGTGCGTTCGTCGTTACCGGTTTGGTGCAAGGCGTGGGCTTTCGTCCCTTCGTTCACCGCCTGGCGCGAGAGTTCGGACTCGCGGGTTTCGTGCTGAATCACGCGGGTGAAGTGCACGTCGAGGTGGAGGGTGCGCGGCTCGTGTTGCAACATTTCGCGCGTGCCCTGCTACACCGAGCGCCGGCGCGCGCCGAGATTGCGGCTCTGGACTCGAGCGCAATCGAGCCGCTGGGGCGCTCTGGGTTTTCGATCGTCGACAGCACGCGCGAAGCGAGCTCGCTCGCGCCTCCGTTCGTCGCGCCGGACATCGCTACGTGCGGACCGTGCCTGAACGAGCTGTTCGACCCCGAAAACCGCCGCTACCGGCATGCGTTCGTCAATTGCACTGATTGCGGGCCGCGATTCACGATCATCGAAAGCGCTCCTTACGATCGCGCGCGCACCACGATGCGCGGCTTCGAGCCCTGTGACGCCTGCCACGCGGAGTACGGGCAGCCTGAAAATAGGCGCTTCCACGCGGAGCCCATCGCTTGTCCGCTGTGCGGCCCCAAGCTCGAGCTGCTCGACGACGGAGGACACCCAGTGTCCGGGCAAGACCCGGTTTTGGGCGCAGCAGAGGCGCTGTTCGCCCAGCAGATTGTCGCCGTCAAGGGCGTGGGAGGGTTTCACCTCGCCTGTCTGGCCAGCAGTGACTCGGCCACCGCCGAGCTACGACGGCGAAAGGGACGCGACGAAAAGCCGTTCGCGCTCTTGGTTCGCAGCTTGCCCCACGCGCTCGAGCTGTGTGAATTCGACCGATTTGCACGAGCGTTGTTGACCGGCCCCGCAAGCCCGATCGTGCTCGGGCGTCGCCGAGAGGGGCTGTGCGTCAGCGGGGGGGTCGCTGGCAATAGTCCACTCCTTGGGGTGATGTTGGCGTACACGCCGTTGCAACATCTGCTGTGTCGGGCGGTAGGCGACGCGCCCTTGGTCATGACCAGCGGCAACGCGAGCCATGAGCCGATCGCGTTCGAAGAAGCCGATGCACGCGCACGACTCGTGCCGATCTCGGCTCGTACGTTGACCCACGATCGGCCAATCGAGCTGCGCTGCGACGATTCGGTCGTGCGCTCGATTGACGGCTCGCTCAGCACTTTGCGCCGCGCGCGCGGTCTCGCGCCACGTCCAATTGCGTTGGGCGAGCGCCTGCGCCGCCCCATTCTGGCACTCGGCGCGCACGACAACGCGACATTCGCGCTCGGGCGTGCGGAGCAAGCGCTGGTGAGCCATCACCTCGGGGATCTGGGAAGCGCGCCGGCGCTGCACGCCTACCGCGCTGCGATTGCTCACTATCAAAGGCTCTTTGCCGTCGAGCCTCAGCTGTTGGTCCACGACCTGCATCCCGACTACGCCTCGACGCAAATCGCCATCGAGTTCGCGCAAGAGCGCGGGCTCGAGCGGGTGTCCGTGCAGCACCACCACGCCCACGTGGTCAGCTGCATGGTCGAACACCAGCTGACGGAAACGGTACTGGGTGTGGCCTGTGACGGAGCCGGGCTCGGCAGCGATGGCACGATCTGGGGCGGAGAAGTGCTGCGCTGCGATCGCTCGAGCTTCGAACGGCTGGCGCATTTTCGTGCCCTAGCCATGCCTGGCGGCGAAAAGGCCGTGCGCGAACCTTGGCGGATGGCCCTCGCTCACCTGCTCGACTCAGGGGCCCCGTTGTCGGCGCTCCCGAAAACACTCGACGCCCGCGCCGTGCGCGTGGTGACTCGCATGATCGAGCGTGAGCTCAATTGTCCCCAAACGAGTAGCGTCGGGCGCTTGTTCGACGCGGTGTCGGCCCTCTGCGGCGTGTGCTCGAGCTCGAGCTACGAGGGCCAAGCTGCGATCGAATTGGAGTGGGCTGCCCTGCGCGCTGCAAGCGTGCCTTCACACGAGCCCTATCCCTATCGGATCGCCCGCCGGTTCGCGGCCGGCCCGCTGCAAGTGGACGTTCGCCCGATGATTCGCGCACTCGTTTCGGATCTGCGCGCCGGCACGGCGAGCGCGCTCGTCGCGCGTCGCTTCCACGTCACGCTCGCCGCGGCCTTGTGTGAGCTTTGCGTCGGCTTGCGCAGCGAAACCGGCCTCGGCCGAGTCGTGCTGGCCGGCGGCGTGTTTGCCAACGCGCTGCTCATTCACGAACTCGGGCGGCGGCTCGACCAAGCGGGTTTTATCAGCTACCGAGCGCACACCTACCCAGCAGGCGATGGCGGACTCAGCCTTGGACAGCTCGCGATCGCGGCGGCACGCGACGGGCAAGGTCGCTAATGTGCCTCGGCGTTCCCGGCCGCGTGCTCTCCCGCGAACAGGAAGACGGCCTGTTGATGGGGCGCGTCGACTTCGGGGGCGTGTCACGCAAAGTGTGTTTGGAGCACGTCCAGGACGTGGCCCTGGGTGACTACGTGCTGGTGCACGTGGGGTTTGCGCTATCCTTGATCGACGCCCAAGAGGCGCGCAAGATCTTCGAGCTTCTTCGAGAACTCGATCAGCTCGGCGAGCTGCAACCGGAGCGAGATCCATGAGAAGATTGGAGCCGGACGAGAGCCGTCGCTTGGCCGAGCATTGGGCGAACGAGATCGCGCGCACGACGACGCGTCCCTGGAAGATCATGGAGGTTTGCGGCGGACAAACCCAAACCATCGTCAAATTCGGGCTCGATCAGCTGTTGCCTTCGCAAATCGAGCTCTTGCACGGCCCGGGTTGCCCAGTCTGCGTCACGCCGCTCGAGATGATCGACCGCGCGCTCGCCATTGCTCGGGCACGCGACGTGATCTTTTGCTCGTTCGGCGACATGCTGCGCGTACCGGGTTCGGATGGGGATTTGCTCGGGCTCAAAGCGCAAGGAGCCGATATCCGAGTGCTCTATTCGCCGCTCGACGCGTTGAGCATCGCTCGCCAAAACCCCGAGCGACGCGTGGTTTTTTTCGCGATCGGCTTCGAGACCACGGCACCCGCAAACGCCATCGCCATTCAGCAAGCGCGGCAGCGCGGACTCGGGAACTTCAGCGCACTCTGTTCACACGTGCTCGTCCCGCCGGCGATGCTGGCCATCTTGCAAGATCCGGAGCAATGCGTGCAGGCGTTCCTCGGGCCCGGGCACGTGTGCAGCGTGATGGGCTTGTCCGAGTACGAGCCGATCGCCGCGCAATTTTCGGTGCCCATCGTCGTGACCGGGTTCGAACCACTCGATCTGCTGGAAGGGGTGTGCCTGGCCGTTCAGCACTTGGAGGCAGGTCGCAGCGGCGTGGACAATCAATATGCGCGCGTCGTGCAGGCGGAGGGAAACCTCGCTTCGCAGCGCCTGCTGGCGAGCGTCTTCGAGGTCTGCGACCGCAAGTGGCGCGGCATTGGCCTGCTGCCGAGGAGCGGCCTGCAACTTCGAGACGAGTACAGCGCCCACGACGCTTTGAAGGTGTTCGAGGTCGGAGATCTGACCAGCGATGAACCCGCCGAGTGCATCAGTGGCCAGATCCTGCGCGGCCTCAAAAAGCCGAGTGACTGCCCGGCGTTTGGCGAGCGCTGTACACCGGAGTCCCCGCTCGGCGCGACCATGGTCTCGAGCGAAGGCGCATGCGCTGCTTACCACGCCTACGGCCGGGTTCCGGTCGCTCGCTTGGCGCGCGGCGCTGGGGGGGTTCAGTGATGACGGCGGCCTGCCCGGTGCCCGCCGGACGCTACCCGCACATCGTGCTCGGTCACGGCAGCGGCGGACGCCTGAGTCAGGAGCTCCTGGAGCACGTCTTTCTACCCGCCTTCGCCGGCACGACCCTGGCAGGGCTCGAGGACCAAGCCTCGTTGCCCAGTCCGAGCCAGCGCGGCGCCCGGATCGCGTTCACCACCGATTCGTTCGTGGTCAGTCCCTTGTTCTTCCCGGGCGGTGACATCGGCCGGCTCGCGGTGTGCGGCACCGTCAACGACTTGTGCGTGGGCGGAGCGATCCCCCACTCGCTGTCTGCCGCGTTCGTGCTCGAAGAAGGCTTGGCCATCGCCGACCTCGAACGAATCGTGAGATCCATGGCGGCCACCTGCCGCGAAGCCGGCGTCGAGATCGTCACTGGGGACACCAAGGTCGTCGAGCGCGGCAAAGCCGACGGGGTATTCATCACCACTTCGGGCCTGGGCGTCGTGCCGGCGGGGCGAACACTGTCCATCTCGAATGCGCGGGTCGGGGACGCTTTGCTCGTCTCTGGCCCGATCGGTGACCACGGAGTATCGATCTTGAGCGTCCGCGAGGGGCTCGACTTCGAGACCACCTTGCTCAGTGACTGCGCCCCGCTGGCCAGCATGACCCATGCCATGCTGGAAGTAAGCGACAAGATTCATTGCATGCGTGACCCGACGCGCGGTGGCCTGTCCGGCGTCTTGCACGACATCGCACGTCAGTCCAAGGTTGGCATTCGCATCGACGAGGCGCTCGTACCGGTGCGTGCAGAGGTTCGAGCCGCGTCCGACATGTTGGGGCTCGACCCGTTGTACATCGCCTGTGAAGGTCGCTTGCTGGCGGCGATCGCGCCGGAGGACGCCGAGCGCGTCTTGGCGACGGTCCGATTGCACCCGCTCGGCCAAGGGGCTGCGCTCATCGGGCAAGTGGTGGCCGAGCAACCGGGCCTCGTCCGCATGCGCTCCCGCGTGGGCGGTGAGCGCGTGGTGCCGCTTTTGTCCGGGGAACAACTGCCCCGCATTTGTTGAACGCCGAACGGAGCAAAGCCATGAGCCACGAGCTTCCGCCGTCACACGCACACGCTCCCCGGTCAGCGATTCCGGAGATCAACGTGCTCTGGATCACTCAAGGCCTGGGCTGCGACGGCGACACCGTCGCCATGACCGCGGCCACCCAGCCCAGCCTCGAAGACATCGTTCTGGGCGCGATTCCGGGTCTGCCCAAGGTGAATCTCTATCACCCGGTGCTCGCCTACGAGCAGGGCGGTGAAGACTTCTTGACGGCGTTCCGCAAGGCCATCCGCGGTGAACTGAGCCCGTACCTGGTGGTGGTGGAAGGTTCGATCCCCAACGAGAAAATCAAAGCCGAAGGATACTTTGCTGCATTTGGTCAAGGCGCTGACGGTCAGCCGATCACGACCTGTCAATGGATCGATGATTTGTTACCGGGCGCGTGGGCGATGGTCGCGATCGGCACCTGCGCGGCCTATGGTGGGATTCACGCCATGGCGGGCAACCCCACCGGCGCGATGGGCCTTCGCGACTACCTCGGTCGTGATTGGAAGTCGCACGCGGGGATCCCGATCGTGAACATGCCCGGTTGTCCGGTGCAGCCCGACAACTTCATGGAGACCCTGCTCTATCTTTTGTATCAGCTCGCCGGACGCGCACCAATGATCCCGCTCGACGCCGAGGGGCGCCCCGAATGGCTGTTCAACGCCACCGTGCACGAAGGCTGCGACCGCGGCGGCTACTACGAACAGGCTGATTTTGCGGAGGACTACGGCTCGCCCAAGTGCATCGTCAAGCTCGGCTGCTGGGGTCCAGTCGTGCAATGCAACGTCCCCAAGCGAGGCGCCATGGCCGGCGTCGGCGGTTGCCCGAACGTGGGCGGGATCTGCATCGGCTGCACGATGCCGGGCTTTCCGGACAAGTTCATGCCGTTCATGAACGAGCCACCCGGAGCCATCATGTCGTCGTCGGCGGTCGGCATGTATGGGCGTACCGTGCGCGCGCTGCGCTCGTTCACACGCATGTCGCTCAACCGTGAACCCGAGTGGCGAGCGCCGGGTGCCGAACTCAAGAGCGGCTACACCCCTAGTACGTACCGCGGTGAAGGGTCTCGATGAGCAACGGCAACGCTAAAGAACTGGTCGAAATGTCCTGGGATCCGATCACGCGGATCGTCGGCAGCCTCGGCATCTACACCAAGATCGACTTCAGTGATCGGCGCGTGGCCGAGTGCCATTGCACGTCGTCGATCTTTCGCGGCTACAGCATCTTCATGAAGGGGAAAGATCCGCGCGACGCGCACTTCATCACCAGCCGGATCTGCGGGATCTGCGGGGACAACCACGCAACCTGCGCCAATTACGCGCAAAACATGGCTTTCGGGGTCAAACCGCCGGCCATGGCCGAGTGGATCGTGAACCTGGGCGAAGCAGCTGAGTACATGTTCGATCACAACATCTTTCAAGACAATCTGGTCGGCGTCGACTACTGCGAGAAGATGGTGCGCGAGACCAACCCCGGGGTGTTGGAGCTCGCCGAACGGACGGAGGCCAAAGGCGCCGCCCTGCATGGCTTTCGCACGATCGCCGACATCATGCGGTCTTTGAACCCGTTCGAGGGCTCGTTCTACAAAGACGCACTGCACATGAGTCGCGTCGCCCGCGAAATGTTCTGCCTGATGGAAGGTCGCCACGTGCATCCTTCCACCCTCTATCCGGGCGGAGTCGGCACCGTGCCGACTCATCAGCTGTTCACCGACTACACCGTGCGGCTGATGAAGTACGTGGAGTTCATGAAGCGAGTCGTGCCGCTCCACGACGACTTGTTCGACTTCTTCTACGAAGCCCTGCCCGGCTACGAAGAGGTCGGGCGGCGACGCATCTTGCTCGGCTGTTGGGGGGCCTTCCAGGACCCGAGCGCCTGCGACTTTCGCTACGAAAACATGAGCCACTTTGGCCGAAAAATGTTCGTCACGCCGGGCATCGTGGTCGACGGCAAGTTGCTCACCACCGACTTGGTCGAGATCAACTTGGGCATGCGTATTCTGCTCGGCAGCTCCTTCTACGATGATTGGGTGGGCGCCGAGTCGTTCGTCAAGACCGACCCGCTCGGCAACCCGATCCACGCTCGACATCCGTGGAACCAAACCACCACCCCTCGCCCGCAGAAGCGTGACTTCAACGACAAGTACACCTGGGTGATGGCGCCCCGCTGGTACGACGAACGCACGCAGGAGCACTTAGCGCTCGATTCGGGAGGCGGCGCGCTGGCGCGCTGCTGGGTCACGGCCCTGGCCGGCCTCGTCGACATTGGCTACGTCAAAGCCACCGGCCATAGCCTCGAAATCCATCTACCGAAGACCGCCAACTTGCCCGAAACCAAGCTCGAATGGCACATCCCGCGCTTCAGCAACGCGCTCGAGCGCAACCGCGCGCGCAGCTACTTTCAGGCCTATTCGGCGGCCGCCGCGCTGTACTTCTGCGAACGCGCGCTGGCCGAACTGTATGCCGGGCGCACCACCACCTGGCATGATTTCAAGGTGCCGGACGAAGGCATCGGCTGCGGCTTCCACGAGGCAGTGCGCGGCATGCTCTCGCATCACATGGTGATCCGCGGCGGCAAGATCGCAAACTACCACCCTTACCCACCCACGCCGTGGAACGCCAG
>Ga0134124_10001181_pt1 | contig 20945 bp, 13 predicted proteins | sample KB304_FD_96880 | JGI IMG/M metagenome (GOLD analysis project Ga0134124, IMG submission 96880) | Terrestrial soil microbial communities without Nitrogen fertilizer from Kellogg Biological Station, Michigan, USA - KB3-0-4 | ecosystem: Environmental > Terrestrial > Soil > Unclassified ... | reverse complement strand
CTGGTCGATGGCGGCAGCGTGCAGGAATTCGATGGCGACCTCGACGACTATGCACGCTGGCTGACGCGCAGCAACGTGGCCTCCGAACCATCGCCGCGCGTCGCCGAACCTTCCGCTGCTGCTGCCGCCAATGCTTCCCGCGAAGCTGCGCAGCAGCGCCGCCGCGACAGCGCCGAGCAGCGCAAGGCACTGGCGCCGCTGAAAGCACGTCTGACCCGCTGCGACAAGCGTCTGCAGGAACTGGCCGCATTGGCGAAAACCCTGGATGCCCAGCTTGCTGATCCCGCGATCTACGCAGGCGCAGATCGCACACGCCAGATGGACCTGACGGTGCAACGCGCACGCGTGGCGCAGGAAACAGAGGAAGTGGAAACCGAGTGGCTGACACTCACCGACGAAATCGAGCGCGCCTCCGGCTAGCGCGTCGGCGCCGTCAGGTTTCGTCCGGAATCAGATGCCCCGCGCGATCACGCTTGGTGCGGATGTACCGTTCATTGTGGGCATTCGGCGGCGCGAGTAGCGATTCCATTTCCTGCACATCGATGCCGCGCGCCCGCAGTTCGCGCAGCTTGTGCGGACTGTTGGTCAGCAGCCGGATGTGTGTGTAACCCAGTTGCCGCAGCATCGCCGCAGCAATGGCGTAGCTGCGTTCATCCGCGCTGAAACCCAGATGCCGGTCGGCATCCACGGTGTCCAGACCATCGTCCTGCAACTGGTAGGCGCGCAGCTTGTTCGCAAGCCCGATGCCGCGGCCTTCCTGTGCCAGATACAGCAGCACGCCACCGCCGGCCTCGTGCAGACGCTTCACGGCGGTCTGCAGCTGCTCGCCGCAGTCGCAGCGCAGGCTGCCCAGCAGATCGCCCGTGAAGCAGGAGGAATGGGCGCGCACCGGCACCACGCTGGCCGGATCGGGCCGGCCCACGATCACCGCCACATGCTCGCTGGCATCGCGGCGGTCGCGGAACAGCACCAGGCGGCTGTCCTCGCCATCGCGCAGCGGCACACGGGCTTCGCTGACTCGCACCAGATCATCTTCGCGTGGCTGTGCATGTCGTTCCACTTCGTCGATGCCCACCGCCAGTGCCGCAGTGGGCAGCGGACCGCCCTGCATACCGCCCACCAGCAAGGCTGGCAACAGCTGCGCGCTCTTGGCCAGCCGCACGGCCGCCACACACAATGCGTCGGCACAAACCGCCTGGGGGACGGCGGCGCCGAGCGCAGCGCGCCAGCCATCGGCTTCCCAGTGATCGCCCAGCTCGCGCACCTGCGCGGCAGCCAGGCCGGAAGGAAGGGTCAGCAGCAGGACTTCATCGGATTCACAAGGCACGCGCAGCGCGGCAGCCCGCTCACCGGTGACGAGCAGCGCCACGCCGGGCTGCTGCAATATGTAATCGACCAGTTCAGCATCGGCAGTTTCCAGCGGTACGGCCAGCCGCCATGCGCGGGTGGAGGGATCGCGGATCACGATGCTGCGGCCGCGCCGCAGTTCCCCCAGCACTCGATCCACGGCGATCAGTGCCGGATCGCCCTGCGGCGGCTCCGCCAGTCTCGGCACGGGTTGCAGACGGGGTTCCGACATGCGCAAAGGGTACTAGCGCCCTGCCCAAAAAGCGAAAGCCCCACAACAAAGTGTGGGGCCTTCAGGTGACCGGAAACCGCTTACCTGCCTTGAAAAACGGGCAGACCCTGTGGGGCGGGCGAGCACCGCACCGGCCGTGTGCTCAAGAGCCATAACGGCTCGGATCGATACTAGTTGAGCGGCCGCGGCAGATCTGTGATGCGCGTCTTCAAGGTCAATGCGTCATCGCATAGACGATGTAGTTGATGCCGAAGCGGTATCCCAGCGCCGTCATGGGTTCGGGATAGTCCGGCGTGTTGGCTTCCTCCCAGGAATCCCCGACATCCTGGTTGTAGTTGATGCCCACCATGAGCCGGCCACTGTCATCGTAGATACCCAGCCAGCGCGGTGGGGGCAGGTCGATCACCTGACCACCACCGCGCAAATGGCGCAGGCCCGGAATCTGCGTGAACTCATTGACGCTGAAAACCACATGCAGCACGGCGTCCTGGGCGGGCAGATCGACCATCTGCCGATCAGGAAACACGCGCGCCATGGTCGCGGCAAAGACCTCCATCTCCCCCTGGTTCCAGAAGTCATCCGCCATCAGGAAGCCGCCGCGCAGCAGATATTCGCGTAAGCGAGCGCATTCCTCATCGCTGAGATCCCAGTAGCCCACCTGCGTGGCGTACAGCCAGGGGTAATCGAACAGATGCTCGTCAGTGAGATCGATGGTCACCGACTCGCCGGTATTCACGCGCGTGAGCCGCTTGAGGTTCTCCGTGAAATGCTCTTCGGCCTCCGGCCAGTCCTGCCGCCACCACCCTCGACCGAAGCCGCCGCGGCCGAACCCGCGCGCGCCGGAATAGTCGACATAGATCATGCGCGCGAAATGGAATTCGGCCGGCGCGGGCGTCACATCGGCACGACTGACTTCATCGGCATCCAGCGCCAGTGCGGCGATGGGCAACAACAGCAGGGGTAGCAGTCGCATGTGCCATCGTAAGACGCGGCAGGTTCATGCGTCGACTCTGGCCGTGGATTTTCGGCTAGCGGCTGTGAGCGTGACGGTCGGAGGCCGGCTCGAGGTCGGCTGGCTGCAGCAGCACGCCATTGCCCCGCTGCAGGACCTCGGTGAACTCGTGCACCGGCAACGCCGCAGAGTGCAGGAAGCCCTGCGACTGATCGCAGCCCAGATGCCAGAGCAGATCCAGCTGCTCCTGCTTCTCCACACCCTCTGCGACGGTGGTCATGTTGAAGGCGCGCGCCAGCGCGATGATGGTCCGGACGAGACTGCTGCCCGAACTGCTGCCCAGCGACTGCCGCACGAACACGCGATCGATCTTCAGCGTGTCGATGGGCAGCGTCGCCAGACGGCTGAGCGAGGAATAGCCCGTGCCGAAATCGTCGATGGCAACGCGCACCCCGGCATCGTGCAGATGCTTGAGCTTGGCGATCTCGGTGGCGGAATCGTCGTGCAGCACGCCCTCGGTGATCTCGATGTCCAGACCCCAGGACTTGTCGGCCCATGACTTGATGGCCTGCAGGAAGCCGCGTTCGAAATCCGGATGCCGCAGCTGCGCCGGCGCGATGTTGACCGCGACGCGCACGGGCGGCATCCCCGCGTGCATCCAGCGCTGGCAGTCGCGTGCCGCCTGCTGCACCACCCAGTCGCCGACCTGCACGATCAGACCGCTGGCTTCCAGCGAAGGCAGGAACATCGCTGGCGATATCAGGCCCTCATCGGGACTGCGCCAGCGCAGCAGCGCTTCGGCACCCTGGATGCGCCGCGTGATGACATTCACCTTGGGCTGGTAATGCAGCTCGAATTCCTTGCGCTCGAGCGCAAAGCGCAGCCGATGCTCCAGCGCCAGCTGGCCCACGCTGTGCGTGCTGGCGGCAGCGTTGTAATGCATGTGCTGCTCGCCGGTGGCGCGGGCGTAACGCAAGGCGACCTCGGCGTTCTGCACCAGCGCGGTGGCGTCCACGCCATCTTCCGGACACAGTGCAAATCCCGCGCGGACAGTCACCGGTATGGTGTGGCCTTCGATATGGAAGGGTTCGCCGAACATTTTCTGTGCCTGCCGATAGCAGGCCGCGTGAATTTCCTGCATCGTGCGCTCACGCTGCGGGCGGATCAGCGCAAAGGTGCCACCGCCGAAATGAGCGATGTGGTCGGCTTTGGGCACGTATTGCTTCAACCGGTCGGACACATGCTGCAGCAGCAGATCAGCGGCGCGGCGCCCGATGGAATCGTTGAGCACGCCGAGTCTCTCGACGTCGATGACGATCACGGCGTAATGCTCGCTGCGACCGTTGGGACTGCTGATCAGCCTTTGCACGCGCTCGACAAACAGCGGCCGCTTGGCCAGGCCCGTGTGCGCATCGAAATGCGACAGGAAGCGCGCCTTGGTATCGCGCTGCAGATACTGCAGACCGAACGAGAGGTTGCCCGCCACCTCACGCAGCATGGTCAGCTCTTCCTCGCCGACCACATCTGAATCCCGCGAGGTCAGAATCAGCAGCCCGGCGGTGGCGTGATCCACCACCAGCGGCAACACGACCACTGACAGCATGGCAGCGTGCACCATCAACGCATCGAAAGCCGCGGTTGCGGCCACGTTTGCAGTGTTGTTGCAGACGAATTCCTTGCCGGTACGGATGACGCGGCCGAGCACGCTGGACTCGCGGGTGACCGACTCGGCAATGTAGCTGCGCAGCTCTTCGGTCATGCGCTCATCGTCGCCGCTCCACGCCACCGGCTGCATCCATGTGGCGCCGTTGACCTTGGTGACGGCAATGGCCGTGGCATAGCCGCCCACGCTGGTCGCCAGTCTGCAGGTTTCGCGCAGCACATCGGTGCGATCGCGGATGCGCAGCACCAGGCCGTTGATGCCGCTCAACATGCGCAGCACTCGATTCAATCGCGCGATAAGCGCTTCCTGGCGCGCGCGTTCAGCCTTCACCACGGCATCGGCAATGGCGCGGCGCACTGCCGGCGCGAGCCGCGCCATGTTCTCCTTCAGGACATAGTCGACGGCGCCGGCATGCAGTGCCTGGATGGCGCGCTCCTCGCCGATGGTTCCGGAGAGGAACAGGAATGGCACCTGCGGCGCTTCGGCTCGCACCAGCTTCAGCGCCGACATGCCATCGAATTGCGGCAGGGAGAAATCGGAGAGCACCACGTCCGGACAGAAATCGCGCAACGCGGCGAGCAACTCAGCTTCCGTCTGCACGCGTTGCCATGTGCACTGGATGCCCGCCCTCTTCAGCTGATGCAGTGCACGCTCAGCGTCGACCTCGAGGTCTTCGATGAAGAGCACGCGTATTGATTTTGGTTGTTCGCTCATCCTCTGCGTCCTGCGAATCCAGCCGTCTCCCGGCAGCCGGACGAAAACGGTGACCACACCCGCACAAGCTCTCCGAGGAGACTTTCTGAGGGCGTGATTAATGTCACAATCAAGCAATGTAACGCAGCAATCCACAAGGGAAAGACTGGTTATTTCGCGCGCAACAGCGTTGACTTCACATCTGCACTAGGTGCTTTCACGGATCGCGCCTTGAGCCGACCGTGTTATTGTTGCGACGCCGCGTAATACGCGGCACGGGTGTCGCGGTGTGAGGGAACAATGCCATGACAACTCCCGCTGTCAGCAGAGATCGTGCGGTGGAATCGGACGCGACCACAGGGCGGCGGGTGGCATTCCGCAGCTTGTTTTTCCCGATTTTTTCGATAGTAGCGGCGACAGGCACCGCACCGCTGCTGGCCGCTCCGACACCTTCCACCATCAGCGCGTTAAAGCAGCTGAACGTGGAAGAGCTGATGAATATCGAAGTGACCTCCGTAGGACGGCGTCCTACAAAACTCCTGGGCACTGCTTCGGCAGTACAGGTGATTACGAATGCCGAAATCACCAGCGCCGGCGCAACCACTTTGGCCGAAGCTTTGCGCCTCGCCGATAACCTGCAGGTCGCGCAACGTGGCAGCCGCGGCTGGGCTATCAGTGCCCGCGGCTTCAACACCGACCTCGCCAACAAGCTGCTGGTGATGATCGATGGGCGCACGGTATACACGCCGCTGTTCTCCGGCGTGTTCTGGGAGGCGCAGGACCAGCTTCTTGAAGACATCGACCGCATCGAGGTCATCAGCGGCCCTGGAGGCACGCTCTGGGGCGCCAATGCCGTCAATGGCGTCATCAACATCATCACGCGCAGTGCCTCCGACTCGCAGGGTGTGTATATGGAGGCCGGCGGGGGCTCGGAACTGCAGCGCATCGCAGGAGTGCGTTACGGCACGGAGCTTTCCTCCTCCACCGCCCTGCGCTTCTACGGAAAATATCTGGACCGCGACGACAGCGTGCTCGAGGGTGGTGGGCAGGCGCAGGATGCGTGGCGCAGGGGCCAGGGCGGCTTTCGGCTCGACTCCCGGGCTGATGATGACGAGTTCACGTTGCAGGGCGACTACTACGCCAATCGCGAGCACGATCCCGCGGGCATCACGAGAATGCGCGGTGCGAATCTTCTAGGGCGCTGGTCACGACGGCTGTCCGGAGACTCGGACCTCAGCCTGCAGACGTATTACGACTGGGCGCAACTGTCGGATGCCGTGTCGCCGCTGACACTGGCGGGGATTGCGTTCTCCCCGGCTGGCCGGCTGCACGACGACCTCCAGACGCTGGATGTGGATTTCCAGCACCGCCTTCGCGCCAGCGACTCGCAGGAGATCATCTGGGGACTGGGCTTTCGCAATACGCACGACACGGTCAGGAATGCGCCCGCGCTGGCGTTCTTTCCCACCGTACTCGATCAACAGCTGTACAGCGCTTTTGCTCAGGATGAGATCCGGTTGCACGACACGCTGTTCCTCACCGTGGGCAACAAGATCGAACACAATGACTACACCGGCTTCGAATTCGAGCCCAGTGTGCGATTGATGTGGCAGGTCCGTCCGACACATACGCTGTGGGCGGCCGCATCACGCGCGGTGCGTACGCCATCGCGGATCGACAGGGACCTCTCGGAGGGCGCGCCGCCCTACCCGCTCGTGCTTCGCGGCCGTGATGATTTCAAGTCTGAAAAACTGCTGGCTTATGAGCTGGGCTACCGCGCGCAGTTCGATCAGGCGCTGACGACGACCTTGTCCGCCTACTACAACGTGTATGACGATGTGCGCAGCACCCGGATCACGCCGGCCACGCTGCTGCCTTTCTATTTCGCGAATGACCTGGCGGGTCACAGCTACGGCTTCGAGTTCGCCGGGCGGCTGCAGCTGAGCGAAAACTGGTCGATGCACGCGGGATACAACCTCATCGAGACGCGGCTGCATGTGAAGAGCGGACAGTTCGACCTGTCCAATGCACGCAATGAAACCGCCGATCCGGAGCAGCAGGTGTCGCTGCGCTCCTCGTTGAACCTGCCGCGGGGAATCGAATTGACTTCCGGCCTGCGCTGGATCGACGTCCTGCACAACAACAACGGACCCACCCCCGGCACGGTGCCGAAGTACATCGAGCTGGATGCGCGACTGGCCTGGCATGCCAGCCCGCATCTGGAGCTGTCGCTGGCAGGGCAGAACCTGCTGCACGCCGATCATCCGGAATACGGATTCCCGTCGCCAGAGCGCTCGCTGGCCCAGCGCAACATCTACGGCAAGGTGGCATGGCGCCGCTGAAAAAAATCTGCGCACTGCTGCTGTGCGCGCTGCTGGTTGCGGGTCAGCCCACGGCCGGGATGACCGCTGCCGCCAGCGTGACCGAACCACAGGTCAAGGCGGTTTTCGTTTTCAATTTCTCGCATTTCGTCGAGTGGCCCGCAGACGCCTTTGCCACACCCACCGCACCATTCGTGATCGGCGTGCTGAGCGGCGAGGCACTGGCCACACAGCTGGAAGTCGCCATCCGCGGTGAACATGTGGCGCAGCATCCGCTGCAGGTGCGCCGATTGAGCGACATTGCAGATGTTGGCGACTGCCATATTCTCTACATCGACAAGTCAGCGGGCGCGCAGCTCGCGAGCATCCTGGCCGCGCTCAACGGCCGCCGCACGCTCACGGTATCGGACCTGGACGGCGCGTCGCAGCGCGGTGTGATGATCCAGCTCGCAACCGAAAGCAACCGCATCCGACTGATGATCAATGTGGAGTCGGCGCGCGATGCCGGCCTCACCATCAGCTCCAACCTGCTTCGGCCGGCGCAGATCGTGCGCACGAGTGGAGGGCCTTAGCCGTGCAGGCAACCCCCATCCGCCGCACCCTGATGCAGATGATCTCTGTCTGCTGCGCCACCTCGCTGCTCATCACCATGCTGGCATTCTTCGCCTACGAGCTGCTGACCTACCGGGAATCCAGCGTGCAGCAGCTGCAGGCTCTGAGTGGAGCGATCGCCAGCAACAGCACGGCGGCGCTGGCCTTCGAGAACAGCAGCGATGCCACCACGGTACTCGGCGCGCTGCGCGCCGAGCCGCACATCACCGGCGCTGCGCTCTATGACGCGCAGGGCCGGCTGTTCGCGGTCTATCCGTCGGGACTCCCGCATGACAGGCTTCCTGGCACGCCGGGAAGCGATGGTTATCGCTTCGGTCACTGGCGCCTGGCCGGCTTCCAGCCCGTCATGGAGGGCTCGCGTCGCCTGGGTACCCTGTACGTGGAATCGGACCTCGACGCCATGCTGGCGCGCCTGAAGCTGTACGTACTGACGGCATTGACTGTGGCAGCACTGTCCACGCTGGCCGCGTACCTCATTTCGAGGCGGCTGCAGCAGCGGCTGCTGCAGCCCATCCTGGCGCTGACGGATACAGCGCGCGCGGTGTCCGACCGCCACGACTACTCAGTACGCGCGCGGCATTCGCGGTTGCTGGAATTCGATGTGCTCACCGACGCCTTCAACCACATGCTCACCGAGATCCAGGAATCGGCCGGCAAGCTGCGGTCGCAGCTCGGGCGGCTGAGCCTGCTGCAGCACATCACGCGCGCAACCAGCGACCGCCAGGACATGCGCAGCATCTTCCAGGTGGTGCTCGGCAGCCTCGAAGACAACCTGCCCGTGGACTTCTGTTGCGTGCTGCTGAACGAGCCGGCCACGCGCTCGGTGTCGGTCGCGCAGGTAGGGGCGCGATCGCAAGGTTACGCGGCCGAGCTGGCGCTGGCCGAAGGCCGCGACATTTCCGACGACGATCGCGATCTGTCGCGCTGCCTGGCCGGAGAGCTGGTGCATGAACCCGATGTCAGCGGGCTCGACCTGCCGTTCGCGCGGCGTTTTGCAGCCGTCGGGTTGCTGTCCCTGGTCGCAGCTCCGCTGATCGCCGATAACGAAACCACCGGTGTCCTGATCTGCGCGCGTCGCAATGCGAACTCCTTCAGCAGTGGCGAATGTGAGTTTCTGAAACAGCTGTCCGAACATGTGGCGCTGTCCAGCCATCAGGCCAGTCTGTACGTGGCGCTGCAGCGCGCTTATGACGATCTGCGCCAGTCGCAGATGGCCATGCTGCAGCAGGAGCGGTTGCGCGCACTGGGTCAGATGGCCAGCGGCATCGCGCACGACATCAACAACGCCATATCGCCGGTGTCGCTGTACACCGAGTCGCTGCTGGAGCGCGAGCCGAACCTGAGCGAGCGCACGCGCAGCTACCTGGTGACCATCCAGCAGGCCATAGAAGACGTGGCCCGCACGGTATCGCGCATGCGCGAGTTCTATCGCGAGCGCGAGGCGCAGCTGACGCTGGAAGAGGTGGATGTCAATCGCGCCATCCGGCAGGTGCTCGACCTGACACGCCCGCGCTGGAGCGACCAGCCGCAGCAGCGCGGCATCGCCATCGAACTGCATACCGAACTGGCTGCCGACGTGCCGAAAATCATGGCCGCGGACAATGAAATCCGGGACGCACTGACCAATCTGATCTTCAATGCAGTGGACGCCATGCCCGAAGGCGGCACGCTGACGCTGCGCAGCTACACCACCGACGGTCCCGACGGAAAATCCGTGGTGGTCGAGGTGGGCGACACCGGTGTTGGAATGGATGAAGACACGCGGCGCAAGTGTCTGGAGCCGTTCTACACCACCAAGGGCGAGCGCGGCACCGGCCTGGGCCTGGCCATGGTCTATGGAATGATCCAGCGCCACAGCGCAGCTCTGGACATCGAGAGTCAGCCTGGCCGCGGCACCACGATGCGCATTACCTTCATCGCCGCCGAGTCCACGCTGGCGGCCACCGCACGCATGGCCAGGCCGCTGGCCGCGGCAAGGCCGCTGCGCATATTGCTGGTGGACGACGACCCGATGCTGATCAAGTCATTGCAGGACACGCTTCAGGAGGACGGCCACACCATCATTCCCGCCAGCGGCGGCGCCGCGGGCATCGACACCTTCAGGGCTGCGCGCCAACGTGGCGAAAGCTTCGACATCGTCATCACCGATCTGGGCATGCCCTATGTCGATGGTCGCAAGGTAGCCGCGGCGATCAAGGCCATGGCGCCGACGACACCGATCATACTGCTCACCGGCTGGGGCCAGCGGCTGATCGCAGCCAATGACACCCCGGCCAACATCGATCGCGTGCTGAGCAAGCCGCCGCGATTGATGGAATTGCGCACCACGCTGGCGGAGCTGCAACCATGAACGCAACAATACTGGGCCGGCTGCTGATCGTGGATGACGAGACCGCGCAGATGCGCGCATTGTGCGAGACGTTGCGACCTGTTGGCTACGTCACGCGCGGGTTCGATTCCCCGCGCGCTGCGCTGGAGCAGCTCAAGGCCGGAGAATTCGACCTGCTGCTCACCGACCTGCAGATGCCGGAGATGGACGGCATCGCCTTGATCGGGGCCGCGCGACAGATCGATCCGGACATCGGCGCCATCGTGATGACCGGTCACGGCACCATCGATACCGCCGTGCTGGCCATGCAGGGTGGCGCACTGGACTACATCCTCAAGCCCTTCAAGCTGAACGTGGTGCTGCCGGTCATTGCGCGCGCGCTGGACCTGCAACGACTGCGCCAGGAGAACGCCATGCTGCAGGAGCTGGAGCGACGACGCTCCGAGGAACTGGCAGCCGCGTACCAGGATCTGGAATCCTTCTCCTATTCCATCTCTCACGACCTGCGCGCGCCACTGCTGTTCGTGAAGGACTTCGCACAGCGCCTGGAAACCGAGCACTCCGATGCGCTGGGCGCCGAAGGCCGGCGAATCGTGAAGATCATCTGCGACGGCAGCCGCAGCATGGATGACATGGTGGTAGGCCTGCTGGCCTTCTCGCGCGCCACACGCCAGCCGCTGCATCTGACGCAGCTGGAGATGGCACCCTTCGTGCGGGCGGCGGTGGCCGAAGCCCGCGCCATCTATCCCACACCCGAAGCCGAAGTGAAGATTGGTGAACTGCCGCCGGCGGCGGCGGACTCGACCGTGATCCGCCATGTGTGGTCCAACCTCATCGGCAATGCCTTCAAGTACAGCGCCAGGCGCAGCACTCCGAAGATCTCCATCGGCGGGCGCGTCGAGGGTGAGGAAGCCATCTACCAGGTGGAGGACAACGGCGCCGGCTTCGACATGCGCTATGCCGAAAAGCTGTTCGGCGTGTTCAAGCGCCTGCACAACACGGAGGAATATCCGGGCACTGGCGTGGGATTGGCCATCGTGCACCGGATCATCGCGCGCCATGGCGGCAGGATCTGGGCCGAAGCCGAGCCGGACAAAGGCGCGCGTTTCCAGTTCACTCTGCCGCGCACTGCGCGCAATCTCGACGGCTAGTCGAGCTGATCAGGTCTTTGGAGGAGGACAGCTGCGCGCCAGTCCCTGCCGCAGATCGCGCAGTTTCGGCGGCTTGCTCAGAACCAGATCCACGTCGGGCGGAATCTCGCCGTCGGCCACCAGGCGCTGCCCCCAGCCGGTGAGCATGATAACGGGCGTCGACGGCGCAGCCTGCTTCACGGCTGCGGCCACCTGGCGGCCATCCACGTACGGCATGCCGAGGTCGGTGAGCACCACATTGAACGCGGGACCGCGCTGCGCCGCGGCCTGGAACAGATCGACACCCTCCTGGCCGCCGTTGGCGATGGTGACCTTGTGTCCATCGGCCTCCAGCGCCTCGCGCAGCGAGCGCAGCAGCACCGGATCGTCATCCACGACCAGCACGCGCAGTGCCGTGGGCACGGCGGGCGCAGGGGGCAGCGTGGTGCCGGTGGCAGCGGTGGCCACGGCAAAGCTCAGCCGCATCGTGGTACCAGCGCCCACGGCACTGTCGATCTCGATGCCGGCGCCGTGCCGCTGCAACACACCGTAGACCATGGCGAGTCCCAGGCCAGTGCCGCGCTCACCCTTGGTGGTGAAGAATGGTTCCAGACAACGGCGACGCGCGTCCTCGTCCATACCCACACCGGTATCGATCACTTCGACCAGCACGCGGTCCGCAGCGCGACGCGAACGCAGCGTCAGCGTGCCGCCCTCGGGCATGGCATCCACGGCGTTGAACACCAGATTGGTCAGCGCCTCGCGTATCTCGCTCTCCACGCCCAGCACGGACGGCAGCTCCGGCTGCAGTTCCAGGCGCTGCTCGATGGTGATGCCTCGCTGCTGCGGCATGTCGCTCCAGCGGGCGCGAGTCAGATGCAGCACCTGCTGCACCAGTTCGTTCAGCTGCACGGGCACCAGCTCCAGCTGCGGTTCGCGCGTACGGTAGAACTCGCGCATGCGCGCCACGGTGGCCGCCACATCATGGATGGCACGCTGGATGGTCTCCAGCTTCTCGCGTCCCGCGGCAGTCAGCGCGGTTTCCCGTTCGAGCAGCGAGTCGGCATACAGCGCCGCCGGCGACATGGCGTTGTTGATGTCATGCGCTATGCCACTGGACATCTGCCCCAGCGCGCGCAGCCGTTCCTGCTGCATGGCTGCCTGCTGGGTCTGCCGCAACTCGTCGTAGGCGGTCTGCAATGCACCGTAGAGCTGCGCCTGGTGCGCCGCCAGCGCCACGTGTTCGGAGAGTTGCTTCAGGAATTCACAATCGCCGCTGCTGAAGCTCTCCGGCTCGCGACGCGCGGCGATCAGAACACCGAACACCTTGCTCTCCACCAGCAATGGCGCCGCCACCATGGAGCGCAGCCCACCCTGGGCCAGCCGCTGTGGAAAGGGAAAGTGCACGCTGCTCACGTTCGGCTCGCACACCAGCTCGCCGCGCACGCAACGTGACAGGCCGTTGCCGTCCACCGCCACGCGCGCCTGCTCGGTCAGGCCCATCTGCACGGACAGACCCTGACTCTTGAGTCCCACGCAGGCCACCGTCAGCTGTTCATCCAGCGCCTCGTAGGTGAAGATGCAGCCGAAGTCCAGTGGCAGGCGCTCTTCGAGCGTGCGGACCACCTCCTGGTAGATGCTCGCCATGTCGTGACGCTCACCGATGGCACGGGTGATCTGCTGCAGCAGGTTGAGGCGTTCGAGCTGTGCCTCCAACCGCCGCCGTGCATCCCGACGCTCGGTGATGTCGTTGAACAGTATGGCAACCCGGCGACTCTCGTCACCGCCGATACGATAGGCGCGCAGGCTGAATACCCGCTCCAGTCGCGGCGACTCCCGCTCCATGTCTATCGCCTCGCCAGTCCGTGCCACATGTCCGTAACGCTGCAGCCACTCGTCTTCCAGGTCGGGCACCAGCTCGCTCATGAGCCTGCCCTGTGCATTCTCCAGCCCGGATTGCCCGGCAAACGCGCGATTGACGTCGATGACGCGCATGTCCACTGCACGGTCATGATCATCGAAGACGATGTCCATGGTGCAGAAGCCTTCGTTCATGGTCTCGAACAGTTGGCGATACTGCGCCTCCGATTCGCGCTTCAGCGCCTCGGTCTGCTGCTGCAGCCGTTCCGCCATGGCATTGAAGGCCGTGCCCAGTTCGCCCAGCTCGTCTTTCTGCTGGATACTGACGCGAGCTGCCAGATCGCCTGCACCCAGAGTCCGCACGCTGGTCGAGAGCTGGCGCACGGGCCTGACAATCATCGCGGCGAACAGCACGGCGACCAGGATGGCCGCGAGTGCTATGCCGGCCGCAAACAACAGCCTCTGTTGCACGATGCTCCTGACCACCGTGTGAAGCACGCTCTCGGGTACCAGGTAGTACGCAGTCCAGCCCACTGTGGCGCAGCGCCGGCCTACGACGTAATTCCACTGCCCGTTGCCCGGCGCGTAGCCGCGGAAGGCGGCGCGGGCCGGTGGTGCATCTGAGTTCAGCGCGAAATCTGCGGATACCGCGCGCACATCGGTCAGCAGGGCTCTGGTACGGTCACCGAAGCGCTGCTCCGCCACCAGTGCATCGATGGTCTGCGGCGCGAGCGGCAAACCTGGGTGGAACACGATCTCTTCGAGAAAGGAGTGCGCGATGCGTATGCCCAGATGATCGAAGAGAATCGCAAAACTTCCGGGGCCGGCCAGTTCATTCGATTGCTTCAGCAGCTCGGTGAGCGCAGAGGCCCGCACCCAGAACGCAGCCACACCCAGTATCTGGTCAGCGGGTCCGCGCATGGGATGCAGGAACGCGATCGTCTGCGTGCCACCAACATCCGGCAGATCGAGAAACACATCCGAGATCACCGGCGCGCCGCGTAGTGCCTGCTGTACGAAGCTGCGATAGGCAAGGCTCACGCCGAACAGGCGCTCTTCCGTCCCCACGATCACCTTGCCCGATGCATCGAGCACCGCCACGCCGCGAATGCCCGGATCGGTCACCGGCCAGACCTGCAGCTGCGCCCGCAACGTCGGCGCGATACGCGCGGCTTCAGAGGGAGTGGCCTGCAGCAATGCCAGTGCGCTGGGAATCAGCGCCATGCGATTCACCGCGCGCTGATAGCCGCGATTGAAAGTGTCGATACGCCCGACCAGCTCATCGGCACGCGCAGCAAGCAGATCGGAACTGCTGGTCAGCTGCACCTGCCTGGCATTACGAAGACTGATCCAGGTGACGACGCCCAGCGGCAGCAGCGATGCAATGACCAGCAGCACCACAAGCTTGGTGCGTAACGGCCAGTCGACGAAGCGTATCCACGCCCGCATCCGTCCTCCCCCTTAAGGATCGCGACCTCAATTTAGGTGCGCGGTACGGCAAACGCAAAATTACCGCGGGGGATGACATATCAACGGGAAAGGATGGTGCCCGGGGTCGGAATCGAACCAACGACACGCGGATTTTCAATCCGCTGCTCTACCAACTGAGCTACCCGGGCATAGGGGCTCTAAGGGGCGCGTATTAGACCGGGGGTGCCTTGAGGGCGTCAAGGACCGAATCCCGCCCTGTCGACGACGCCCGCCGGATGCCCGTCTTCAGGCCTCGGGAGCCTGGAATTCCTTGGGTTTCTCCGACCCGTCGCCGAAGAAGTATTTCTCCATTTCGGCTTCCAGGAACTTGCGGGCCTTGGGATCCACGGGCGTCAGGCGGTATTCATTGATCAGCATGGTCTGGTGCTTCACCCAGGCTGCCCAGGCCTCTTTGGAGACCTCATTGAAGACGCGCTGGCCAAGGGGGCCGGGGTATGGCACGCGGTCGAGGCCGGGGGCCTCGCGCTTCAGCAACACACATTGCACGGTGCGGGTCATGGGGGTGGATTCTGCAGCAACTGGGAGATGGGTGCGGGCAACCCGACCTGGGCCGGCCGCGCCGCGTTATACCACAGGGCGCCGGGACCCTCCTGCACCGCGGCGGCAGGCGACACCTCGACCCACAAAGGGTGGATGGTGAGGTCGAAATGCGTGAAGGCGTGCAATAGCGCTGCGGTTTCGCGCGGTGCAGCCGGCACGGGCTGATCGCGGGCGATGCGCCCCGCTGCAAGCTCAGACAAGGCTTCGCCGCGCGTCGCGTACTCCGGCGGCGACCACAGTCCGCCCCACACACCCTGAGCTGGCCGCTGTACCAGCCGCACGCTGCCATCGGCACGACGTGCCAGCAGCATCCACACTTCGCGTGCGCGCCGCTGCAGCGGCTTCTTCGGCGCGGGGAAGTCATGCACGGCGCCCGCCTTGTATGCAGCGCAGCGGGCAATGAACGGGCAGTCGGCGCAACGCGGCTGACGTCGCGTGCACAGTGTGGCGCCCAGATCCATGATGGCCTGTGTGTACTGCGCGACTCGCGGCTGCGGCGTCAGCAAGGTGGCCAGACGCCACAGCTCGTTCTCGAAAGCGCGCTCGCCGGTGCGTCCCGCTACGGCAAACAGCCGTGACAGCACCCGTCGCACATTGCCGTCCATGATGGGATGCGATTGATCGAGGCTCAGCGCGAGAATCGCGCCTGCAGTGGAACGGCCCACACCGGGCAATGCCGCCACCGCTTCAAACTGCGCCGGAAACACGCCGCCATGTTCATCGCGGATGCGCTGCGCGGCGCGCTGCAGGTTGCGTGCGCGGGCGTAATATCCCAGGCCCGACCACAGATGCAGCACTTCGTCGATGGGCGCGTTGGCCAGCGCCAGCACATCCGGAAAGCGCGCCATGAAGCGCTCGAAATAGGGAATCACGGCGGCAACCTGCGTCTGCTGCAGCATCACCTCCGAAACCCACACGCGATACGGCGTCCGGTCCTTCTGCCAGGGCAGATCATGCCGGCCGGATGCGTCATGCCAGGCCAGCAGCTCGGGGGCGACGGGCTCGATGGCGTCCGATTCAATCGACATCAAGGACAAGCTCCCGGGCTGTCGCGCCCGCTGCCGTCGCCTGCCGGATGCGCAGGGTGCCGTGCGCATCCAGCGCCCTCAATGCCGCCAGCGGCAGCTCGAAGGGTTCGCTCTTCGCATCCAGCGGTTGCAGATAGCGATCGACGTCGAGACGATCGGCCGACAGATCGAAGCGCAGTGACAGCGGTGACAGGCGCGGCAGGGCGACGGTGCCCTGAAGATGCGTGTCATCAAGCGTGGCGTCGAAGGCATCAAGAGCCACGCCGCCATCGCGATAGTTCCAGTGCGTGACCAGGCGCAGTGCACCGAATGCCTTCGGATCGCGTGTCGCCGGCAGAGCAAAGGCCGCGGTATTCAGCAGCCGGCGCAGCGATGCGGACTCCACTTTCAATTCGCCCTGAGCAGCAGGCATCGCGCCACCACCGGCTGCCTGCAGAGACCCGGCAAGGGCCGTCTCGTCCCATCTCAGTTGCCAGGAAGGGGCGGAAATCTCCACCGCACTCGGCACCACGCGCAGCGCGGGGATCTTCAGCAATAGTTCCACACCGCTGGCGGTCAATGGCGCGCCATGAACGCGACCGCTCAACTCGAACTGCGCGAAGTCCAGCACCGGTGCCCGCAGGTCTGCAGGCAATCCGGTCTCGAGGTTCAGGGAATCCAGCGTCCAGGCCCTGCCAGATGCCGCATCGTCAAAGCGCAGGCTGGAGTCGCTCAGTTGCAGCGAGTCGATCTGGGAGCGCAGCTGCGATGAATCGGCAGTGGCAACTGTCGGCGGCGCGAATGACCAGTTGCCCTGCCCTGCGGCATCACGCTGCAGTCGCAGCGAAAGGCCTTCGATCTCGATGCGACTGATGTGCAGTTCCTTGTTCAGCAGCGGACGCGCTGCCACCTGCAACCGCAATGATCGCCACGCGGCGAAAGGCTGCTGCCCGAAGCCCGGCGCGTTGGCGATCTCGCCCCCGCGGCTCTCGATGCCGATGTGGGCACCAAGGCGCCAGTGCAGCTCGCCGGTAAGCTTCACGCTGCGCCCGAGAGCCTGTGTGGCAGCGGTTTCAATGCGGCCGCGGAAACGATCCGGATCGATGGTGAAAACCAGCACGACAACAGCAAGCGCTGCCAGCAGGGCCAGCGCCAGAAGCGAGCCGATGATCCAGAGAATCAGCCGGCGGGTGTGCCGTGCCATTTGATCGCGTACTGCACCAGTTGCGCATTGGTGTCGAGCGCGAGTTTACGCTTGATCGTCAGCCGGTGCGTTTCGACTGTTTTCACCGACAACGAGAGATTTTCCGCGATTTCGCGCGTACCCAGCCCACGACCGATGAGGCTGATCACCTGCAGTTCGCGCGCCGACAGTCGCGTGCTGGGTCCGCCATCTGCCTGGCGCCGCGCCTCGAGGCTGCGCTTCAGCGAATCGCTGACGAAGCGCTCACCGCTGAGCACGGCGCGCAGTGCGGTGATGAGCTGATCGGTGGCCGCCTGCTTCATGATGTAGCCGGCTGCGCCTTCGGCCAGCAGCCGCTCGGCGTAGATGGCCTCGTCGTGCATGGACAGCACCAATACGCGGATCTCCGGAAAATGCGCGTGCACGTCGCGCACCACGTTGAAGCCATCGCCCTCGGACAGCGACAGGTCGACCAGCAGAGCATCGGGTTTGAGCTCACGCACCATCTTGCGCGCCTGCTGTTCGGACTGCGCCTCGCCGCAGATGGTGAGATCGGGTTCGGCCTCGATCATCAGCCTGATGCCCTGACGCACCACGGGATGATCGTCAACGATCAGCACCCGGCGGGGTTCGATGGACGTGGCACCCATTACGCGGCCTCCTGGCTCATGTTCACGGGACAACGACAGCGCAGCGTCGTGCCAGCGCCGGGACGCGATTCAACTGAAAGATATCCACCGATCAGCTGCGCGCGATACCGCATGATACGCAGTCCCATGCCACCGCGCGCGTGTTGCAGCGGATCGAAGCCCTTGCCATCGTCTATGACCAGCAGCTCCACGTCGGCGCCGGCCACGCGCAGCCGCAGGTGGATCTGCGTGGCATCCGCGTGGCGGGCGGCATTCAGCACGCCTTCCTGCGCGATGCGATACAGATTGGTGGCCGTGTTCTCGTCCAGTGTGGCGCTCGGCGGCAGGCTCAGCTCCATGCGCACGCGGATGCCATAGCGCTCGAACACCTGGTTCACCAGCTCTTCGAGGCCCTCCATCAGCCCGTCCGGTGATGGCCGCACCGGCGAGAGCCCGCGCGCCAGCGAACGCGTGCTGCGGATGGCCGAATTCACCAGCTGGACGATCTGATCCACCGCGGCGCTCAGCGGCGGACTGCCGGCGTGCGCAGCCCGCTGACCCAGACTCTGCAGCATCATCGCGATGCCGGCCAGCTGCTGGCCCAGATCATCGTGCAGATCGCCGCCGATGCGCTGCTGCACACTGGTGGCCACCTGCATCAATTCGCGCTCCAGCTGCTTGCGCTCGGCGATATCCGCCAGCACCGCGACGACGCAGCGTCGCGAACCCAGCATCAGCGAGGAGAAGTAGCCCTGCACCGGACAGATTTCGCCGTTGCTGTGCCGGCCCTCCAGATCAATGATGGAAGTGCGATTGTTCTCGGTGCCCTCGAACACCGTGCGCAACAGGCCCGCGAAATTGGCATCGCTGCGAAAGCTCAGGGTCTGCGCATTGCGACCGGTGAGCTCGCCGCACTGGTAGCCGAACATTTTTTCGAGCGCGGGATTGGCGAACAGGATGGTGGCATCCTCGGCCACCAGCATCACGCCCTCGCTCATGCGTTCGATGATCGCCGCCTGCAACTGCAGCTGCTCGCGCTGCTCCTGCTCCTCGGTGATGTCCTCGATCACGCCGTATGCGCGGATGGGCTTGCCATCGTGTCCCAGCGTATAGGTGGCGCTCTGCCGCACATGGCGCCAGCTCCCATCCCGGTGCCGCACGCGGTAGTTCATCTCATAGTTGGTGCCGAGCAGGCGCTGCGCCTCGATGGTGCTGGTGAAGCGGGCCAGGTCATCCGGATGGATCAGTCGCAGCCAGCCGCCGAACTCATCGCCCGCTTCATCCACCTGGTCGTAGCCAAACACACGTTTCAGACCATGGCGCTCGGTCTTGTTCGTGCGCAGGTCCAGGTCATAGACCACGCCGTGCAGCGCCGACAGCGACATGCGGAAGCGTTCCTCGCGTGCGCGCAGCCGGTCGAAGTCTGCAGTGCGCGCCGTCACGTCGATCACATAGCCCAGCGCCAGGCGGCCGGGCTTGCCATCCGATCGCGTGATCCAGCGCGCACGCGCGAGGACGCAGATCCAGCGCCCCTGCTCGTGGCGGAGCCGATAGGTCTCCTCGTAGACGGGTGCGATGCCCTGCACGAAATCGCCGTAAGCCAGGTCCTGTCGCGTGGCGTCTTCGGGATGCAGGCGACTGCGCCAGAAATCCTGCATCGCGCGACCCTCAACGCAATCGACACCCAGCATCCGATAGAAGCCGTCCGAGCACACGACATTGTCTTCGGGAAAGAAATGCTGCCAGACACCCACGTCCACCAGGTTGAGGGCGGTTTCGATTCCCTCCTGGATCAGGCTCAGCGTCGGGCGCGGGATGCCACCGTTATCAGCGTCGGTTTGGGCTTCCATGTTCGCGACGGATTCTGCCTGAAACATTGCCGACCTTCCCTGGCCTGGATCACCGTACACTGCCTCCCGCCCGCGCGGTTATGCTGCATTGCACACTTTTGAAGAGGAAAAGGGAATGTATCGCCTGCCATTGGTAGCGGCTGCGACCTGCGTGCTCGCTCTGCCGGTATTCACTCGCGAATTGCCGACCGCGAAGCCGGAGTCGGTGGGAATGTCCACCGAAAGACTGGCGCGCATCGACCCGATGATCGAGCGCTACATCACCAATGGCCAGATTGTCAGCGCTGTCACGGTGGTGCTGCGCGATGGCAAGGTGGTGCAGAACAAGGCTTACGGCTACCAGGATCCCGATGCCCGCGCACCGCTGCGCAGCGATGCGTTGTTCCGCCTGGCCTCGCAGTCCAAGCCCATCACCGCCGTGGCCATACTCTCGCTCGTGGATGAGGGCCTGGTGCGGCTGTCTGATCCGGTGTCGCGATTCATTCCGGAATTCCGCGGATCGCGGGTGGCTGTGCCCAAACCAGGCATGCAGGCGCCTGCGCCGCTGCCGCCGGGCGTTGCGCCCACGGGTCCCAGGCCCGACGCGGACTTCGTGCCGGCAGTGCGTGAAATCACCGTGCGCGACCTGCTCACGCACACCTCCGGCCTCGGCAGCGGGGGTCTCGGAACCATGGTGTCCACCGACATCCAGCGTCAACCCACCGACACACTTGCAGACTTCATTCCGAAGCAGGCAAAAGCATCGCTCGATTTCCAACCCGGCACACGCTGGAGCTACAGCGTCAGCGCCGGCTTCGAAACCCTGAGCCGCATCGTCGAGATCGTCTCAGGCAAGCCCTACAACGTATTCCTGAAAGAACGCCTCTTCGCCCCGCTGGACATGATGGATACCGACTTCGTCATTCCCGCCGCAAAGCAGGCGCGCGCGCACTCCATGTATCGCCGCACCACAGACGGCCGCTGGGAAACCACTTCTCCCCCACCGGCATTCGCCAGCGATGTGTACTTCTCCGGCGCAGTGGGCCTGATCAGCACCGCTCGCGATCTCGCCCGCTTCGAGCAGATGCTGCTCAACGGCGGCGAGCTCGACGGCGTGCGCATTCTCG
>Ga0134124_10001178_pt1 | contig 20964 bp, 19 predicted proteins | sample KB304_FD_96880 | JGI IMG/M metagenome (GOLD analysis project Ga0134124, IMG submission 96880) | Terrestrial soil microbial communities without Nitrogen fertilizer from Kellogg Biological Station, Michigan, USA - KB3-0-4 | ecosystem: Environmental > Terrestrial > Soil > Unclassified ... | reverse complement strand
TTGCGAGCTGTTTCTTCCATTACTGCAGTAACTCCTTGAACACGATCTGTTCGCCATCTGGGGGAGGGAGTGTAGTTCAGTTGTTAAATATCACGGAACTCACGCAGATGGTTGACAAATTAACATCGGAATTCCCAGCTGGCGGGGTCTGGCTTTGCATAGGGTCATTTCTGTAGTATAGATTCCTTGACGTCAAGCAGACAGAAGAACGCTTCACAGCATCTTTGAAAGAAGACAAAATCATGAGCAAAGGTGAGGACAGCAAGCATTGCATTGACCTTCCTGGCGTCCACCTATGAACTTGTTCAATCAATATGGTAAGGTCATTGACAGTTTCCAATAATATTGGTACGGTTCCGCTCGAAATGCGACATGTGTCCCAAGATTAATCCTGCCGAATAATTGGATTATTGAAGGAGGTGCGCTTTGAAATATATCTGGTATTTAATCGCTCTCATAGCCTCTTTTGCCGCCTTGGTAGCCTATTTTACGACCAAACCCCACCCCGTTGAAAAAAACATCGCTATCTCAATTAACCGTAAACAGATCACTCACGACGAATTTAATGCGCGATTTGCCTCGGTTCAAGCCACAGACAGACAGGATTTCATCAACTCCTTGATCGTGAGGGAGTTGATGATCCAGGATGCGCAAAAAGAGGGGATTGACAAAGGTGAGGCGTTCCGGCGCTCCATACAGGATTATTACGAACAGTCGCTGGTCAAGCAGGTAATTGATAAAAAGATCAAAAGTCTGAAAGTGGACGTGACCGATCATGAGATTGACCATTTTACCGCATTCCAGAATAGTACGGTCAAGGTAACAGCTTTCAGGGCTGATAATGAAAATGCTGCCAAGAAGGGGCAGTTCAAGTCCCAGGAGACAAAAACCCTGCGGGTCAATGATTTCGCCGGTGATATCAGTGATAGCCTGGAATCTTTAAAGGAGGGAAGCCTCACCCCCCCCAGCTGTTCGGCTGACGGTTGTGTTGTCTTCCGCCTTGATTCGGTTACTACACCCGCTTCTGAAACGCTCTCGGCGGAGAACCGCAGAAAAGCGCGCATCAGACTTCTTGAACGGAAGAAGCAGAGAGCCATGGATTCGTGGATAGCAGATTTGAGGGCGAAGTCAGACATCAGAATCTTGATAAAATAAGAAGGGAGGCGCCACAGCAATGGCTGACAAAGTGAAAAGACGGAATTACTTTATCAAGCCCGACATTCAGGGGTTGTTAATCTTGAAAATCTTTATGCTGGTATTCTTTTGCTGCATCCTCTACGCGGTGATCCTCGCTTGTTTTTCGACGGATTCCATGACTATAACCTACGAGAATAATAATCTCATGCTTGGAAAGACCCCGTTTATTCTGTTCAAGGATATGATGAAAGCACAAGGGGTTTTTATTGTGTCCGGGGGGATCGGCGCCGTTATATTTGCCCTGATGATTTCCCACCACTTTGCCGGTCCATTGTACAAGCTCGAGCGCTGTATGAAATTGATGCTGGAAGGGGATCATTCATTTACCATTGTGTTCCGCCACAATGACAGAGAACAGGAACTTGCTGATGTGATCAATCGTTACAACAGGAAGGTCTCCAGTGATATAAGCGAGATGCGGACTACCATCGCCGCTCTTGGTGAAAAACTGTCCCTGCTTGATGTATCGAAGCCGGATTCAGCACAAAATGGTGTTGCAGAGGCGGCACACCTCGTAACTCAACTGCAGGAAAAACTGCACCAGTATATAATTCAACTGTAGCACTTTCCAGACATGCTCAAGAATTTGTCCCGGACGTTCATACTGCTTCTTCTTATTCTGGTCTCCACACAGACAGCATCCTATGGTCTTGAACTGACGTCCCGTTATGCAACCATCAAGTATGAAAAGGAGGAACTGCTCAGAGAATTTAATCGGGAACTGCTGCTCGGGAGTCTCTCCCACCTCATGCGCTACAAGAAGAGCATCACCTGGCAGGACGAAATCAAAAACAAGGTTGACGTGATCGTTGAGAGGGTCGTTGTCGTGCTTGACATGCGACCGAGCGAGATCCGTTTCAATATTGTTCTGCTGCCGTCTGAGGAAGATGTGCAACAGATATACAAAGCGAAGTATAACAGGAAAGTCGACTATATAGCCTTCTATGCCCCCAATGACAAGACGGTCTACGTTTCTGTCAACGATATCAGGATAGGTGTGTTCGCCCATGAATTGGGGCACCTGATCATCGACCTGTATTACGGAACGACTACTACGCCATCCAGAATCCAGGAGGTTCTGGCACAATTCGTGGAAACACATCTGATGGATTGACCGTATGGGTAACGCTAAAAAAATAATTATGTATATTGACTAATCTTCTTTCGATTCTATAATTCTCGAAGCGTGCTTCTGTTTTAAGATGTTTTCCATCCAGAAACTAGACTGCTGGTCGGTTTACAGCCCGAGGGAGGTTACTGATGAGATTGTCCATTCCGCTTCATCCCTGTTCCGTTCCGTTTCCCTTCACCTTAAAAAACGCCCTGCTTGGCGTATTGATTTTAAGTGCCGTATCGGTCGCAGTGCCGACGTATGCAGAAGCAGCCGCAGCTGATGCGTCAACTGTGGCCGCCGACGTTGCATCCGGTAGAGTGCTGTCTGAAATAATTAATGATGCCAGTGCCAACGGGATGAGTATGAAAGACATCTTTGCAGCATTGCAGTCTGCAAATGTACCTGTCGACACCATCGTGTATGCAGCGATTACTGACGGGATTTCCCAAACTGCCGTCATTACCGCCGCAATCGAGTCGGGGGGCGATTTCACGCAGGTCGTAGCTGCCGCCACGTCGGCCGGGGCCAGCCAGGCGACCATAACAGATGCAGCAGTCAATGCTGGCGTAAGTCGCGAAGTGGTTGCCGGTGCAATAGCAGCCTCATCCGGGCGGACCGGCGCCGGCTATAGCGCCCCGACACCATCTGCCGGCGGTTCAACTTTCACCCCCCCCTCCGGATCGAGCCCAACTATCGGTGGAGGAGGCGGTGGAGGTGGAGGTGGAGGAGTTCCAGCCAGCCCGATCAAGCCCAGCGGCAAAGCGGGGTACAGATAAAATGAAATCAAGCACTCTTGTCATTTCGGCGCTCTTGCTGATCTCCTGTACGGTCGTTCACGCTGATCTGTCAGCTGCTGCTGATGCAGCCCCGTTTGGTGTTTCAAAGTACCAGGATGCGCCTCTTCTCCTCCTGGGGCCGGCCGAAGTGCATCCGTTCCTTTCACTGCAAGAGACCTACAGCGACAATATTTACCTCGTTCCCGATAACAAGAAGCACGATTTCATTACCACGATCATGCCCGGTGTGCAGTTCAAGCTTCCGATAAGGCGCCATGCGCTGTTCCTTACCGGAACCGCAACAATCAACAGGTATGCCGACAATCACTCCGAAAACACCACGGACTGGAACCTGAGTGGCGCTGGAGTTTTCAACTTCGGAAGCAGAATCAATCTGAAGGTGTCAGACAGCTACCTGTCCGGCCATGAGCCGCGCAGCCAATCGGCTACTGCAGAATTGGAACAGTTCAAAAACAACAATGCTGCCGCCTCTCTCACCTATATCCTGGCCGATATTTCAAAGCTGCAGCTTGACTATGCAAACGAAGACTGGAAATTCAAAAACAACCTGTTCCGCTCCAGAAACGAGAATATCGTTTCTGCATACGCTTATTACCGGATGATGCCCAAAACCTCGCTCTTCACGGAATATGAATTCAAAAATGTGTACTTTACCGAAAAGCAGGGGAGCGATCTTGACAACAATATTCACAGCGCCCTGCTCGGCGTGACCTGGGAGCTGTCTGAACAGTCAAAGGGAACAGTCAAGGGTGGGTACCTCTACAAAGTCTTTGACGACACAACCCGGAAAAACGTCAGTACCTTTGCCGCCTCACTGGATATCTCCCATCACTTTTCGGATTATAACTCGGTTAAACTGGTCGGAGCACGTGCTGTCAATGAATCGAGCCTTTTGGGAACTCGCTATTCCATAAGCACCGGCTTGACCGGTGAGTTTACCCACAAGTTTGTTGACCGATTTTCGGTCGGATTCAAAGGTTCTATAAGTGAGGAAGTGTTCTCCGATATTGCCCCGGGAGATTCGGTTAAAAGAAGCGACCAAGTCTATCTGGCTGGCGCAAAGGCGATGTACTCCTTCCGCCGGTGGCTGGAGAGCACGCTTGAATATTACTGGCGTCAGAAAAACTCGAACATCGACATCTACGACAGCAAGGAAAACAATATTTCATTAGCGCTCAAGGCTTTCTTCTGATCTCGATTTTCATGAATTTTTCAGTACCCCAAAAAAAAGTCACAATGAGTACAGGGGGCGTGAAAAGCCCCCTCTTGATATGTTGCGTCGCAATCATATTTTTTGCTGGTGATGCTTTATGCGCGGATATCGCCGGCAGAATTACTTCCGTATCAGGTGACGCCGTCTGCAGAAGACCTGGAGTTGCTGTTGTCCGCACTTTGAAGAGTGGTGACACAGTTCAGGTCGCTGATCTTCTGGAAACCGGGAATAACGGAAAAATCAAGGTTCTGCTCAGTGCTGAAACGGTTGTCATCGTTCTGCCCGGTTCTGCTCTCCGGTTCAGCCAGTATTCGTTCGATCGTGACAAGAAAAGAATGAGTGCCGTTGCATCGCTGAAACAGGGCACGGCTCGTTTTATCCTGTACAAGGAACTGAAAGGCGGCTCAACGCTTAATATCGAGACTGACCAGTCGTTGATTCAGGCATCACGGGCTGATTTTGTCGTTGCCGCATCCGGTCAGCAGACGGAACTGTTCACACTTGCCGGAAGCGTCGGCGTCCGGAACGGCTCAAACCTTGTCGTCGGGAATGTCAGGGTCAGAGAAAACCAGTCTGTCATCGTACAAGCCCAAACACCTCCAACAAGCCCGTCCGTAATACCTCTGCCGGTAAGGAGAAAATTCATTAAAGATGGTCGCCAATTCTAATTACATATTGAAATCGTCCAGCGGCAGAGCATGCCGGTTTCTGTTCACACTGCTCCTGGTCGTGACGTTTCTGCTCCTCTCGCTGCCTGCTCGTGCGGACGAATATGTCATCGGAGAGGGGGATCTGCTCAAGATCTCTGTTTACGACAACCCAGATATGACCACAGATACAAGGGTCAGCGGTGATGGGAAAATAACGCTGCCACTCATCGGTGAGATCACCGTAAGCGGAATGACCGCCGCCGCCGCCCAGAAGACCATCGCCGACAAACTCTCGGACGGCTATATCAGGAAGCCTCAGGTATCGGTCTTCATCACGGAATATAAATCAAAAAAAGTTACCACCCTGGGTGAATTTACCAAGCCGGGGCTGGTTGAACTGCGCGGCAATTCAACGCTGATGGAGGTCATCTCCAATGCCGGGGGCATCACGGTCAATGCTTCAGAAACCCTTATTGTAAAACGGAAAATCCTTAAGCCGGATGGTCCGGGCGAGGATCTTACGATCGTCGTAGACCTGAACAGACTGCTTGAAAAAGGTGACATCAGCACCAATATCATGGTCAAGGACGGCGACAGCATTTATGTTCCCCGAGCGGCCTTCATCTATGTAAGCGGAGAAGTCAAGACACCGGGTGCTTATAAGGTCACCAAGGGGCTGACGGTCCTGCGTTCGATCACGCTCGCCGGCGGTTTTACCCAGAAGGCCTCAAAAGACAGGACCACCATCGTCCGGAAGACGGACCGCGGCGAATTCACTCTCGAAGCGCACATGGAAGATCAGGTCATGCCTGACGACATCATCGTCGTACCTGAAAGTTTCTTTTAGGACGGGGGAAGGCATCAATTGAACATGCCAAACGAAGAAATACATTTACGGGATTACTGGCGGGTTCTCCTGAAGCGCCGCCGGATTGCCGTTCCTTTTTTTGCCGTTGTCGTCGTGATTGTGGCGGTCTACTCGTTTGTGGCAACCCCGGTCTATCAGGGGACGGTTCAACTGCTGGTCGACAATGAGCGCAACCAGACCCTCAACTTCAGCGAGGGGGGGACGGCGCTCATCCAGCAGAAGGATATGGCCGATTATTTCAACACCCAGAAGACAATTATCAACAGCCGCCTTTTTGCTGACCGGGTGGCCCGCAAGCTCCAGCTCGACAGAAACAGCTATTTTAAAGCGCTCAAGGAAAAACAGAACAGCGGCCTCAAGGCAACCATAGCAGCGACGGTCAGGAGTCTTTTTCCTGATCGGGCCAAACAGGCCGGGCCGTTTTCGGAGTATAAATTCCGCGAAGAGCTAGACCCGTTTATTACCAACGTGCTGCTGGAAAACATCACGCTTGAAACAGAAAAACGCTCCAACATAATGAAAATCAAATACTCGGCAACCGATCCGACCGTCGCTGCGGTGATGGCAAACGGCATCGCCGAAGCGTTCATAGAGCATAATCTTGATATACGGGTCAAGCCGTACCGTGACGCCGCCGAATGGCTCTCGTCCCGCCTGGTCGAGTTAAAGGCCAAGGTCGGCGAATCTGAAAATCAGCTCCAGCGCTACAAGGAGGGGAAGGGGGTAGTTTCCTTTGAAGCCAGGGAGAATATCCTCAACCAGAAGTTGCAGGAGCTGACGACCCAGCTTGTCCAGACCGAAAGCAAACGGCAGGATGCCGAAATCAAGTATCGCCAGATTCAATCCGTAATCGACAAGCCGGAATTGCTTGCAACCGTGCCGGACATCATGAACAACATCGTCATTCAGGGGCTGCGCAATGAAGAGCTGTCGCTACGGAGACAGGTGTCGGAACTGTCGGAAAAATATGGTGATAAGCATCCCCAGCTCATCAAGGTCAATTCCCAGCTGGAGATGGTCAAGCGTAGCATCAACCTGGAAGCCCGGAAAATGCTCGGTGCCGCCAAGGCAGACTATGAAGTCGCACTAAGCAGGGAGAACTCGCTCAGACGGGGGTATGAAGAGCAGAAACGGGAGGTCCTGGGTCTGACCCGCAAAGCGATCGACTTCAACGTTATCGCCGGTGAATCGGGGAGCAACAAGCAGTTCTATGACCTGCTGCTCAAGAAACTCCAGGAAGCATCCCTGTCAGGCGGCATGAGCGTCTCGAACATCCAGATCGTCGACAATGCGATCATTCCGGACGGGCCGATCAAGCCGAATCGGATCAAGAATATGCTGCTGGCCCTGCTGTTGGGGCTGTTCGGCGGGATTTCGGCCGCCTTCTTCATTGAATACATGGATGATACGATCAAAACCGCCGAGGATGTCGACAAGGCCATCAACCTGCCGCTGCTCGATATTGTGCCGTTGACCGACGTCAAGGACGGACCGCTCTTCGTACTCTCAAATCCAAAATCGGCTACGGCCGAATCATTTCGAACCATCCGTACCGGCATCATGCTTTCGTCACTCGATGAAAATCCGCTCAAAGTCCTGCTGGTCACCAGCGCCACCCCCAACGAAGGCAAATCCACTATTGCCACAAATCTGGCGGTGGCCATGTCCCAGATGGGTGAGCGGGTTCTGCTGATCGACGTCGATCAGCGCCGCCACAACCTGCATGAATTCTTTGCCACCGACAACAGTATCGGCATTAGCAACCTGATCATAGATCCCGCCTTGCGGCTTCCGGATGCAATCAAAAAAATAGATGCTCTACCGAACCTGTCGCTGATCACCGGAGGTACGCTGGCCCCCAACCCGTCCGAGCTGCTCGGTTCAGAACGGATGAAGACGCTGGTCGCCGGGTTGAGGGAACAGTATGACCGCATCATTTTAGATTCTCCCCCCTTGATGGCTTTTTCCGATTCGCTCTTGCTGTCGCGCCTGTCCGACGGTGTTATCCTGGTCGCCTGGGGGGGGAGGACGCCGCGCGCTTCGATTATCAAAGCGGCCGATTCACTCAAAGGGGTCGGCGCCAGAATCGTCGGAATTGTTCTGAATAAAATCGATATAACCCGCCATTCAAACTATTCCTATTATTCCTATTATTACTCGGGCAGCAAAGGTTCAAAGAAGAAGCAGAAGTGATAGATCTACATTGCCATATTCTTCCGGGGGTCGATGATGGCCCGTCAACGATGGCCGAAGCCGTAGCGATGTGCCGGGCTGCGACGGCAGACGGCATCCGGACGGTCGTTGCTACCCCTCACTATAAGCCGGGCAGCTTCACCTGGAACCCCGACGAGCAACGGACAGCAATCACCGCGCTGCAAAGTGAGATCGATGTCGCCGGACTCCTGCTGACGATCCTCCCTGGTGCCGAAATTGCCTTCTGCCACGAACTGCCGGAACTGTTGAAGAGCGGCCCGCATCTCACCATCAACCGTGGCTGCTATTTCCTGCTTGAATTCAGGCCGGATGCCGTACCTGCCAATGTGGAGATCTTCCTCAGCTCGATGATCGATGCCGGTTACTTGCCGATCATAGCCCACCCGGAACGCAACTTCTGGTTCACCCGCCGCCATGACATTCTGACGTCACTCGTCCGCCGTGGAGCGCTGTTGCAGATCACCGCCGCCAGTCTGCTCGGAGAGTTCGGTGCCGATGTGCGCAGTTTCAGTCAGCAGCTGCTCAGCAACAATCTTGTCCAGATCATCGCCAGCGATGCCCACAACCCTGGCGACCGTCCGGCCCTGCTTGCGGCGGCGGTCAGAGCCGCAGCAGAGCAGATAGGAGCGGATCGGGCTGCCGCTCTGGCCACCTCAAACCCGCTGGCTGTGATAAACGGCATCCGCCTGGCTTCCCCGGAAAAAGCCGGATATCTGAACACGGAAGCTCCGCCGCGCTCAACGTCCTGGTTTCGGCGCCTGCTGGGATTTTCGTCATGAAGGCCCTGCTGCCGGCGCTGAACTACCTGCTGGAAAAAGGTGTCATCACCCTCCTGATCTTCACTCCGCTCGCATTCGGCACGGTGCAGAAGTGGTCTGTTTCGCTGATGGAGATCGGTGCCTTTCTGCTCCTGACCATCTTCCTGCTCAAAGGCACCATTGCCGGATCAGCGGATAATCCGGCTGGACCAAAGTGCGATCCCCGATACCTTGAAACCGGCGGCTTTGAACCTTTGAAGCGAGGCGCCCTCAAATCGGCTTTCATTCTCCTCTTCCTTTTTCTAGGCAGTGTGCTGCTGCAACTGCTGCCGCTGCCGGACTTCATTTTGCGGCTTGTGTCACCGACCGCACTGCAACTGTATGAAAAATTCGGCGACAGAGCAGCATCGCTCCATACCATCAGCATCAACCGCTTCGCTACCCGCCAGGAACTGCTGCTCCTGCTGGCTTATCTCTCCGTTTTTATCGTCATCATCGGCCATTTTCGGACCAAAAACCAGCTCCGCACGCTGGTAATGGCAATTTTCTACATCGGCGGATTCCTGATCCTGTTTGCGCTGGTGCAGAAGGGCACCTGGAACGGCAGGATCTTCTGGTTCTATCCGGTGGAAGAGTATCTGATCTCAGGCAAAGGTATCTGGGGTCCCTACATCAACCGCAACCATTTCGCCGGCTATCTTGAAATGGTAATTCTGCTCGGGTTGGGGCTGCTGATTTACTCTGCGCCCGGCCGGAGATCGTCCCCGGATGCGTTGCAGTCCAACCGGGTCGCCCGCTTTCTTGCCAGTCCGAATTTTGCGGTCTTTACCTCCTGCTTTATTGCCGTTCTGATCATGACCGCCGCCCTGTTCGCCACGCTTTCCCGGGGTGGGATCGCGGCTTGTGTCACATCCTTCATCTTCTTTGTCTGGATCACGCGTAAACGGCACGCACTTAAGAGTCGTACGCTGCTCCTCGCGCTGCCGGCCCTGGTGGTCTCCGCCGTGGTCGTGTTCGCTGCATGGGACCGCATCGAAAACCGCTTTGAGGGTGGCGGCTACATCGACCGCGCCACCGTCTGGAACGATTCGCTCGGCATCCTGCGCGATTACCCCCTGTTCGGCAGCGGCTTGGGGGCGTTTGAGTCCACCTATTTGCGCTATCAGTCCAGGCACAGCCAGACCCTGTATGATCACGCCCACAACGACTATATCGAGGCCATGACTGACACCGGACTGATCGGCACATCCCTTGCCGGCGGCGCGGCGATTCTGCTCTTTTCAGCACTCTACCAGCAGTGGCGGACCAAACGGAGCACCTATGCGCAATGCATCGGGGCTGGCGGCCTCTCCTCCTCTGTCGCCCTTGCGGTGCACAGTTTCACCGACTTCAACCTGCATATCCCGGCCAACGCCCTGCTCTGTACCGTTGTCATCGCCATAACCTATGTTGCCGTCTACAATCTAAGCGACAGCCGCAGTGCTTCATATTTGCCGCCGGACTCGGGTCAGGCAGGCAAAAGCGTCCACGGTTCACCCTTCTCCGTGTACGCTTCCCGGATCGCCATACTCCTCCTCGGCACCATGCTGCTCTACTTCCCGGCATCTTCCTTCATGGCAGATTACCATTACGGCCGGATCAGCCGCATCCTGGATGACCCTGCAACCGACTACCTCGACATGATGCCGCTCCTTCTTGCGACCCTGCCGGACTATCGTGCTGCGCTTCACGCCGCGGAGCGGGCACACGCCCTGGAACCGAACCAGGCGCTCTACGCAGCGACGGTAGCTGAACAGTACGCCCGGCTCGGTCGCTGGGCTGCAGCCCTTGAACTGACGAATTCGCCTTTGCCAACAGGAGTCCCGGAGCAGGACCATTCCTTCCGACAGGCCGAGCGCTATCTGCAGACCGCAGTCAGGCTGGAGCCGACCAACCCGGACTATCACCTGGCGCTGGCCGACATTTATGATGTTTACCGGAAGGATACAGTAAAGGTTGATGCCGAATTGAAACTGGCTGCAGAGGCGTTTCCGATCAATGGCGCCGTCCGGAATGCGGTTGCGATGCACTACCTGTTGGCCGGGCGGAAGAATGAGGCGCTGGCACAGGCCCGGCAGCTTGCGAAAAGTGACGACAGCTATAAACTTTACGAGTCACCACAGAAAGCCGATACCCTGGAGCGGATGCCGCAGTGGTATGTGAACATGCTTTATCGAAGCTACCTTTTTAATGCTCTCGAAATAGCCTGGAGGGTTACGAGAAATCCGCAGGTTGTGCAATCGATGGTGCCGGATTCTCCTGAAGCGCAGATCGTGTTGGGTGTGTTCATGGATAGCAAGGGGATTGAGCTGGAGTGAGCGCATGTTGGCCGGCGAGGCCAACACTGCTATGCCTGACTGGGTGGTGGGGAAGGTGATGGACTCCTTGAACGATCGGGGAAAGGCTCTTAAGGGGGCGCGGGTGCTGGTGCTAGGCATCGCATATAAGAAGAATGACATGCGAGAGTCCCCCAGTGTCGAGTTGATGGAAAAGCTGCAGAATAAAGGAGCGATTGTTGCCTACAGTGACCCATATGTGCCGATCTTCCCCAAAATGCGGGAGCATTATTTCGACCTGAAGAGTGCGGCGATTACGCCCGAGACGCTACGGGGAGGATATGACTGCGTGCTTGTCGGCACCCATCATGATACTTTTGATTATGAGATGATACGGGAGAATTCAGTTATGATAATAGATACACGAGGAGTGTATCGCAGCGATGCGATAAATCTAGTTAAGGCCTAAATACAGAGAGATACTGTTGAATGTGGAAACCACATAATTTAAGAATGTCAGGCACCGCCGGCCTTTTCTAAGGGAATCAGCATTAACTCCCCGGAATATTGCCGTTGTGAGAGACACCAATTGTCCTTATTAACTCAAATAGCTATAACTTTTGCTACCCATAAAGAGAGCGTCAAGACGCATCGAAGCGCAATTAAGTCGATCGGAGCTCTTGCCAGTGGTAATCTTGTCGGCTCGCTTCTTGGTGCTGTGGGTGGAATTCTCGTTGCCCGCTTTATCGGACCGGATGTCAATGGGCAATTTCGTCTCTTTACCATCCCTCTGATGTATCTAACCTTTCTTCATCTCGGTACTTTTGACGGCCTGAGTCGTCAGATTCCTTTTTTTATCGGTCAAAACCGGTCGGATCATGTAGAAAAGATTGCTTCCGCTGCAGGAGCCTGGAACCTCTTTGTCACAAGTGTTGTTGCATCAGTTTTTTTGCTCCTTGCCTTTTGGGGGCTTTTGCAGGGAAATTACGCAGATGCGGTCGGTTGGCTCTCTCAGGCTTTGACCTGTGCCAGCATCTTTTATGGCTGTTATCTAGCGGCAACCTACCGGACTCTCAACAATTTCGTAGTTCTTGCCCGCATCCAGCTCATTCAGTCAATGCTTGCATTTTGTTTGGTCTTTACTGTCGCACTCTGGGGATTTTATGGCTTGTGCATGCGATCTGCCGTACCTGCAGTACTTGCCGTCTGGCTCTATCACCGTGCTAGACCTCTGCGCATGCGTCTCCGCTTCGATTTTGTTGCATTCAAAGAGGTTGTTAAGATCGGTATGCCCCTCTGCTTCTGGGGGACGCTCTATACTTCCTTATGGATGGCTGCCGAATATTCTCTGATGCTGCACTTTGGCGGGGTCAAATCCGTGGGGCTTTTTTCCATCGCTGTCATCATGCGTGAGAGCCTTTTGATACTGCCGCAATCTGTAAATCAAGTCTTCATGCCGCGTGTAATTGAATCATATGCTCGAGAGGGAGGAGTTAGAGGGGCCGCTCAACGTACATTTAAAGCAGCCGGAACCCTCACTTTTTTTATGGTAATGGTTGTTCTCGTGATCTCGGTATTGCTCAATTATTTTGTTCCTTTATTTATCCCAAAATACGTTGACGGGCTGCCGTTGATGAAGGTCTGTATTTGGTTTGCCGTCATCCATGCGGCAAGTTTACCGCTTAATGGACTTGTGGCGACCGGGCGAAGCTGGCTGTATGGTAAAGGCGTACTGGCGGGTTTGCTTGCTTTTCCGTTAGCAGTTTACTTGCTAAATCCTCTCATCGGAGGCATGTTGGCAGTCGTTGTTGGGTCGCTCTTTGGTCGTTTGACCAGAACTGTTGTTGCCTATATAGATCTCCTCATACTCATGCGAAAGGAATCAAGATGATGTCTGACTGTGCATTTCTTCGTCCTGCTCACGACATTAATTGTAAAGACACTGTTGACAAGCAGGTCTACATCGCTTTTTGCATTGGTATGATGTTCAACTTGGCTTCAATATTTATCGGTAACCCTTATATAATATCGCTATTGGCAATTCCAATTGCTGCAGTAATGACTTTCAGGTGGTTAAATAACCCGTTACCATGGGTCGTTCTTGTTTCTGTCTTTGCGGCGAATCCTGTCAATCTTGACGCACCTATTTCCCTTAACCTGTACTTTGCAATTTTTTTACTTGTTCTAAAAATGCAATATTTAGATCGGTTGCCCTCATGGATTTACTTATCCCTTTTAACTGCTCTAATTTCGATTATTGGTAGCATTATAAACTGGAGTGCTACCAGTGATTTATCTACACAAATTGCAGCCATAATTAATTACATTTTAGGCCCATTTTTCCTTATTCCTCTAATATATTTTAGATTGCAATCAGTACATGATTCGGATTCTCTGATTAAAGGAATTGTTCTATCACTGATAATTCCTTCGATTTCATACATGCTTCTAGCTCATTTTTTTGGAGATCCAACAATAGACAAAAATTCAGCTTTTGAAGATTTTATCAACGTAAACACCTATCATCTAGGCAACGTTGATATAAATCTTATTCGCACTCAGGCAGGGATTCCGCTTGCAGTCTTTATTTGTTCTTCCTTTTCTATAATTCTCTGTGCTGTTTCAAATAGAATTCGTCAGATTGCCGCTATTTTTTTGATTCTCACAATATTTTTGTTGTTGGTAACTGGAAGCGTTGGCAGCAGTCTAGCAGCATTGTGCGGAATAATGCTGCTGCTTTACATCGCCAGACGGTACATGTCACTAAAAAGATATGTTATGATTTTACCCATAGCAATTGTGTTTGCTCTGGTTGGTTGGAGTCAGTTACCGCAAGAAATTAAAGACTATGCTGGCAGTCGTTATGAAGAGCGATTCTCTGGAACTGGCGTTGATACGTCTGATCGTAGTGAACGATGGCTTTTGTCCCTTGAATATCTCCTGAAAAATCCTGAAGGTCGGGGGTGGGATCTCTATGTTGCGCCTATTGGCGTCTACCCTCACAATGAATATCTCTCTTACGGAATTGCTTTTGGTATTATTTGCAGTTTTATATACTTAGTTGTTCCGGCAAAAATTTTGTTCTTTCTGCTTAATATTAAAATCCACTCTAATAATCCTGCGCAGCTTGCAATTCTCCTGGCCGGTATTGGTGCAATAACAGTTTTTCTCATCAACTCATTTACGGATCATCTCTCGGCCAACCGCTGGTACTTTAATGTGGTCTGGTCAATTATCTGGTATTGCTACTTTACAGTTCGTGTAAATAGTAAATCTTACGGCAACTGATGGATGAGCAAATGAATTAATGGCGATTACTTTAATGTCGGAAAGATTAAAGCGAGGTAGGCATGGTCTCTATAATAAAAAAACAACTTAAAAAAAGTGACTGCATAAAAAATATATATTTACATATTGTCAAAGATATTTTTTCCCTTCTGTATGCGATATCACCTGCTCTTGCAAGCAGATATCTTTATAGAAGAAGTACAGGTAAAAAACTCAATTTAAAAAATCCAAAGGATTTCAATGAAAAGCTACAGTGGCTGAAACTATATTGGCAGCATCCCCTTGTAGTAAAGTGTGCAGATAAATATACCGTTAGAGAATATGTAGAAAACTGTGGTTGTGGTGAAATATTAAATGAACTATACGATGTATACGAGGATACTTCCCAAATCACTTGGGATAATCTACCTCAGAAATTTGCCATAAAGTGTACCCATGGTTGTGGTTTTAATGTCATATGTGTTGATAAAAGCAAGCTTGATAAGGATCAAACAATAAACAAGCTTGACACTTGGTTAAAGATTAAATATGGACGATATGTTGGGGAAAGTCATTATGACAAAATGAAGCCCAGAATAATATGTGAACGTTATATTGAGACAGATGCTGGTTTATTGCCTAATGATTACAAGATTTACTGCTTTAATGGGAAACCTGAATTTGTGCTAGTTTGTGGAAATAGAAATACAGAACTAACGCTTCATTTTATGGATTCTAATTGGCTCCCTATGAATATAGGGATTGACAAATTCTCAAAAGGTGACACGCCTGTAAAGCCAGATAGTTTCAATTTAATGTTTGAGTTTGCTGAAAAACTGGCAGCTCCATTCCCGTTTGTGAGAGTGGATTTTTATGATTTTAATGGGAAACCGCTTTTAGGAGAAATGACATTTACTCCTGCTGGATGTCAGGCAACATATTATAGTGAATACGGATTGAACCGATTAGGTGAGCTTTTGGTTTTGCCGGAGAAGTATGCAGTATAAAGTGACGTTGTAGCATCTACAAATGACAAAGTAATGTTGTAAGCTATATCGTCAGAGTACATAACAAGGATATCTCTTGATGAACATTAAAATCACTTTCGGCATGATAGTGCTCAATGGTGAACCCTACGTACGCTATAATCTGCGTTCGCTGTACCCGTTTGCGCATCAGATTATTGTTGTCGAAGGTGCGTGTCCGTCGGCTGCCGCTGTTGCAACGGTTGATGGCCATTCAACTGACGGAACACTGGCTCTTCTACAAGAATTTAAACTTAATGAAGACCCGGATGACAAGATTATTATTGTTACCGCTCAGGATGATGGCCACCTGAATGGTTTTTGGTCAGAAAAGAACGAAATGTCCCAAGCCTATGCACGACGAGCAACAGGCAATTATCTCTGGCAGGTTGATTCGGACGAGTTTTATCATGAGGATCAAGTTAAGCGGTTAATGGGAATCTTGGAAAGAGAAAAGCCCGATACCGTCTCTTTCCCAATGATCACTTTCTGGGGCGGACTCGATTACATCACAGACAGTTTTTATCTCATACGCGATAACGCTAGAGAATACCACCGCCTCTTTGCATGGGCACCAGGCTACAGCTACAAAACACACTTCCCGCCAACAGTTGTAGATGAGAATGGCGTTGACCTCAGGAAAAAACATTGGCTTCGTGCTCGTGACATTGAAAAATATAATATATTTCTATATCACTATTCACTTCTATTTCCACTACAAGTTTTTAATAAGGTCAGTTACTACAAAGCACGTAACTGCAACGACATCGATTCATGGGAAGAGTCGGTGTACCGGAGGTTGGAAAAACCATTTCGAGTGCACAATGTCTACCGACACATCGGTTGGCTTGAGCGATTTAGTGGAGAACATCCTTTGCAGGTTTCAAAAATGATGAACGACATTGCAAATTTTTCTATCTTGGTAGAAACAAGAGACTGCGCTGATGTTGAACGGTTGTTATCAAGCCGTCTTTATTTACTCAGCACAATGGTACTGAAGGTTATAGCTCATATTATGTCACATCAACCGTTTAATTTTCTTTACAAGGCTTTTGAGTCGCTTAAATACAGGCTGGCTATACTCAAATAACTTGGAGGCAAGTTGAGGTTATGAAGATACTTTGGTTCACCAATCATATAATGCCGGAATTAGCTCTTACGCTTGGCAGGCGGTCGGAAGTTGTCGGTGGATGGATGCCATCACTTCTCAACGCTATTCGAACTGCTGCGGGAATTGAACTTGCCATTGCAACCAAAGACCCGGAAGTAAATGACCTTTCTAAGCACGTTATTAACGGCGTGACCTATTTTCGTCTACCCGCTTCGAAACAATATGACACAAAATTACAATCCAAATTTGTAGATGCTTGTACCGATGCCATAAGCGCTTATCAGCCGGATATTATTCATGTGCATGGCACGGAGGATGTTTATGGCCTGTTCACTGCTCTTCCTGCTTGTACGTGTCCAACGGTTATATCTATTCAAGGTTTGATTCATGTCTGTAGTCAGCATGTAATGGGAGGTCTCAAACTGGGAGAGTTTCTTTCAGCAGGCAAAACAGGCCTGCTTGCTTGGTTAAGATATCTTTTGCAAGAGTATCAATGGGCAAACCGTGGTCGGTCCGAGCAAAAAATAATTTCCGGAAACAATAATTTCATCGGTCGCACAACATGGGATAAGGCTCACGTTTTGGCCGTGAACCCTGCTGCCCAATATTACTATGGTGGGGAAGTTCTTAGACCGGAATTTTATAAGTCCAGTTGGAATATTGGGAACATAACGCGGTACACAATATTCTGTACTGCCGCACATTCTCCCTTGAAAGGTTTCCACTGGCTCTTGCAAGCGGTGTCGTTATTGCGCCAGGAGTTTCCCAATATAGATGTACGTATCGCGGGGGCGTTATGGAACGAAAACAAAGGTTTTGGTTATTATGGGCGCTTTATTAAGAAACTTATTGATAAGTATGAATTATCTTCTCATGTTACCTCACTACCCTCTTTAGGGGCAAAAGAAGTATCTGAAGAGTTGAGAACGGCACATGTCTTTGTCATTCCGTCACTTATCGAGAACAGTCCAAATAGCCTTGCAGAAGCTATGATTGTCGGCACTCCCAGTGTTGCATCTTTTGTAGGTGGCATCCCGTCGATTATTGATGATGGAGAAACGGCCCTTGGTTTTCCTTCGGGCGATGCTGCGTATCTGGCCTATTGTATCCGCTGCATTTTTACCGATGACGCCCTAGCACAGAACCTTTCAGAGAAAGCACAAACCGTGGCAGTGAAACGTCATGAGCCTAAAGATATTGTTTCCAGGCAGTTGGAAATCTATCGGCAAATATTAACTGCGGGAAAAAGTAATTCAATTAGTTTGGCGACAAATGATGTTCTCGCTGGGACGATCGATTCTGGTGATCTACTAACAGTACATGAACAAGTGCCATAGGTGATATCTTGAAATTATCAATATACGATCTGGAACATCAATGATTACATTTCTCTCTAGTCCTAAAGCTTTTGTTGGTCATGCAGGCAAAATCCAAAAGAACGCAATTCTTAGTTGGCTCTCAGTACACTCATATGTGGAAGTGATCATCTACGGTGACGGTGAGGGGGTATCCGAAGCATGTCGTGAAATGGGAGTGTCCCACGTTTCCGATATTGCATGCAGCCCCTCCGGTGTGCCATTTTTTAACGGCATTGTTGAACATGCAAAGAAACATGCGCGAAACGATATGCAGTGCTATCTTAACTGTGACATCCTTTTGACCCCACATATTGCAAATATTTCTTCACTCATAACCTTTCCTCGCTATCTTGTCATCGGCCAGAGATTTGACCTTGCTGAAGGTGTTGATCTGACCATTACTCCAAGCTGGAAGCAGGAGCTTACGCAACTTGCTGACAAAGGCCTGGCGACTCTTCACGCTCCAACCGGGATTGACTATTTCGTGTTCCCTCGCGGATTGTGGTATGGCCTGCTGCCGCTCGTCATCGGCCGGGCAGGTTACGACGGGGCTCTGCTTGCGTTCTGTCTTAGTCATGACATACCGATTATTGATGGGACATGTGCAATTCCTGCAATACATCAATTTCACGATTATGGTCATGTTGCCGGGGCAAAAAAAGAAATATGGAGTGGTGGGGATGCTGCCAACAACTACTCATTACATAATGTTAAGCGCGGCACTCCGACTATAACTGATGCTGTCTTGCAATTGCATGATATGGCTCTTTACGACATCGCGGGTGAAAAAAACTACCTGCGTACTCTTGAATTGAAATTGAGATTTCGCTGGCGTTTCAAGCTACTTTCACTTGTAGTAAGGGTCTTGATGAGAGTTATTTACCCCGCTGACATTTCTACTTCAAACCGGCGTACTACCACAGATGTGCTTGATTGCTTTTGAGCCGGTTTCAGTATCTTAAACTTTCAGCATTATTGAGGGCGTATGACGCATAAAACCTTAATTATTCACAACATAATTTCACCTTATAAGACGGAACTATTCAATTCTATTTATAATATACACCCCGATATTTTAGTTCTATATATCTCCCCAACTGAGAAACGGAGAGATTGGAAAATAAATACTTCCGATTTGTTATTTCCTTACGAAGTAATGTATGACGCCCCATGTGACCAGGTGAAGCCGTATAATCTTTTTGTAAAAACATATAGAAGTTTGAGCCGGATTAACCCGGATATACTGGTAATTGACGGGTATTCGTATTCATCATCTTGGGCTGGTTTGTTGTGGGCTAAGCTGAATGGTAAAAAAACTATCTTATGGTCTTCGTCAAATGCATGTGATCATGAACGAGTTTTCTACAAGGAATGGATAAAAAAATTATATGCAACCAAGTTCGATGCCGCGAACGTGTATGGTTCAAATAGCCGAGATTACCTTCTAAGTTTGGGGGTCAACCGAGGTGTTATCTCCATTGTAGGAAATAATACTGATAACGATTTTTATTACAAAGAGACACAACTTCTCTTAAATCAGAGAGAAGAGTTGTGTCATCAATATAAAGTTCCTCGTAATAATTTTTTATTTATTGGCAGGTTTTCTGCTGAGAAGAATCTGTTCAATCTTATTGAAGCGTATCAAAGTATCGACGAAAAAAAACGCTCTGAATGGGGACTTATTTTGCTTGGTGATGGTCCACTGAGGGAGGATATCGATCAATATATTGAAGAGCATAAGCTTTCTAATATTATATTGCCCGGTTTTATACAGAAACAGGATATTCCAAAGTTTATGGCAATTAGTGATGTGTTGGTATTGCCAAGCATTTCGGAGCCATGGGGGTTAGTGATAAATGAGGCCATGGCTGCCGGAATTCCTTGCATAGTTTCAAATAAATGTGGCTGCTATCCGGATCTTGTCAAGGACGGAATAAACGGTTTTTCGTTTGATCCATATGACGTCAGCGAGTTAACTGCAATAATGAACGATATTGTATATAAGCGGGTTGACTTGAGGACACTCTCACAAAATGCATTATCAATCATGACTCAATATACTCCTGATAATGCCGCTAAAATTATTGTAGAGACCGTCAATCAGGTCATGGAGACAGTATGAGTTTGAGTGTCATCAACCGGCAACGACTGAAGAGGGCTATCTCAAGCACATTCTCCTTATTTAATAATTCGCCAAAAAACCTTTCGGTGATTTTGAACTACCATTCGGTACACCCGACTCACCACAACGCTACAACTCCTGATGACTTTGAAACACAGATGGAGTATCTCAAATCAGAATTTACCGTGATTTCTCTTGTGGATTTTCAAACCTTAAGGCAATCCGATAGTGATTTGCCAGATAAGGTCGCTGTAATCACATTTGATGATGGCTATGAGGATAATTATCAATATGCTTTTCCCATATTAAAAAAGCTGGAGTTACCGGCAACTATTTTCGTCAGCACTGCGTATATTGATGGTGACGTTGATATCACGCAACGATATTTTACCTATCGTGGCTTAACGCCGTTAACGTGGGATCAGATACGGGAGATGAAGCAAAGCAGGATTTCTTTTGGTGGGCATACTGATAGTCACCAAATATTATCTGAAATTTTAATTGATGATGCAAAGAGAGAAATTATACTGTCAAAAAGTAAACTGGAAGCGCGACTTGGTGAGCCCGTCACGCATTTCGCATATCCATTGGGCCAACCATGGACATTTAATCCCGCTATTATAGACATTTTACGCGAAAGCGGGTTCTCTCTTTCATGTGCTACGATCTGGGGAAGTGACAATTCACATACAGATATGTTTGCTCTTCACAGAATTAGAATTGATGCAGTTGATACCGTAATGGATTTCAAGAATAAAGTCCTTGGGAAATGGGATTTTACAAGCATTTTTCAAACGATAAAAGCTCGTTGGTCATAGTGCGCTGCCTACACAGGTGGTCAATATTACAACAATCCACTCAGCATATTCTGCTCGTGAGTTAAATGAAAATATTACAAATTAATACAGTTTGTGGTGTCGGCAGTACGGGGCGGATTGCAACCGATTTGCACTCA
>Ga0134124_10001177_pt1 | contig 20973 bp, 6 predicted proteins | sample KB304_FD_96880 | JGI IMG/M metagenome (GOLD analysis project Ga0134124, IMG submission 96880) | Terrestrial soil microbial communities without Nitrogen fertilizer from Kellogg Biological Station, Michigan, USA - KB3-0-4 | ecosystem: Environmental > Terrestrial > Soil > Unclassified ... | reverse complement strand
TCTGAAATACGAGCGCTACTTGAAACAGCGGCGTATGACTCAGACTGCGTTCCGGCTGCATCGCATCGACCAGTCTTTCGAAGGGCAGATCCTGATGCGCATACGCCTCAAACGCCGTCTCCCGCACTCTTCCCAGCAATTCCAGAAACGTCGGATGCCCGGATAGGTCCGCTCTCATCACGAGGGTGTTTACAAAGAACCCGATCAACCCCTCCACCTCAGCAGCAGTCCGTCCCGCCACCGGCGTTCCCACCGCAAACTCCTGCTGCCCCGAGTAGCGATACAAAAGCGTCTCGAACGCCGCCAGCAACGTCATGAACATCGTCGCGCCTTGCCGCCGGCTCAGCTCATTGAGCGCTTTCGTTAGCTCAGCGGGAAAGCGCGCCGCCCGTCGCGCCCCACGCGAGCTTTGCACCGCCGGCCGCGGTCGGTCCTTCGGTAATTCCAGCATCGCCGGCAGGCCACCCAGTTGCTGTTTCCAATATGAGATCTGTTTCTCTAATAGATCTTCTTGCAGCCACTGCCGCTGCCAGATCGCATAATCAACATACTGCACCGGCAGCCGCGCCAGCGGCGACGATCTGCCCAACGCGTAATCGTCGTACAGCGTCGTCAGCTCTCTGATCAGGATCCCCAGGGACCAGCCATCGCTTACGATGTGGTGCGTGTTAATCACCAGTACATGTTCCGTTTCACCCGACTGCACCACCGTCACCCGCAACAACGGTCCCTTTTCCAAGTCGAACGGATGCCGTACTTCCTCCGCCAGCAGGCGCCCTATCTCAGCTTCGCGCGCGTCTCGCTCCAGACCACGCAAGTCAGAAACAGTGAACGTCACCGCCGCAGTTTCCGAAATCACCTGGACAGGCTGTTCCGCAACCACTGCGAACCTCGTGCGCAACACCTCGTGTCTCAGCGTCAGCGCTTCGAAAGCCCGCCGCAGGTGCTCCACCTGCAAAGCTCCCCTCACCCGAAACGCCGCCGGCAGGTTGTAGAACGCCCTTTCCTTCTCCAACTGGTCCAGAAACCACAGGCGCTCCTGCGCAAACGACAGCGGCAACGGGCCCTCTCGCGCCACGCGCGTGATCGGCGGGATTGAGACCTCTCCCTCTAATTGCCCCAACGTCCGCGCCAGCCGGGCCACCGTCGGCGCTTCAAACAAACTACGCACCCTGAGCTGCACCCCCAGCGCATCCCGCACACGCGAGATCAGCGAGACCGCCAGCAACGAGTGACCACCCAATTCGAAGAAGTTGTCGTTCACACCGACCCGCGCAACCTTCAGCACCTCCGCCCAGATGCCCGCCAACAACTCCTCCAGATCACTGCGTGGAGCCACGAACTCGCCCACGCTTTGCGCCTCGCTGCGCGGCGCCGGCAACCGGCGCCGATCTATCTTTCCATTCGGAGTCAACGGCAGCTCATCCAACTCCACGTACACTGCGGGCACCATGTACTCCGGCAGACGCTCTTCCAAATGCCGTTTCAGCTCCGGCACTAGACTGCGCCAATTCGTTTCCCGCACGGGATTGTTTGCGTATTCGCGCCAGTCGGCTTTGTGGCTGGCCTGTCGTATTTCAACGTGCGGAGTATGCGGCTTGCGGATCAGGACATCGTATTTACCGACTTCTTTAGACCACGTGACTTCAACACCGTAGCCGGAATCAGCGAGGGCCCAGAATTCTTCAGGATCCTCGGCAATCTGTTCTGACTCCAAAGCTTCGCGCAACTCGCCTACGGTCTGTGGTCCAGTGCCGCCGCGGAGAAGTTCCAGCGCCCTTACCTCATTTGCAATACGCGCGTTAGGAACGCCCGTGACTAATACATATTCCGGCTGCTCCTCGTTCAAGAATCGGCGTAGCCGCGTCAGATCAACGTCACCGTCGCGCCAATCAAATCGATTGCCTGCGAACGGTAATGGTTTCTCTTTTCCGAGCTGTAGCACTACGTCGTAACGAAACTGCGTCAGCTCGTTCCGGTAGCGACCACGTTTTAGCTGAATCTCGACGTCACTAATCTGCGGGAACTGATCCTTTAGCCAGATGAAAAATGCGGGATCTACGAGCAACTCCTGCTCCTGCGCTGCGTCAGTTTCGACTCGCTGCAAGAGTGTCTTTGAGTCGAGCGATGAGGAAGCGTTCTGCAATTCCACGGCGGCGTGAAATGCGTGCAGTAGCGGGAGACTACGCAGATCTCCCAAAAACACTGACCCACCAGGCTGCACGGTTTCGATAACTCCCTTCAAAACGTCGAGAAGGTATTCGACACCTGGGAAATACTGGACCACCGAGTTCAGGATCACGGTATCAAAGCTTCCCTTCTCGATAGCCGTGAAGTCGTCGGCCCTCTGCTGCGAAACCGTGACGTTCCGAAACTCAGCCAACGCAATTTGACGTTTCACATACTCTATCGACGCTGGGGTAAGATCGGTTCCGTGAAAACCGAAACAGTGTGGTGCAATCCGAAATAACAGTAGACCAGTTCCACAACCGATCTCCAGAACACGTCGCGGTCTCAGCAACAATATTCTTTCAACTGTTCGGTCCACCCAGTCGCGCATCTGACCGGAAGGAATTGGTTCTCCTGTATAGCTACTGTTCCAACCTGCAATGTTGAAGACCGGATCGACCGGCGCAGCGGTTTGTTTGTAAGCGCTGTCCCAGACGTGTTGCCAACGGCTGATCTGCTCGACCTGTGAGGCATCGTTGCTTGCAACATGCCGTCGATCGAGAGCTACATAGGCTACCAGGCGCCGTTCGCCCTCCACGTCTTCACGCGCGACTACAACGCTTTCACGCACCTGTGTATGCTGGCGTAAGACAGACTCAATTTCGCCGAGCTCGATCCGGAAACCACGGATCTTCACCTGATGATCGATGCGTCCGAGATATTCGATTTCCCCGTTCGCCAGATAGCGGGCGAGATCTCCCGTTTTGTACAGTCTGGCATCTTCGCTGAAAGGATTCGGAATAAATTTCTCCGCGGTGAGCTGCGGACGATTCAGATACCCGCGCGCCAGTCCATCACCGCCAATGTGTAACTCTCCAGCTACACCAATCGGAACCGGTCTCTGGTTTTCGTCGAGCAGGTAAACCTGAGTGTTCGCCATCGGCCTGCCCACAGTGATCGGACCATCTCTTTCGATCCTGCACGTGGTCGACCAGATAGTGGTCTCGGTTGGCCCATACATATTCCAAAGCGTCACACCTCTGGCGAGTAATTCGTTTGCAAGTTCGCGTGAGAGCGCTTCGCCTCCGCAAAGAACCTTCAGACCTGTCTGGCCCTGCCAGCCGGCATTAATCAACATCTGCCAGGTCGCGGGTGTCGCCTGCATTACGGTAGCGCCAGGGATTCTTTCTGCCAGTTGAATTCCGTCGGCCGCAACTTCACTTTGGACGATCACAACCCGAGCCCCGCTGATGAGCGGCAAATAGAGCTCAAGCCCGGCGATATCGAATGACAGCGTCGTGACGGCAAGCAGAACGTCATCTGGACCAAGACCAGGTTCCTGCTGCACTGAAAACAGGAAGTTCGTTAGCGCCCGGTGCCCAACTTCAACTCCCTTCGACTTTCCTGTCGATCCGGATGTGTAGATAACGTACGCAAGGTTGTCTGCGGTAACAGCATTAGCGAGATTCTCATTGTCGTTCTGGCTGATCACGTCCCACTCGGCATCCAGCAACACCATCTTTGCTCGCGCTGATGGAAGCTCTGCGAGCAAGCTCTCTTGCGTCAGCAGAACGGTAAGCTCCGAGTCCTCGATCATGAATGCGACTCGTTCCCGCGGAAACGTGGGATCGAGCGGAACGTACGCGCCACCAGCCTTTAGTATTCCGAGAACACCGACGAGCATTTCCAGGGATCGCTCCAGGCTGATCCCAACCAGAGACTCGGGTCCAACACCAAGCAAGCGCAGATGTCTTGCCAACTGATTTGCGCGAGCATTTAGTTCTGCGTAAGTCAGTTCTTGATCTTGAAAAATCGCGGCGATGGCAGTGGGTTTTAAGGCTGCTTGTCGCTCAATCAACTGATGGACACAGACATCTTTTTCATAGCCCGTGCTCGTCTGGTTCCAATCAAACAACAGTCGTTGTTTCTGTTCTGAGCGAAGCACGGAGATCTCTGAGAGCCGGCGTTCGGGGTCAATCACCAACTCCTCGAGGACTGTTTGCAGATGAGTCAACATCCTCGAAACAGTTTTGGAGTGGAATCTCGCGCAATCGTATACAAGCTGAAGGGCAAACCGGTGTCCCGGCATCGCGAGCAGCGTTAACGGATAACCAGTTGCCGATCCATAACTGCGATCGTTCTGAACCTTCAGGTTACCGTTTGCCGTGTTGGAACCGATGTTGACGGGCAGGTTTTCAAACACGAGGATGGACTCAAACAGCGGCGTACCGCGCGGAACCTCTCCCCAACTCTGAATGTCGAGTAAAGAACAATACTCGTATTGCTGAAGAGCAAACTGTTGTTCCTGCAAGCTCTGTAACCAGCTCAGGATTTTGCTTTCGGGATTCAGCTTTACTCGCAACGGCAGCGTGTTGATGAACAGCCCCACCATAGATTCAACGCCACTGAGCGGCGCCGATCGACCGGAAACAGTTACACCAAAGAGCACGTCGTCTTCGCGCGCGTACGTGCTCAACAACAATGCCCAGGCGCCCTGCATGAGAGTGCTCAAGGTGAGCTTGTGCTCGCGCGCAAACTCGCTCAGACGAGCTGTGCTTTGTTCGGAAAGTTGAATTCGTTCATCAGCGAATTCCTGACCCTGGCGTGCGGTGTTGACGGACTTCGGCTCGATCGCGATCGGAGTTGGATTTGTAAAACCCCCAAGCGCGGCTCGCCAGTAAGACTCGGCGTCTTGAAGTCGCTGATCCGTAACCCACGAAATGTAATCACCGTATGGACGTGGCTGATCAAGCTGTGGCTCTCTTCCGATCGAGAGTGATTCGTAAGCTTGAAAGACCTCTTTCAGAACAATCGAGCGTGACCAGCGATCGAGAACAATGTGATGACGGCTGAACACAAACTTGTAAGTCGTGTCAGCGATACGAAATAGAGCGAGGCGGATTAGTGGCGCAGTGCGGAGGTCAAAGCCGCGATGGCGATCCTCGGCAAGATACTCCTGGAGAGAATGCGGCTGATTTCTCCAATCCTGCTGATGGATCTCAATCTCCACTTCACGATGAACAATCTGCAACGGCTTTTCGAGATCCCAAATGAACGAGCTGCGGAGAATCGGATGTCTGTCAATTACCAATTGCCACGCGCGTTGAAAGCTCGCGACATCAAGTGCGCCATCGAGCGTAAAAACTGATTGCTCGAAGTAAGTGCCTGATTCACGCTCGTATACCGTGTGGAACAGCATCCCCTGCTGCATCGGCGAGAGCGGGTACAGGTCTTCAAGGTTGTCGGTGCTCGTCAGTGGCATTTTTCTTTCAGTCAAACTTCTCCAGACAAGTTCTTAGCTTTGCCGCCAGTTCCGCAACGTGCGGTTCTTCTCTCATTGATGTGTGCGTGCCTGGCACAACATGTACGTCGAAACCGGCCCCAGCCAGCTTGCGCCAGGCGAGGCGATTGTCTTCAAAGTCACGCTTCGCATCCCGGGCCCAGAAGAACGTGATCTTCCCAGGATAGACGCGCGCCGGCACATATTGTTCTCCGGCAGCAATGATCGCCAGAACCGTGCGCACCAGCGATTTATCCACGCCGCTATCTTTCGCCAGCACTTTTTGAATCTCGGGGTCGAAGTCGCTGGTCTCATTCTTCGTTTCAGAAACTCGCCCTTTGAATCGACGATTTACGATTCCCTGCGCGTATTCGCGCGGGCCCTTTTCCATTAGATGGCCCACGTGACAACGAATCCTTTTCGCAAAACTGTAAACCGGACAATCTGTATTCAACATGGCCAGCAGACTCACTTGCTGATTCTGTTCGAGCAGCTGCTGGGCCATTTCATAGATTACGAGGCCGCCAAATGACGCGCCAAGCAAAGAGTATGGACCTTCGGGCTGAACGGCGCGCATCTCCCTAATGTATAGCGAGGCCATATCCTCGACGCTTGTAAGGGCCTGCGTGCGGCCATCAAGTCCCTGCGCCTGGAGCGCATAGACAGGCTGGTCCTTGCCCAGATGACGTGAAAGCGGCCGGTAGATTAAGACGTTTGCCCCCGCGGCATGGACGCAAAAGAGTGGTGGCCGGGAACCTTCCGGCTGAATGGCGACGAGAGACGACCATGTTTTGGACGTGTCCGAGTCGCGCAAACAATTTGCCAATTGCTCGATCGTAGGCGACAGAAAGAGAGTTGCTAAGGGAAGGTGCTTGCCGAAGCTATTTGCAATCTGCGCAAACAACCGCGCGGCGAGCAATGAATTGCCGCCAAGCTCAAAAAAGTTATCGCGAACTCCGATTGACTTCAGTTGCAGTACGTTCGTCCACAACATTGTCAATCGTTCTTCGATCTGATCCCGTGGACCAACGTAAGGCTCTTCTAAATCAGGTCGCAATTCATCGACTTGGGGAAGGGCTCGACGATCGACCTTGCCGTTAGGCGTAACCGGCAACGAATCAAGTGCGACAAAAATTCCCGGTGACATGTACTCCGGCAGCTTCGTCTTGATGAAGCCACGCAACTCGCTCCAGAGTTTCGCGAGGTCCGTTCGAGCTTCGGGAGTCACAACGACGTATGCCAGCAGTTTTCCCTGCCTCGCGACAACGGCGACATTTTCTACAGCGTTATGGGCTCGCAGCACCGTTTCGATTTCTTCGAGCTCGATGCGGAATCCGCTCACCTTCACCTGGTTATCAATTCGGCCCAGATACTCCAACTTCCCATCCGCTCGGTAGCGCGCCAGATCACCTGTCCGGTAAAGCCGCTCACCACCGCGGGTGCTGAACGGATCGGGCACAAATGCGTGGGCCGTCAAGTCCGGCCGGTTCAGGTAGCCACGCGCGAGGCCCGGGCCGCCAATGTATAACTCTCCGGGTACGCCAACCGGCTGCGGTTGAAGTTGCGGGCTGAGGACATACAGACAGGTGTTTGCGATCGGCCGGCCGATAGGAATTGAGCGCAGCGACTGGTCTTCTTTGCCGACCTTATAGACGCAACAGCCCACGACCGTCTCAGTTGGTCCATACTCATTAACGAGTAGCGTGTCGGGCGCGGCATCCTGCCAGAATTTGATGCTGTCCGCAGTAAGGGCTTCGCCACCGATTATGAAAGCTGAAGCACAGCGGGCGGCTTCTTCTCGCGTCAATTCGTGGCTTAATAGTTCTAAGTGTGCGGGTGTGATCTTTATCAGGCTAAAACCCTGGCCGGTTTTTAATGCAGAGATTAACGATTCGACGCCTTGACTCTCTTTTAGAACATACGCGGTGCGACCAGCCAGCAGCGGCGTAAATAATCCGGTGACGGTTAAATCAAACGCGATCGAAGAGTGAACGGGAGCGCCTTTTCCTTCCGCTACCGGATACGCCTGGTTGGCCCAACTGAGATAGTTCGACAAGCCGCGATGTGTGATGAGCGTGCCTTTGGGTTTCCCGGTGGATCCGGAAGTGTAAATCGCATAGACGAGATTTTCCGGGCTCACTGCGAAACCCGGGTTCTCGCGGCTCTGGTTCCCGATCTCTTCCTCATCAAGACAGACAATGCGAGCATCCGTTCGGATTCTATCGCTCAGACTCTTCCGGGTGATTAATATCGGAGTCGCAGAGTCGTTAAGAATGAACTGCAGACGCTCTGCCGGATATTCGGTCTCCAACGGCAAGTAAGCTGCGCCGGCTTTTAGAATTCCCAGCAGCGCCACGACCAGCTCTGCGGAACGCTCAATACAAACACCCACCAAAACATCCGGGCCTACTCCCGCGGATCTTAGATAATGGGCTAGTTGATTGGCGCGCTCATTCAGCTCCTGGTACGTGAGCTTCGTCTCCTCAAACTCCACCGCCGCCGCTGTAGGAGTCTTCTCGACCTGTGCTTCAAACAGCTCATGCAGGCGCTGCTCGGGCCGGTACTCCACTTCCGTCCGATTCCATTCATCCACGATTTGCCGGAGCTCGGAGGGTGCAAGTAAAGGTATGACAGAAATTTTTTGATTGGGATTGCCGGCGATTCCTTCCAACACAATCTTCAGATGAGTCGCAAGACGCGCAATCGTGTCGTCGTCGAACAGGTCCGTGCTAAACCGAAAACGACAATCGAGATGTGTGGGACGCTCAGTAAACTCAGCCGTTAGATCGAATCTGCTGACGCCGTCATCGAATTCAAATTCATCAAGGCCAGGATCCGTTTGCCACTGGAATGACACCTGAAAAACGGGAGTGTGACTCAAGCCGGGCTGAAGCTGTAGCTCCTCGAGCACTCTTTCAAAGGGTACCGAATGGGCACGCGCTTCGTGAACGTTGTGCTGCACGCGCGAAAGAAGTTCGAGGAAGGTTGGTTCCCCTGCCAGACTCGAACGAACTATCAGGTGATTAGAGATCGGACCGACTAAATCTTTTGTCTCTGCGTGATCGCGGTTGGAAACCGTCTGGCCCACAACGATGTCGTACTGTCTGCTATGGCGACCCAGCACGACTTTAAGAGCAGCGAGCGCCAGGAGATCGAGCGATGAGCCTGCGGCGTCAGCAATTCGTCGCAAGTGGTCTACGAGCTCGTTTTCCAAACGCTGGCGAATCGATTGACCGTGCCAGGTTCGCACGGCTGGTCTTGGATGATCGGTGGGGAGTTCAATGACGGCCGGAGCGCCGTGCAGTTTTGTTCGCCAAAACTCGAGATCCGTGCTTTCGATCGAGTTCCTCTGCCATGCTGCGTAATCCGCGTATTGGATTGGCGTCGGTGTCCGCTGGTTTTCACTGTAAGCCGGCAAGAGCTCTGCAAACAGAATCTGTAGCGATGCCTCATCGCAGACGATTCTGTGCGCACACAACAACAGGACATGCTCATGCGGCGCGAGTTTGATCAAAGTCACACGCAGTAGTGGCCCGAGTGTGAGATCGAATGGCTGCTGTGCTGCTGCGCGCGCCAGAGTCTCTGGCTCAGCGGAGATATCGACCACAGAAATCTCAACCCTGCTGTTTGCCGCCACCATCGGCACTGGCTTGCTGTCTCTGCCTGCGTAGAGTTGGTTAATCGCAAACGTTGTACGCAGCGATTCGTGCCGGCTGATGATTTGTGTCAGAGATTGCTCGAGTAGATCCTGTCTCAGGTCACCCTTAACTCTTACGGCGCGAGAGATGTTTAAGGAAACGTCTCCCGGATTGATTTGCTCGAGAAACCAGTAGCGTTCCTGTGCAAACGAGAGCGGCGCAGACGAGCGGTCCTCCCGCGGAGGAATCGCCGGGACAGTCTGCGGTTCGAGGCGCGGCTTTGTAGGAGCCACGACCACTAACTGATCCTCGATCGGCAACGTCGGCCGCTCTTGTCTAACAGTACTACGCATCATCATTCGCACTTGGATCGGGTCAGTACAGGGAGCGGTAGCGACCTGGTCAAAGCATAGGAGTCAAATATTGTTAAATATCGCATATTGATCACTGACCAGGTCGCTACCGCTCCCTGTACTGACCCGATCCAAGTAGCAGCTACCCACGAAGTTTCGCCAACACTTTATTGAGCTCGTCCTGGCTGAGTTTTGCACGCGGAAAATCTGAGGGCGAATAATCAATCTTGTCTCCCGTGCGTGAGCGAGCGATTAGACGCCGCAACTCCTCTATAAAACTCTGCGCCAGTCGTTCCACAGTTTCCTTATGATGAATGCTCGTGCTGTAGGTCCAATCGAGACGCAATTCGCCACCCGAAACCATCGCAATGATGTTCAGCAGATATTTTCGGTGCGCCCCGGCGCTTTGAGTTGGCCCACTCGACTGTGGCGCAATACTAAACATCGAAGACTCGGCTAACACTCGATCGACCTGGCCGAGGTAGTTGAACCTCACTTCAGCTTGCGGCAACTTCTCCAACTCCGAACCCACACTTCCATACCGAAGCATTCCGAAACCGAGGCCACGGTTAGGAATCAACCGCAGTTGCTCTTTCATCGAGCGAAGGTCTTCAATTATCGACTCAGCATCACTGCTGTTGAGTAAGACGGGGAAGATCGTCGTAAACCATCCGACTGTGCGCGAGAGATCGACTCCTTCAAATATTTCCTCTCTTCCGTGTCCCTCCAGATCGATCAAAAGCGACTTCGAACCCGTCCAGGGAGCAAACGCTCGCACTAACGCCGTGAGCAACACCTCATTGATGTGCGTGCTATAGGCAACCGGCACTTCCTGCAACACGGCGCGCGTGTCGTCAGCATTGAGTGAGACGGAAACTGTCCGCGCCTCGGCAACCGTGTTGCTTCCTCCGGCTTTGTCCCACTGCAGTGGCGTAGGTAAATGGTCGCCAATAGCCAGCCAGTAAGGTAGCTCGTTGCGCAGAACCGCCGACCGCGCATGCTCTCTTACGAGCTCGGCCCAATGCTGGAACGAAGTCGTCTTCGACGGCACTTCACCCGAGCTGAGAAGCGCCTGGAGATCTTCAAGCAGGATCTGCCACGACACGCCGTCCACCGCGAGGTGATGGATCACGATTAGCAGATAGCTGGATCGTTGCGGGCCGCGATCAAATAGCGCGACTCGCATCAAAGGACCTTCCTGAAGATTCAAGCTTGCGTGCAGCCTCGCGGCCTTAGTCTCTACTGCGCACGACTGTTCTGCTTCGTCCAAAGTTGAGAGATCGACAACTTCGAATGGCGCTTCGTGATCGGGTGCTGCGATGGTCGCCTGCCAACCGTCCTGCCCGTCGACGAAGCGCAAGCGGAGCGCGTCGTGATGAAGCAAAAGTTTCTCGATCGCTTTGGCAAACACCGCTGGGTCTGCCTTCGCATGAACTTCGAGCAGTACTGCCTGATTGTAGTGATGCGGCTCGTGCCTCGTGACTTCAAAGAAACGAGCTTGCACAGGCGTGAGAACGACGCGTCCAGTCACCGCTTCCTGCGGCGCCACCGGGACCGTCGCCGTTCCGGCAACTGCAGCCAGCTCAGCAATCGTTTGATGTTGAAACATCTGACGCGGCGATAGCCTGATGCCGGCGCGGTTTGCTCTGGCGACGATTTGAATAATGAGTATCGAGTCTCCACCCAACTCGAAAAAGTTGTCGTTGACGCTGATGCGATCGACATTCAGCACGCTGGACCAGATCTGCGCGAGCGTTTCCTCAACCGGATTGCGCGGCGGAGTGTAAACCTTCTCATCCGATCGCGAATGCGCGGGAGCCGGCAACGCGGCGCGATCGACTTTGCCGTTCGGCGTCAGCGGCATGCGATCGAAAAATACGAACGCCGAAGGCACCATGTATTCAGGCAGACTGCGAACGAGAAAGGCCCTGAGCTCGCTCGCGCCCGCTTTCTCTCCCTCGCGCCGCACTACATACGCGACGAGCCGCTTATCACCAGGCTGGTCCTCTCTGCCAATAACGACGCACGCGACCACTTCCTTACGGCTCAGCAGCGCTCTTTCGATCTCGCCGGGCTCAATTCGATAACCGCGAATCTTTAGCTGATGATCGACGCGACCCAGAAACTCGATCTTTCCATCAGGAAGATAGCGAGCGCGATCACCTGTCTTGTAGAGACGATCGCCAGGATTGCCGAATGGGTTGGGAACGAATTTCTCCGCTGTCCCATCCGGGCGATTAATGTATCCACGAGCGACGCCACTGCCGGCGAGGTGCAGTTCGCCGGCGACGCCGATCGGCGTGGGCTGCATTCTGTGATCGAGAATGTATGCACGCACGTTTGTGAGTGGCCGGCCGAGCGGAACTGTTTCCGACGTGTACAATTGATCCTCGTTCCTCACTTCGTTAGTGAGCGCCCCTACTGTTGCCTCCGTTGGTCCATAGTGATTCAGGACCGTGCAATCAGGTTTCAAAGACGAGATCCTTTCGACCAGGCTCCACGGACATGCTTCACCTCCGAGCACGAGGCGCCGGCGCGGCAAAATGGCGGCCGGGTCTGCGGCCGACAGCAAGGCCGCCAGGTGTGTCGGGACGATCTTGAGGCAGTCGATTTGGTTCTTCTCAAAATATTCAGCCAAACGATCCGGGTCAGCCGAGTCCTCCTCCGCAATCAGATGTAAAGTTCCACCTTTACATAACGCGGGAAACACGGCTGTATTCCCTAAATCGGCGGCGATCGTGGAGACGCTCGCAAAGCTACTGCCGGCGGGTAAATCGAGTGTTTCCCAGATCGCGTTGGTGTAATTCACCACTTGTCGATGCTCGACGGCAACGCCTTTGGGCCGGCCAGTGGAGCCGGAAGTGAAAATTACATAAGCAAGATTTTGGTCCGAGATCTTACTGGCAGGGTTTTCTGTGCTTTCGCCGGCAATCACTTCGGCGTCGGTAGTGAGACACACAAGTTGCGAAGGCAGATCCGCCGACAACTCGGCTCGGCTAACGAGCACTCGCACTCCGGCTTCCTCCAAAATCAGGCTGCGCCGCGACACTGGCAAGCCGGGATCTAACGGGACGTACGCGCCACCTGCTTTCAAAATCCCCAGCAACGCAACAATGAGATCGACTGAACGTTCGAGACACAAACCGACCGGCACGTCCGGTCCAACACCAAGCTTGATCAGATGGTGAGCAAGCTGGTTTGCGCGCGCGTTCAGCTCGCGGCGATTCAGCATTTCAGCTTCGCAAACGAGAGCGAGGTCATCAGGACTTTGTAAGACCTGCGCCTCGAACAATTCACAAACAGTTTGCTTTGCGACAAAGCGTTCAGGCGGATTGAATTCGGCGAGCACGAGTTGCCGTTCGTCGTCGCTCAACATTTCCAGATCGGCGACCGCCGCATTTGGTCTGTGGCTCGCGTCTTCGATCAGCGTTTTCAGTTGGTTCACGAGACGCTCGACGTCAGGGATTTCGAACGCGTTGGCGTCAAATTGGAGCGAGGTCCGGAATCGATCGTCACAGTCGTTAACAACAAATTTGAGCTTGAAGCGATCGATGCAAGCGTCACGTTCATAAAATGAGAACTTTACGTCACCCGCAGAGAGCATCTCCGCGCGTTTGTGAAACTCAAAGCAGAACGGGAAAAAACTGTCCCACGAGAAGTACTCCTGCCATCGTTGCGCTTCGTGTTCGATCGCGGCGGCTTGCTGCATGAGGTTTTCGAAAGTGAGATCGTTCGAGAGGTCGGCGCGCACCGGCAGGAATGTTGAGAACAGTCCTACAGCGTTTTCCAACTCGGAAAACTTGCGTCCATCAAACAACACGCCCGCGACCGGATTTGAGCTTCCGGTGTGGCGCGCGATCAGTATTTGCCAACACGCAAGCAGGAACGACGATGGACGATTGGCGACGGCTTTGATTCGCTCGGTCGTCCTCGCTGATATTTCCAACTGGAGCGAGGCCGCGTAAAAAGCGCCGGTTTGCTTTTCGAACGAGAACTTAACAGACTCAACCTCCGACAGGTCCTGGTTTTTCCAAAACCGTCTGGCTGCTGAACCAGCTTCACCTTCGAGCAATTCATTCTGCCACTCAGCGAAGTCGGCATACTGCATCGTTTCTTCAGCTCGTGGGTTTCCGGCGTACGCAGCCGCTATTTCACTCACCAGATACTGAAAGGAAGCGACGTCGATACTAACCGCAGGCAAACTGACGATCAGAGTATGTTGGGTTGACGATCCGGGTCTCAGAAAGACGCGCAAAGGTGGTCGTTCGTGGTCGATCTTTCGCTCAATAAGCGCATGTTCAGCGAGGGTGTAAAACTCGAAATCGGGACGGTCACTTATGATCTGGACCGGAATGGTCATTCCCGGCAACAGCTTGAAAGTTGTCCGTAAGATCTCGAAGCGTTCGACGACCTGCCGAATTGCCTCTTGTAAAAGATCAGGATTCAGTTCTCCATCGATTCTAACGACGCAAGCCGCACTACGCTCAGACTGCCCCAGCAGCCATAGATGCTTCTGTTGCGGCGATAGCCGGTAGCCTTCGATGATTTCCTTCGACATCGTTTGGTTCTGGTTCTTCAACCCATGCCAACCACTATCTTTCGCGCGCCGCGAAACGGGCGTCTGCCATGCGCCGCCAGCATATTATCGAGAAGAAGAATATCGTGTTTCTGCCAGCCAAAGACGACCGCTTCCTTTGTATAAATCTCACGAATTTGTTCCAGCGCACTCTCCTCGATCGATGTTCCGTCACCGTAATAAGCATTGCGCGGCGGTTCGCCATCAGCCAGTGATAACAAAGAGTCTCGAACGGTGGAGTCAAGACTCGAAACATGAAATAGATGCGCTTGATTGAACCATACTGGCTCGCCAGTCTGCGGATGATTCGCCACAGCCTGACAAACCTGCGAGGTGCGCAGAATGTCTTGATCCTTCCACTCGAATTGAATGTCTGTCTTGCGGCAGTAGGCCTCGACCTCCGCTCGATCGCTTGTCTGAAAAACGTTCTCCCAGGAAAGATCGAGCGCCTCACCGTAATTTCTCACGTACATGACGCCCTTGTTGATGAACGTTTCTCGAATGGCCGGCGCGATCAGATTGAAGACTCTGCGGCTATCGGCAATCGGCGTCTCACCACCTTCAGGCGCGGGCTCGACACAGAAGAACCCGAGCATCCCCGGCCACTCGCGCGTGTAGGACATCTCGTTGTGCAGCGGAATGGACTGATGCGCGGGATACTCGGTCGAAGTATAGATGCGGCCGCTTACTTCACTGCGCGGCGTCGAGCGATACGAGTATGGGAGCAGATCGCCAACCAGCAACCGCAAAAACTGTTCAAACTCTTCGACTGAGTTTGGGTTGAAACCGCGAAAGAGGATCGCGCCATGCGTCCGGAGTTTCTGCACGATCGAATCACGGTTGTTGCTGGTCCACTCCGTCAGGCTGAGAGCATCGACGGCCGGCTCCAACACGAGGGGCAAGCCGGCATCCGCTCGCAGCAGACGCTCTTTGACTAGAGCTTCCGCCGAGAGCGCGATTGCCTTGCGCCTTGGCCTGGCGTTCATCGATGGTGGTTGATTCACAGCTCCTCCGTACTCCGCGTATCTCGGAACGGGTGGCCACGGAGGGCCACCCCTACAGTTATTTCAACATCGCCGCATTCAACTGTAGGGGTGGCCCTCCGTGGCCACCCGTTCCGAGATTTTCTTGCGTCTGGCCGACTTCAGTTTCTGCCGGCTGAGTTCTTCGGTCGCAGCGCTCAGCTTCGCGTTCATGGCGGTGCGCAACGCACTCAACTTAATATCAGGCTGCTCGGCGACTAAACCGGCGAGAGTCTTGAATTGTTCCGCGATACCCTCAATAGTTTCTGCCTCAAAAAGATCGGTGCTGTAGGTAAACGCGCCTTCAAGTCCGTTTGCGCTTTCCCACAAAGTCAGTTGCAGATCGTGGCGCGTGGTGGCGTTGTCGATGGCGATCGGTTCCATCGACAAGCCCCGAAACTCTTCACGTTCGATCTGCACGTTCTGCAACACAAACCAAACCTGGAAGAGTGGGTTGTAGCTGGTCGTGCGCACTGGTTTCAATTCGTCAACCAGCTTTTCAAACGGTAAATCCTGATTAGCAAAAGCGGCGATTGCCGACTCGCGCGTGCGGCCCAGACTTTCTCGGAACGCCGGATCTCCCGAGAATTGCGCACGCAGGATGATCGTGTTTGCAAAGTATCCGATGAGTGCTTCCGTCTCGGACTGGTTTCGTCCCGCTGTCGGCGAGCCGACAACCAGATCGTTCGCATTTGTCAGACATGAAAGCAATGACTGAAACGCCGTCAGCAGCGTCATGAAAAGCGTGGCATTGCCGGCGCGCGCCACGAGTTTGAGTTTATCAACCGTCGGGTTGCCGATGACGAATGAATGCCGGGCACCGCGAAAGCTGCGTGATGCTGGACGTGGCCGGTCGGTCGGCAAGTCAATAACGGGGGGAGCGCCGGCGAGTGTTTGTCGCCAGTAATCGAGTTGGTTTTGCAGTCTCGTACCGCTCAACCACTCGCGCTGCCAGCTCGCAAAGTCGCTGTATTGCAAATTCAGCGGTAACAGCGCCGGCGTGTCCCCGCTGCTGAATGCGTTGTAGCAGGCAACCAGCTCGCGCATGAAAATGCCGATGGACCAGGCGTCACTGACGATGTGATGCGTGGTCACCAGCAGCACATGATCGTCAGGGCCGAGTTGGAGTAATGTCAGGCGCAGTAAAGGACCGTGCGACAGGTTGAAAGGACGTCGCGCCTCCTCGGACGCCAGCTCCTGCACCTGTTCATACGTGCTGAGATCCATTAACTGAATCTCGACCGCAGCATTTTCCGCAATCGACGAAGCGGGCTTGCCGTTGTCGTTAATGAAACTCGTCCGCAACACTTCGTGACGCAGGACAATTTCGTTCACGCTCTTTTGCAGGGCGGCGACGTCGAGCGGCCCACGCAGCCGAAGCATTCGCGGTATGTTGTAGGCGCCGCTGTCGGGCTCAAGCTGATCGAAGAACCATAAACGTTCCTGCGCAAAAGACAGCGTTGGCGCCCTCTCAGTGTGGACCAGCGGAACATCTTCACTAACGATTTGTGTCGCTGCTTCAACTCTATTCGCCAGCTCCGCCACCGTCGACGCTTCAAACAAAACACGCAACGACAAGTCGACGTTGAATGATTCACGAATACGTGAGGCGATGCGCGCCAACAACAATGAATGACCGCCGAGACCAAAAAAGTCATCATTGACACCGATCTCTTGCACATTGAGAACATCAGTCCAAATGCCGGCAAGGATCTGTTCTACGGCAGTCCGTGGCGCTACGAACTCCTTTCGCGCAGCAGGACCTGGACGTGGCAAAGCTAACCGGTTGATCTTGCCGCTGGCCGTCAAAGGAAACGCCTCGAGGAATAAAAATGCAGCCGGGATCATGTAGCCAGGCAGCTTGCGACTCAGATGCCCACGCAGCTCGTCCGAAGACACGTCTCCATCAGCAACGACATACGCGACGATCTGTTTCTCACCTCGTTCATTCTCAGACGCAATCGCGACAGCCTGATTAACCTGCGGGTGAGTAGCTAGCTGAGCCTCGATCTCCCCAAGCTCAATGCGAAATCCTCGCACCTTTACTTGATGGTCGCGTCGCCCGCGATATTCGATATTTCCGTCGGGCAGATAACGTCCGACATCTCCGGTCCTGAACAGCCGCGCGCCACTCTCCGCACTGAACGGATCGGGCACGAACTTTTCCGCAGTCAGTGTTGGCTGATCTAAATAACCGCGCGCCAGGCCTTCGCCGCTGACGCAGACCTCGCCGGGCACATCCACCGGTACAGGCTGGAAATTCGAATCGAGAACATAAACACTCGTGTTGGCGATGGGCCGCCCGAGAGGAATCGTAGCGAGTACTTCCGTTCGATCTACTTCGTAACACAAAACATCTGCCGCCACTTCCGAAGAGCCATACAGGTTTATCAACAACGTCTGCGGCAACTTTTGCCGGAAGCTCGTCGCTAACTCAACCGGAAGCGTCTCGCCACTACAAACGCAAATACGTAAGCTGCCAAGCTGCTGCGCGAGGTCTTCATTGAGTTCAAGCATGACGCGCAAGAGTGAAGGCACGAGGACGAGTCGCGTCACGTTGTTCGTTGCTAACGCATTGACGAAGCGTTGCGGATCTTTCACCACGTCGTCTGGAATTATGACCAGAGGCACGCCTTGAAGCAGTGGTCCGAATATTTCCCAAATCGAATCGACAAAGCTTAGCGAAGTCTTTTGACAACAAACTTCCCCGGGGACAAATGGATAGGCGCGCCACATCCATGCAAAACGATTGATCGAAGCGCGATGTGAGCTCACCACACCTTTGGGCCGGCCCGTAGAGCCTGACGTGTAAATTACGTGGGCTGAGTTTTCAGCCGAAGCTAACTCTGCAGGAGCTTTCGGAGTCTCGCGCGCGATCTCCGGCCAGTCGCTGTCGAGATAAATCGTTTCTCCGGTCCAGGACATCGAAACGTGCTGCTGCGTCAGTAGTACACGCGCCTGAGAATCTGCTTGAATGAACGCAATGCGCTCCGCAGGAAAGGACGGCTCTAACGGCACATAAGTGCCGCCGGCTTTCAATATCGCCAGCAAGCCGACGATCATTTCAACAGAGCGTTCGACACAAATCGCAACGCGCACTTCCGGTCCCACTCCGCGCTTGCGGAGATAGTGTGCGAGCTGATTAGCGCGCGCGTTCAATTCAACAAACGTCAAACGCGTCGTGTCGCACACAACCGCCACGTCATGTGGCGTGAGCTGGGCCTGCTCCTGGAAGACTTGATGAATACTTTTCTGATACGGAAACTCCGCGGTGGTCGCATTCCAGTCGATCAAAATTTGTTGTCGCTGAGCAGTTGTCAGCAGCGGCAGATCTGCAAGGTGAGCGTCCGGATCAGTCACGATCGACTCGAGCAGAGTCGCGTAGTTATTCAACATTCGCTCGATCGTCTCGCCGTCAAACAGGTCCGAGTTGTACTCCATGATGCAAAGCAGCGCGTCGTCCTGCTCTCTTACTAACAGCAGCAAGTCAAACTTTGCCGTCTCTGTCGCAATCTTCACCCGGCTCGTGCTAAGACCGTTCAGGTTGGGCTGTGGCGGTGCTGTGTTCTGAAACTGGAACATCACCTGAAACAGCGGATTGCGATTTAGATCGCGTTGCGGTTGCAACTCTTCCACGAGCTTTTCGAACGGTAAGTCCTGATGAGCGTAGGCGCCTACGGCCGTTTCTTTGACCTGGTCCAGTAACGCTCCAAACGTTGGATTGCCGGAAAGGCTCGCACGGAGCACGAGTGTGTTGATGAAGAATCCGATCAGGTCTTCGATCTCTACACGGTTGCGTCCGGCGATCGGAGAGCCGACGACGATGTCGTCCTGGTTGGAGTAGCGCCACAGCAGAGTCTGAAATGCGGCAAGCAATGTCATGAACAGAGTCGCGCCTTCGCGCTTGCTCAGTTCTGCCAAACGACTGGAGAGGTCACTCGAAAGAGTGTGGACTTTGTAAGCGCCGCGAGATAGTTGACCCGCGGCACGCGGACGATCGGTTGGGAGATCGAGAATACCGGTTACGTTGTGAAGTTGGTTTTTCCAGTAAGAGAGTTGAGTTTCAAGCACCTCGCCCTGCAGCCACTTTCTTTGCCACTCGGCGTAATCAGCATACTGGATTGGTAACGGTTTGAGTGGCGAAGACTCGCCGGTCAAGAATGCGTTGTAAAGCGCTTCCAATTCTCTGAACAGTATTCCCGCCGACCATGCATCGCTGACGATGTGATGAGTGCAGAGCAGCAGAATGTGCTCATGCTCGTCGAGCCGGAGCAGACTCGCGCGGATGATTGGACCGCGTGCGAGATCAAACGGTCTTAAAGACTCTGCGCGAATGATTTGATTCGCACGATCTTCTCGTTCGTCCGCAGAGAGATCGATATGGGCGAGAGGAAGCTCGGCCTTCTCATCAATGAACTGTCGCAACACTCCATCGACCGAAGCGAAGTAGGTGCGAAACGGTTCATGTCGAGCGACGAGCTCGTTTAAGGCTCGTTGCAGAGCGGGGATATCGAGCGCGCCGCTGAGTCGCATTGCGCGGGGAACGTTGTACAGCGCGCGATTCTCTTCGATCTGATCGAGAAACCATAAACGCTGCTGTGCGAACGAGACCTCAGCCGAAGCGTGGTTAGTTCGGGGCAGAATGGGTTGCGCTTCACGCGTGCCGCCCTGCTTGAGTCTCAGCTCGAGCAAGGCTCGCTTGGCGGGAGAGAGTTGTGCAATCCGCGAGCTTAATTCTTCCATCGGGGGCGTCCGTTCAGCTACTCCGGGATACGCTACGGGCCGGTAAGGCCTGCCATATATGGAGAAAGTACTAATGCAGGTGCGTATTCCTCAGCTTTTCGAGGAGATTGCGGCTAATAAGCCACACGGACGCATTGAATCGGCGCTGCAAGGCTCGAGGCACAACTGCTACGTGGCGAATGATAACACTCGAATGATCGAGCATCAATCAGCGTGTTTTACGGGTGGCGGCTGACCTGACCCGGTTCCCTTGCTACCGCAAATCCCTTAGCTGGTTGTAAGGATAATCCCCATTGACATCTCGGGTTAATGGGAATAAAAGGCGCTTGTTCCTGGTGTTTCGTTCTCACGAGCCTTGCACCCGTAAGACCCAACACCTCACGTTGACGAGAGATCTAACTCCCGTCAGCTTTACTTAACTAACCGACGGAAGAGCAGTGTGTGGCTGGCCTGCCAGGACACAGTTCCAAGTGACATTTTCTTACCTCCTTGCCTGACAGCAGCCGGCGTTCAAGTTTCGTTAGAAGCAGTTACCTCTATACAGTCAGAGAACGCTGAACGATGGTCAGCCCATACATCTCAAACTCTGTAATTGAAAGTGCGGTTGGATTGGTGATCGTTAAAGCTGGTGAGATCCGTAATGCGATGACTGTATCGTTTTATTCGGAGGTGGCACATCATCCGACAGCCCTTTGGATTTCAATTGCAAAGAGCTCATTTACTCATGAGTTGCTCAGACAGCAACCGGAATTCACGTTGGCCGTACTCAATCAAAAGCAAACCGACATAGCAAACACTTGTGGCAGTGTTTCTGGGCGTGATCAGGATAAGTGTTCATTCCTGGATCTGTATCAGACGCCTCAAGGATTTCTGTTCCTGCCTGGAGCGTTAGCGTCAACTTCTGCTCGCGTAAGAGATTCAGTTGACCTGGGAGAACACACACTGTTTATAGCTAACATATTAGAAACAGAACTTGAATCCAGTACGTCGCACCTTCGCCAGCTTCTCTTATCGGATCTCAAAACATAATGCGCTGGCCTGGTCGCACTATTTGGGATACTCGCATTCAAGACGTCTGCGGGATCATCGCAGCATCAGTAGACGGTGAGATGCACCTGTTTGCCTCCGCATCTTTCGCCCAGGTCTCACTGAACCCTCCAAAGGTCATAATCACTCCAAACCGAACCTATGG
>Ga0134124_10001176_pt1 | contig 20974 bp, 18 predicted proteins | sample KB304_FD_96880 | JGI IMG/M metagenome (GOLD analysis project Ga0134124, IMG submission 96880) | Terrestrial soil microbial communities without Nitrogen fertilizer from Kellogg Biological Station, Michigan, USA - KB3-0-4 | ecosystem: Environmental > Terrestrial > Soil > Unclassified ... | reverse complement strand
GGGCCCGAAAGCCACGGCGTGCCACAGCTGGTGAACTTGTTCGGAATCGAATCACCCGGCCTCACCGCGTCACTAGCGCTCGCGGAACGCGCATTCACCGCACTCGAACAAACGCCGAAAACCGCGAGCTGACCGCTCGGCAGTGGTCCGTTCAAAGCACGGCTTTGCGCAGGTGAAACGCCTCGGCCTGGCCCTCGGGCGCATTGCATTCGATCCCGCGAATGCTCATCAAGCCGTGGAACGTCTCCGGGCGGAACCAGCCGCGCCCCGCCTGGGATGCAAAGTGTTCGAGCAACAGGCCCACCTTGCGCGTCGATTGCGCGCGTGTGAGCGGCACGTACAGATTGGGATGGCCGAGATCGCCCTCGTACTTGGGAATCTCGTACTCTGCGATCAAGTGGTTCCGAAAGGTATTCCAGACCAACTCGGCAATCGTCCGGTGATCTTGATGAACGTCGTGACGATGGTGCGCCAAGACCAGGTCGGGCTTGGTCGAGCGCTTCAATTCCTCGAAACTATCCTTGATCGCCGAGCCAGCGTGCGGGAAGTAGCTCTCTTTGAAGTGATGGACGATGACGTTCGCCTCGGCCGCTGACGTGAGGAAAGCGCTCGCGCTGTTTCGTGCTTCGGCCTCTCGCAACTCGTTGGCGGAGAAGACGACCCAGGTCACGGACGACCCGGGATAGGCCTCCAACAGCTTCAAGATCGTGCCCCCGCAGCCGATTTCGATGTCGTCACTGTGAGCGCCGAGACACAAAATTTGGAGCGGGTTACCCGGCCCGGTTCCTAGCGACAGCGGCAACATGCGACCGTTCCGAAGGTTAGGGGTGACGCAAATTATCGTCGAGCGCGCCCTGCGCTATCAGGTTTTTGATCGTGGGCAGCCGATAGTAGCGCGGGCCCTGCCACTCCTCGCGAGACATGCCCGCGGCTTTGTAGGCTTGGTAGAGCTCCTCGATGCCAGCGCGCAGTGTCCACTTCGCTTCGAAGCCGGGCAGCTTCGTCTCTATCTTCGTGAAATCGACGCGGTAATCACGGTTGTCTGCGGAGGCTCCTGCGGCAAACGCGACTTCGCAATTAGGGACGATCTCTGCCACGGCGTTCGCGACGTCGCGAATGCGGAAGTTCTCGGAAGTTTTTCCGACGTTGAATGCTTGATCGTGAATGGTCTCGATCGGTGCGTCGAGACAGCATTGGAACGCTTGAATGATGTCTTGCAAGTGCACGAGCGGCCGCCACGGGCTACCGTCGCTTTGCAACAACACCTTGCCGGTGGTGATCGCATGACCGACCAGGTTGTTTACGACGATATCGGCCCGCAGGCGCCGTGAGACACCGTAGGCCGTTGCGTTGCGCAGGTAGACCGGCGAAAAATTGGCGTCGGCCAAGGACGTCAGCTCCTGCTCGACGCGGATCTTCGATTCTCCGTACGGGGTCTGCGGATTGAACGCGGCTGACTCGTCCAGAAAGCCCTCGCCGCCAGCGCCGTACAGGCTGCAGGACGACGAGAACAAGAAGCGCCTGACTCCGGCCTCCTTTGCTGCGCGGGCCAGGCGAACCGAGGCGTGCAGGTTGATGTCGTAGGTGAGGTTCGGATTGATGTTTCCCAGCGGGTCGTTGGACAGCGCGCCCAAATGCGCGATCGCGTCGAAGCCGCGCAGCGAGGCCGCGGTGACGTCCCGCAGGTCGATATTCAGACTTGGAACGTCGTCTGGTGGAGCTCGGAAATCGCAGGCGTCGAAATAGCCGACGTCGAGTCCGCTCACCTCGTGCCCGGCGGCGGCAAGCACGCGAACCATCTCCACGCCGATGTACCCGCGATGACCCGTTACTAGAACCTTCATCATCCAGCCTTTAGCAAATGTGACCTAAAACCCTACCAGTTCACGATGGCCGTTACAACTCGGCCGCCCGATCACCCGGAAGGCCTTTTGGCGCGTTTGCCTTCGCTTCCCGCCTTTGTTTCCCGCGTTCTCGTTCGCCTCTCGCGTCCGCGTCCCATCCTCAACCTCTTCGCGGGAGGCGCCCAACGGCGTCAACGCCCTCGCGCTCTCGCGCGGGTGCCGCTACAGGAGCGTCGCTTCAGGAATCGGCACGATGAACTTGGCGCCCCAGTCACGCGCGTGAGCGAGCTGAGCGATGATCTCGTCCTTCAAATTCCAGGGCAAGATGAAGATGTAGTCGGGCTTCGCCTCGTCGATGCGCGATGGGTCGAGGATTGGGATGTGTGTGCCGGGCAGGAACTTGCCATGCTTGTACGGATTCCGGTCGACGGTGAAGTCCACGAAATCAGTACGGATGCTGCAGTAGTTCAGCAGCGTGTTCCCTTTACCTGGAGCCCCGTAGCAAGCAATGCGCTTGCCCTCGCGCTTTGCTTTGATCAAGAGCTCCAGCAACTTTCGCTTGGTCTCCCGCACTTGTTCTTCGAAGCGCGTGTAGGTCTCGATCTTGCTATAGCCCGCGGCCTGCTCCCGCTCGCGGAGCTCCAGCACGCGCGCGCTCACGGGCCGGGTCGAGTCACTGGCGTGACGCAAATAGATCCGTAGCGATCCACCGTGGGTCCAGAGTTCTTCCACGTCGAAGACCGTGAGGCCGTGTCGCGCAAAGATCGCTTCTGCCGAGAGAAGAGAAAAGTACGAATAGTGTTCGTGATAAATGGTGTCGAACTGATTGCCCTCGAACAGCCGCATCAAATGCGGAAACTCGAAGGTCACGGTGCCGCTCGGCTTCAACACCTCCGGAATCCCGGAGATAAAAGAATTCAGGTCAGGCACTTGAGCCAACACATTGTTGCCGAGAACCAGATCGGCCTGCACGCCTTTGGCGGCCAATTCGCGCCCTAGCTCTCGGCCGAAGAAGGCAACCTCGGTTTCGACTCCGCGCTCGACGGCTGCCTTGGCGACGTTTGCTGCAGGTTCGATACCCAAGCACGGCACGCCGCGTTTGACGAAATACTGCAAAAGATAGCCGTCGTTGCTGGCCAGCTCCACCACCAGACTCTTCGAGTCGAGCGACAAGCGCTCGCTGATCATCGTCACGTAGTCTTCCGCGTGTTTGAGCCAGGCTCTAGAAAACGAGGAGAAGTAGGCGTACTCGGTGAAAATCTCTTCGACTCGCACGTACTCGCCGACCTGAACCAAAAAGCAGCTCCGGCAGACCCGCACGTGAAGCGGGTAAAACGACTCGGCGCGATCGAGCTGGTCGGCCGCGAGGAAGCTCTCGCACAGCGGCGACATTCCGAGGTCCACGACCGTGTCTCGAAGCGGAGTTTCGCAGAAGCGGCACAGCTGTTCCACCATGCGGCTCAGCATACGTGAGCACCCCCAGCAGCGGCAAGCGCTTCTCTAGCCAAAAGGCCGCTCAGCGATGGGTGTATTGGCGGCGTTCGCGATCGACGCCGAACTTGTACGAGGCAGCCGCTCCCGAGACGAAGCCGACGAGGTAGCCGAGACCAGTCGGACGCCCTTCGCGCAGCAGGCTTTTACCGATCCGAACCAGGTTCTGCTGAAAGAATCGCAAGTAAAGGGCGATCGCGGCCTGGTCCCCGATTCGTACGTGTTTGAACAGCGCAGCACCCGTGCCGAAGCCGTAGCCTCGCAGCAGCTTACTCGCCGCTTCTCCGTAGGGCCGCACGCCCAAGTGATCGACGACGACCTCGCGCGCGTTCACGACCTTCAACCCTGCTTTGAGCACTCGAAAGATCAGGTCTGGTTCGCCGCCGGAACGCAGCGGTGAGCCGGCACCGAGGAACGGATCGAACGCGCCCAGCTTCTGCACTGCATCACGCCGCATACTCATGTTGGCGGTGATGCCCCAATCCCGACCGAACGGCGGATAGCGGCCTACCCACTCGCGCTCGTTCGGTTCGAAGCTCTCGGTGAAGCCGCGTTCCCAAAGTTCCTCGGGGACCTGCACTTTTCCGCAAACCAAGACCGCCGCCGGATCGCTCGCGAACACGGAGATGATGGAAGAGCTCCAGTTCAATGGCACTCGACAGTCGTCATCGGTGAATGCCACGAGCTCACCCTGACTCAGTTCGATACCAATGTTGCGCGCGCTGGTCACGCCGCGCGTGTCCGTGCGAACATAGCGGAAGCGAGCGTCGTCCACGGCTGCGAGTGCCTGCTGGGTTTCCGTACCGTCACTCTGGTCGACCAAAATGAGCTCGAGCAGCTCGGGATTGGTCAGGATCGAGGTGACGCACTCCGCAGCGTGGACGTGGCGATTCCTGGTTGGGACTACGACCGACAAGCGGAGCGCGCGCTCCACAGGCGGCGGGCGACCGTCGCTGGCTTGGGCTGTCGTTTCACCGCTAATCATCTCGAGCCTCGTGAGCTGGATCGGCGGACTACTAGCACAGGGCAGTGCGCGCGCGGCATTGTTTGCGGTCTGGAATCCTCGCTCCGCCAAAAGCCGCCCTGGGCGATCCCACTTGTTCCCACCCGCGGCAAACCGAGCCCGTTGGTTCGGCTCTGCTTCGCAAGGTCAGAGCGCATCAGCGCCTCTTGCGGAATACGCACACGAACAGATCCGCCGTTAGGAACGTCGGAAGCTTCAGGCTCCGCGTCAGCTGTGCGATGCGCGTCAGGTGCGCATAGTGATGAGTCTCTTCCAACAGCAAGCCGTGCTTTTCCGCGCGTTTGGCCAGCGCGCGCGGCGTGGTGAAATGCACGATGTGGCGATACACTTCAGGCTCGCCGGTTAGCCTGAATTTCAGCCGTTGGTGGTTGCGACTGATGCTGAGCGCATTCGGCATCGACAGCACCAGCGGTGCGCCGGGCTTCAAGCAGCGCGCGAACAGCGCGAGCGTGGCGTCGAGATCCGTGACGTATTCGACGACGCTCGAGCTTATCACCAGGTCTGCGTTGACGAGTTCTGTCTCATCGACGCGCGGCAGCGTGCCTCGAACGAACCTGAGCGTGTCCAGGTTTCGCTCTTTTCGTTGCGCTTCGCAGAACGCGATCATCTCGGGAGCGCCGTCAACCCCCACCACGCGACTGCCCAACGCTGCCAGCTTGAAGCTGAAAACGCCGCTCCCGCAGCCCATGTCGAACGCGAGTCCACCTGGGGTGACGTTGCGCGCGAGGATGTCGTCCCAAACCTCGAGGCGCTCCTTGAACTCACCTGCGTTCTGGTAGTTTTCGTGAAATTGCCTAGCGTTGTCCGAGAAGAAGCCGACAGCGCCGTTGGACTCTGATTTTGACATCACTTTTGCGGGAAGGAGCGTGTCTTCGTTGCGCAAGCGTACCCCACGAGCGTAGCATCGCGCAATGCAGGAGCTGCCGAACGTGCAGATCGACGCGCGCGCTCGCCTTCAGGCGCGCGTCGTGGCTGCGCTGGTGGCTGTGCTGTTCGCGGGGCAGCTCGTGTACGTGACGATCGCCGAGGAGCCGTATCCGGCGTTGATGATGCCCCGCTTCAGTTGGGCAGGCCCGAACCAAGCGTCGCTGGTCGACATTCCAGTGCCCGAAATCTCGCTGATCTATCGAGATGGCAAGAAGGTGCGCCTGAGCCAGAGAGAGCTATTGGGCGAGTTTCCGACTGGCCACCACTCGAGCATCATGGGCAGCATCTTGGCACCTCTGCCGTCCGCACCGCCCAAGCAGCGCGCGCCCGCGGGCAAGTTCGAGCCGCCGACCTGGCTGTTTCCTGGTTATGGACTGGCACGGTTCGATCGCACCGACCCGGAACACGTGGCCTCGCTGAAATCCTGGCTGCGCGCCCGTAGCCGTGAGATCCACGCTGCGGCCCCGGTGCAGAGCTGCGTCGTAGATTGGTACGACGACACCTATCCGTATCAGACGGGCAGTGGCCAAGAGATGTCTCGTCAAGGACACACGCTGATGGGAACCTTCGAAGTCGATCTCCATGCAGACTCTACGCCGCTTCCTTGATCGTTGGCTGTTCGAGGAGTACCAGACCGACTCCAAGAGTCTCGGGCTATTTCGCATCCTGTTCGCGAGCTACGTGCTGCTGGCCGAACTACCACGAGGGCTTTGGTCGCTGCCGCAGGCCGCCTTCTCGCCCCCGGTCAGCATCCCCGCGCTCTTTACTCACTATCCGCCACATTGGCTGATGTTGACCTTCAACATCGGCACCATGCTGTGTGGCTGTTGCCTGCTGCTCGGTTTGTTCACTGCGACGTCCTCGTTCGGCATGGCGCTGGGCATGATGCTAGTCAACTCGTTCAGCTTCGCCGACGGCAAGATAGACGAGGGCCTGTTGATGTGGGTCGCGCTGTTCATGGCGCGTTCCGGTTGGGGCGCCGCCTACTCGCTCGACGCGCGCCGCCGAGGCGCGCCAGCAGCATCACCTCATCAAGCTTGGCTGATGGCCGTGCTCGCTATGGCGATCGGTTTCGCGCTGTTCACGGCAGGAAGCGCCAAGCTTCGCGGCGGCTGGCTACGGCCCGACTCACTCGGCACCCGCTACCACTTGTTTTGGGACTACTACGTATTCGGGCGCCAAATGCCGCTGGCCGGTTGGGCGTTTCGAAACCTGCCGCACTGGGGCTGGAAACTAGCGGACTGGCCGACGGTGTTCTGGGAGAGCAGCTTCTTCCTGTGTACGTTTCGCCGCTCGTGGTGCCGCGTGGCATGCGCGTTCGGCGCGTTTTTTCACTTTGGCGTGTGGCTGCTGTTCGACATCGAGATTTCGTCGAATCTGATCGCGTACGGTGCGTTCGTTGCTTGGGCGCAGCTCTGGCCTTCGGCAACAGCTGCACTCGATCGTCGGCTTCAGACGTTGTCGGAGGCAGCCAGAGCCGCGTTGTGTGCGTTGCCGTTCGTGTTCTCTGCGTGCTGGCTGTTTGCGGCCAGTCCGGACTTTCGCGATAGTGTGACTCTCGGGCTGTCTAAAGTGCTGCTCGTGGTCGGTGTCGTATTTGCCCTGGTCTATCTGCGACTCCGTTGGAAACAGCTGTTCTCTGCCGCGCTGCTCGGTAATCCCAACCGCGGATAGCCACTCGTCGCTTGGGGTAAGCCCGCAACGCGCGCGTCGGAAGCGCCGAATGGCAACGGGGAAGGTCAGCTGCGGGGCAGAGCTCGGTGCCCGAAGACCCAGCGTGATCTCGGCGTCGCTCCGCGCCTGAGCGCGATGCCGAGCGCGAGCAAGCCGCCGGCCAACAAAACGAGCGTCGGAAAGCGCGGAACGGGAACGATGTACGTCGGCGGTGCGGCAGAACTCGGCGCCGGGAGCCCGAGCGCGGCATCATCGATGACCAAGACCCAGCTCGCGTTGGACGGTGGCGAGAGTGACTTGCTGCCCGAAGTGGGTAGTGTGCCTCCGCTGGTGGTGGTGCCGGTGGTTGGGTCGTACCACCAGACGTTTGCCTGAGAGCCCGAGATGGCCGTCAAGTCGGCGGTGATCTGTCGGGCGGTCGGCAAGTAGGCAATGAGGGTGCCTTTGGAAGAGGTTCGTGCTGCCGCCGCGAAGGTATCGGAGGCAGGATCGCCGTAGCCAGCGGTTAGGACGACGTGAGTTTGATCGGGGACGAGATCCCACCAATTTCTGGACTTGAAGAGCTTGTACCAGAGCCTGGTTTCGCGAGCGCCTGGTGAGTCCATGGTGGCGTGCCAGTTTGCGAAAAAGGACCAGTCTGTCCCTCGGCAGAACGAGGAGCCAGCGGCGCCGCTGAGCATGGCGGAGTAGGCCTTTCTTCGGATGTTCTCGGGTGTGCCCCCGCCCTCTGTCTCGTAACTCTGGTCGATGTTGTAGAGCATCTTGACCGGAGAAGCGTTGTAGGCGGCGAGATCTCGGACTTGGGTGGGGCCATAGTCAAAGGCGTAGTATCCGTTGATATCCATGTAGGAGGCGAAGGTGGGGTTCTCCGTGGACAACATGCCTTGAGGATGATTGTTTTGGTCGTAGCCCCAATGAGCAGTCCAGAGATGGGCGGAGTCATTTTGCCGGATGCCATCAATGACGGCTTTGAGTCTGGCTTCCAGCTCACTGCCTGCTGCGGGTTGATTGTCGCCGCCTGCGACCCAAATGAGGTTGCTTTGGTTCTTGTAGCGACTCCCGAGGAACTGGCCGTAGCTTAGGCACTTGGCTTGGCTGTTGTAGGAGCTGGCCATCTCGTCCCACCAGCCTTGATTGTTGTCGCCCGCGTAGCCGAGGTAAGAGGGTACGAGCGTGACGAGCATGCCGCGGTCTTTGGCGAGGTTGATGATGTCGTCGGCGTGTTTGAAGTAGGCTTCGTTGAAGGTCGAGAAGTCCCACTGAGTGTTGAAGGGCGACACGCCCTGCCACTTGGGCGGACTTCCCGGCATGCGGGTATCATACGAGATGATGCTGATCATCACGGTGTTGAAGCCTCGCTGCACCAAGTCGTCGAGGTAGGTGGTCGCGTCGGCCGTTGACAGGCTCTGAATGAGTCCCCATGACGATGCTTGGTTGATCAGGAAGGGCACGTTGTTCTGATCGACGAGGTAGCGCTTGGAGGCGCTGAGCTTCAGCGGAAACGCGACGGGCCCAGCGCTGACCGGACCGCTACCGCCCGTGCCTGGGTGCCCGCTGCTTCCCGAGCCCCCGGTCGCGGTGCCGGATCCGCTGCCACCGACCTGGGAACCCACGCCACCGCGGCCGCCGGAGCTACCGGTTTGATTGGTGCCGCCGGTTTGGTGGGTGCCACCGGTTTGGCTGGTGCCGCCGGTTTGGCTGGTGCCACCGGTTTGGCTGGTGCCACCGGTTTGGCTGGTGCCACCGGTTTGGCTGGTGCCACCACTGCTTGAATGGCCACCGCCAGTGCCTGGATGCCCACCGCTGCTGCTCGAGCCGCTGGCGCTCGCCCCCGCCGCGCTTCGGGCCCGGTCCCCGCCTGATGCCACGAGCTGCGAGTCCTGTGGCGAGGGCGTGCCCGTGCATGAGAACAGGAGCAGTGCCGGCAAACTTCGCCCCCAAGCTCGCGAAGCAACGGAAGTCCAGGAGCCGCCGCGGGTTACAAACCCCAAGTAGTCCAGCATGGGCCTGAGGTTGCCACAGCTTGCCAAAATCGGCATCCGATCCCGGGCGGGACGACGGTTGCATACACTCCGCGCTGATGGCGGCGAGGTGGTTGGCCAAGCCCCCACGCGAAACGAAAGCCTCGCGTACGACGAGCCTTCGAAAACGCAACCAACCGCGTTTCCGTGGTGACAGCGGATTGGCCGAACAGTACCTTTTGTTGGTTTCTGGATTCTTTCTAAGGAGTTGACTCGATGACGACGCATATTCGGGAAGGTGACAACAGCGCGCTCGAGGTAGTCCTCGGTGGTGATCTACCCGCGCTCGAGATGACGACACGCGCTTACAACGGAGCACTCATCTTGCTGCCACCGACGCCGGAGAGTCTGGCACTAGCCAACTGGGCTCGTGAGCTGTGTGAAGAAGCGTTCCATCCCCTGGATCCGACCACCGCTCAACACGATCTCGATGTCGACGCTTTCGTAGAGATTGCCGGACCCCTCAAGCCGCGGTTCATCCATCACCCGAAGACTCGGGTACTTCAGAAAGCCTATTTGAAGGCCCTGGGGTTCGATTCGGAACGGACCTATCTCGACGTTCCGAGGATGCGTGTGGTCACGAGCCACAAGTATCTGCAGTCAGGGATCGGGCTGAACCTGCCTCCGCATCGAGACACGTGGTGGTCTGCGCCGGTGCAACAGATCCAGTTCTGGGGACCAATCTTCCCGATGTCTCGCTACTCGTCGATGGAGTTCTTTCCGTACTATCACCGGATGCCGCTCTCCAACACGTCGAACGAGTTCAATATCTACCACTGGAACGGCACAGGGCGTAAGAACGCCGCGGCGCACCGCAGCGGGGAAGACAAACGCGGCATCCCGCGCCCCACTGTACCGGTCGAGCATCCCGGCACGGTGCAGCTGGTCTTGCCCGTGGGCGGGATGGTGCTGTTCTCCGCCAACGAAATGCACGCGACGACTCTGAACGTGACCGGCAAGACGCGCTTCAGTATCGACTTTCGTATTGTCGACGTCGAGCACGTGCGGGACGGGATCGGCGCCATCACCGTCGACAATCAGAGCCAGGGCGTGGCGCTGCGAGATTTTCGGCGTATCTCGGACGAGACGGAATTTCCGCCAGAGTACATCGTGAAGTACGATAGCGGATTGGAAGAGGTGGATCCTGCGACGCTCGTCTTCAAACCCGGCGGAATGGGAATGTGATGAGGGCGGTGTGCAGCTTGAATGCACACCACCTTCCGTCGTCAGCTCAGCCGTGCGACGAATCGGCCAGGATTGAGCGCGGACCGCAGCGCAATGCGGCCCGCCGCTTTGACCAGGTCTTTTCGGTCGATCGCCTCGCCAACCGTGGCGAGCCCCTTCCGGTGGTATGCCCAGAAGGCCTCGCTCCGCTTTTCCCCTTTGTCCGTGAGCCAGCGGCGCGCGAGCTCATCGTAGTACCAGGCGAGCGTACCTCGAAGTACCTCGTCGTACTCGGCAGGATCGAGGAACTCCCGTCCGAAGCGCTTGGTGATGATCAAGCGATCCAGCGCCGCATCCGCCATGTTCTGCAGCTTGCCGGAGATGGAATCGTCTCGCAGTCGGGTGAACGAGAGAACCTGGTGCACGAACCCGAAGTCGTGGTGCCGAAGGATCTCGAAGATCACCTCGGTGTCCGCGTGCATGGTCCCCTCCGGGTAGAAAGGCGTTCGAGCTCGCACCACGTCCGCGCGGTAGAGGACGGTCGTCTGCGAGCCAAAGAGAAACAGCCATTTCTGAAAATACAAGCGCGCCGCCTCGCGGCCAGACAGCACACGCTGATCGGCCGACAGCCCGCTGCCGAAGATCTGGGTTCCTCGCAAGTCGTACGAGCTCACCAGTGCCACAGACGGGTTGGCCTCCGCTAGCGCGACGAAGTCGGCAATGCACCGCGGGTGAAGCCAGTCGTCCGCTTGGACGACCTTCACGTATCGGCTATCGCTCGAGATCTGACGGAGGGAATAGTTGTAGTTCGGAATCTGGTCGCGAAACAGATCGGCACGCAGCACGCGAATGCGCGAGTCGCGCTTGGCGTAGTCATTGGCCACGTCGACCGAGCCGTCCGTGCTGTGATTGTCGACCAGGATGTACTCGAAGTTGCGGTAGCTTTGGGCGAGCACGCTTTCGATACATTCAGCCAGGTACGGCCGAGTATTGTAGAACGGCGACAGGACGCTGATGAAAGGTTCTTCGGTCATCTTCCTTTGTTGGAGGATGCTACATCACCTGACCAACGCGTGGGATGAGTAAACCGCTTCCTTCGAAGTAGGGTCAATTGCTCAGCGCGGATGGTCGCTCGGTCAAATCGAAAGCGAGGCCGTCGCCGTCGTCCAGGATCGTTCGGTAGTTGTGCTGGAGATAGGCCAATAGGTCTGGCCGCTTGCTTCTGAAATTCGCCGAAGATTGGGCGGACACGACGAAGTATTGGGCGCCGTCCCGGCGGCGCTGCTCGAGCTTTTGCTGGTCGAGCCAGGCGAGTGAAAGGTACCAGCCTCGCCGATCCGCGAAATAGAACACCTCCGGCGGGGTCATGCTCTTTTCTGGCGGCCAGGCGTCCATATCGTCATCGACTACCAGGATCAGCGCGTTCGGACGAGCCAAGCGTGCCAAGCGCTCTCCGGTTGCTTTCTTTTGTTGCCAACGTGGCCAGTCTCCACCGCGATCTCGAGTCACGAATGCGTTCGAGGCGTAGGCGGTGTTCGCCGCGAATGCGAGCAGCAGGACGCAGAGCGCGACACCGGCCAAGACTCTGCCTCCGTGCCCAGCGAACGCGAGCAGGCGCAAGAATATTTCCTGCAGGCCCGCGCCCGCAACCATCGCGCACACGGGTAACAACGGCATCAGGTAGTGAAAGTGACCGATCGCGATGCCGCCTGCCGCGACCAGCACGTACAACGCGACCGAGAGCAGCCACACGAATACGAACGTCAGGCGCCGGCGCCTGCTGAGCTCGAGACCAACCAGAAATCCCAAGCTGCCGAATGGGGTCAAATGGTAAAGGCCAAACCGATAAGCGGTTCGCAGATAGAATGCCGCGCTCGTCAGAATACTCGCTGTACCGAACTTCAAGTAGCCGGCGCCCAGAATACCGAAGGTGTTGTGGTACTCCACGAACAGGCGATGCGCGTGCCAATACCAGAGAACCACGGGGATGAGGACACCTGCTCCCGTCAGCCAAAGCACGGCAGATCTCCAGGTGGATGCGCCATCCTTGCGCCACATTAGGTAGAGGATTGGCACGCCGATGTACAAGCCGGTGAGCTTGATCAGCGCGGCCAAGGCGACGCAGGTGATGCCACATGCCAAGCGAGCCCAATGACCATCGTCCGCCCAGCGTACGAATAGGTAGAGGCCCAGTGTCGCGAAGAAGACCATCGGCGGATCGGCATATCCGCCCTGGATGGTGAGCATGGTGAGGATCGGGACGACGGCCACGACCAGCGCGCCAGCGATACCTGCTCCAGCATCGAAGAAGTAACTACCAAAGCGGTAGGTCAGCCAGACCAACCCCCACCCAAACAACAACGGCAGGATCACGAACACGTACTGGTGAACGCCGAGCAACTCGAGCAACATGCCGGTCCAGTAAGGGACGATGGGAAACTCCATCTCCACGTAGCCTGGTCCGTTGCCTCCCCAGAACACCTGGGGGTAGATGAAATGGAAGCCGTTGCGATAATAGCTGAGCGAAATGCTGGCGATGTCAGCCGGACGCCAACCAAAGACGGGCGAGTCCCAGTGTTTCAGCAGGTCGAGCCGCGCGATCAGGTACGCACAAACCAGGAGTGCGAGCTGATGCGGCTTTGCGGGCTGGTGTCGTCCGAGTCTCATCGCGCTCGAGCCCATGCCGTCGTTTACTCGGCTAGGCGCGCAGCAGTTCGTTCGCTGCGCGCTCGCCGCTCAAGAATGCTTCGTCCGTCCAAATGTAGGCCCAGTCGCCGTAGCGGCCACAATACTTGATGCCCAAATCTTTCAGGTAGCCGTGGACGGTCCGAAGCGCGGCACGGCAGTCGAGATCGAAAATGACGTTCGCGTAGTCGACGTGGATCGTGTTCTTGAACAAGATCTTGTCCGTGTCACGCAATATGCCCACCTTGCGAAGGTCGCGAATGGCAGGTTCGATGCATTCGTCGGGTTTGCGATCGAGCGGGCGATACTTTTTGGAATAGTAGCACTCGACTTGCAGGGCACCGCAACCTGCAGGCACGTTGTTGGGTGACTGCATGTGCGGCGTGCTGATGCGCGTGAAGAAGATGTCGGAGTCGTAGAAATAAGTCCAATGGGCGTCGATCAGGTCCGCGCGATCGACGACCAGGTTGACGATCACCACCTCGGAACAGGCAAGCTTGGCGGCTGCCTCGAGCACGTCCGCTGGCGTGTCGTCGATCATCGGGATCAGCTCGGGCAGCGGGATGCTGGAGATCAGTCCGGAGTAGGGCACCTTCACGCCGTTGGCGAAGCGCAGCTCTTGCTTCTTAGCATCCACACCGGTCAGGCGATGGCTCAGGTGCAGATTGGCCCGCTTCATGAAACGCTCGAGATAGGAAGAGAAGCCGCCGTGTGACGGATAGCGGAACTTGGTCACGTAGTGGACGTTCGGCGCCGAACCGTCGATCGCGCCACGTAGCACTTCGTCCAGTTTGGCGCGGTACAGCCGGGGACCAATCCAATCGGTGTTCATGTTTGCAGCCGTGGTCGTGTGGTACTTGACCGTGTACTGCATGGGGAAAGTCTCGGCGAACTTGTTCCCGAAGCTGGCTCGAAGCCATTGCTCGTAGTTGGTGATCGGACCGTGATCCTTGTGCTGCGCTTCGACGAAGTCTTGAATGACGTCGACGACCAAGTCCGTGGGCAACCCGTGGAGATTGATTTGCGCGGGGTGCTTGATCCAATGCCCCTTCCAATAATTGTTGACCGTTGCGGACACGGTCTCGTAGGCGTCGTCGATGCCGTCCGAGAGCAGCTTGGCGATGCGCTCGTGCTTCGTGAACGAGATGTGCGGGCCTTCGTCGAAAGTATACTTTTGTTCGTAGACGTGGGACGCGGTGTGCCCTCCGAAATAGTCGCGCTTTTCGAACATTAGCGCGTCCTTCCCGTTCTCCTTCAGGTGGTGTGCCGCGCCATAGCCGGCCATCCCCGTGCCAATAATGCAGATTTGACTCATGTGAATGCTTCCGAATGGGGGGGATTTCGCAGCCACCAGTCTATGGTCTGCCGAAGCCCAGTGGTCAGGTCGATTTGCTGTTGCCAGCGAAGCTCCGACACGAGGCGCTGGTTGTTGCCAACCACGAATGGCTGGTCATTGGTGCGTGCGGGGATAGCGCCGAGATGGATCAACTCGGGTCTACCTAGTAAGCTGCCGACGGTCGACACGATTTCCTTGATGGCAATGCCTCGTCCGGATGCCACGTTGACCGGTCCCTGAACTCCACTGTCGAGTAGCTGCACGAGCGCCAGTGCGACATCGGCAACATGCATGTAGTCTCGGACCTGATTGCCGTGCGAGAAAAGCGCAGGCTTCCCATTCAGTAAGGACAGGATTGCCGATGCCACCAGCCGTCTCGGTGCTTCACCCGGCCCGTAGCAGAAGAATATCCGCGGCCATGCTGCGCTCAACTTTCTCGAGTTGACGAACGATTCGACCAGGATGCGCAGCGCGTGCTTGCACGCGCCGTACTCCGTGTCGGGAACGGTTGGCGTCAGCTGCTCGGTGCAATAACCGTAGCTCCAGTCGTATTCTGCGCTCGAACCGCAAACGACCAAGCGCTTGCCACCGGTGGAGGAAAACGTGCGAACCAGGTTCAATCCTGTCGTCACCCAATCATAGTGGTCCCAGGCGGCAGTGATCGCGCCATCTTTGGCGGTCTCGAACGCCGGCTTTGTCGTCCAAGCCGAGTGGAGGAGGTGACTTGGACGCACTAGGTCCATGAGGACGGCGTGCGTCCGTTGATCCGTTAGATCGATGTGGTGTTCCGTTACGCGCGAAGGATCGAGTCTCAGCGCACGTCGCGACACCGTATGCACCTCGAATCCTCTGGCTAGGAGCGGCTCGATGCAAGCTGCGCCGAGGAACCCGGAAGCGCCGGTCAGCAGCACCCTTTTCATCGTCGTTCCGATGCTGCAAGACTCGATTGAATAGGCGCTGACTCGGCCACCTCAGGGCAACCACACCTGCCACGGTGCCCTGCCACGTGCGACGAGTTCATCGAGTTGGATCTTGTCTTTGAAGGTGTCCATGCTTTGCCAGAAACCGTCGTAAGCGTGTGCGATCAGCTGTCGACGCTCGATGAGGCGCGCAAATGCCTCGACGACAAGCTCTTCACCCGAGTTCAGATACTCGAAGATCTCCTGCTTCAGTGCGAAGAAGCCGCCATTGATGCGAATCGAAGAGTCCGACACGTGCTCGATCTTGGTCGCGTGGCCGTCTGGATCGGCGTGCACCAAATGGAACGTCTGAGGGACTTTAACGCTCACGAACGATGCGATCTTATCGCGTCGTACGAAGGACTCGACGTAGCTGCCGAGGTCAAGATCCGAAAGGCCGTCGGCGTAGTTCGCTAAGAATACCTTTTCGCCTTTGAGCAGGTGTCGGACGCGCAGCAGGCGTTCGCCGATGCTGGACTGCGTACCGGTGTCGACGAACGTGATGTTCCAATCTTCGATGTCCTTGTTGAAGAACTCTACTTTGCCGTTTCGACCGCTCAGCACGAAGTCGTTCGACACGGATTCGTCATAGCTCAAGAAGTATTTTTTGATCGCAGTGGCGCCATAGCCCAGGCAGAGGACGAAGTCCTTGTGCCCGTAGTGGGCATAGTATTTCATCAAGTGCCACATCAACGGACGGGCGCCAATTTCAGCGAGCGGCTTCGGGATCCGATCGGAATATTCCCTCAGTCGCATTCCCAAACCACCGCAGAACAACACGACCTTCATGGCTAACCGACATGGTGGCACAACATGACCTGTATCGGAAGCGCAACCCTCGCTGCGGCCACTGTTTCCTCCTCGCTCCCTCGCTCCCTCGCTCCCTCGCTCCCTCGCTCCCTCGCTCCCTCGCTCCCTCGCTCCCTCTGTCGGTTCGGTCCTTCGGGTGAGTTCGTCGATTGGTCGTGCCACCCGGGTTGTCCCGTCGGCCTGCCTACTGCGGAATGGGCGAGTCGCGGGGCGGTCAAGTCTGAGCCAAGTCAGGGTTGCGAGCGTCCGCGCAGGAGGAGAATCGAGCGATGCGAAGCACGCTGTTCGATCGTCGACGTGCTTTTCGGCGTTTGTGAATGGTAGTTTTGTCGACGCGCCGCCCAAGCTGGTGCTTTTGCCTGAGCGCTTGACTTCTGTGTGGGCTCTTGCGCGCTTGCTTTGGCGAAACAGTTGGGGCGCTTGGCTGGCTGTGAAGATTGTTTCGGTTCCGTGTTCTTGTGCGACTTGCCACAAAGCCCCCAAGCAGGTTCAACTCCACTCACATGTCTCCCTCCATCACCGTCGTGATTCCGACCTACAAGGCATCAGCCTGGCTAGAGGAGACCTTGCAGAGCGTCGTCGCTCAGACGTACCCGAGTCAGAACCTAGACCTCATCGTAGTTGATGACGCGTCACCCGACGACACGGTGGAGGTCGCAAAGCGCTTCCTTCATGGACGAAGCATCCAAACCCGGATCTTGCCGCAGACCAAGAATGCCGGCGTCCCGACCACTCGCAATCTCGGTTGGCGCGCGGCGGCGGGGGAGTGGATCCAATTTTTGGATCAAGACGATCTCCTGGCTCCCCACAAATTGGCGCTGCAAGCCGCAGTCGCGGAGAAAGCGGAGCCTGGGGTGGCGGTGATCTATTCCAATTGGCAGCACTATCTGCTCGAAAACGGGAGCTGGCGAGCGGCGGGACCGGTTAACGCGCCGTTCATCGACGATGATCCAGTGTTACGGATCCTTCAAAATCCGACCTTTGGCTATGTCGGACCGACGCTAATCAGGCGCTCGTTCCTCGAGAAGACGGGCGGGTTCGAGCTGAAGCCAAACATCGGTGAAGACACGGACCTCATGTTTCGACTCGCCATGTCAGGAGGTGGGTTCCGCGAGGCTCGTTCGGACGGACCAGCGTTTTTCTATCGTCAGTCGCCGGGGTCACTCTGGCGGGCGTATTTCAAGAATAAAGTCGCCATGCGGAACCTGCTATTGACGTTTCGGCACGTCGAGGAGCATCTGCGCGCGCTTCGGCGAGACGCACAGCTGTCCGAAGCTGCGCGTCTCGCGTTGGCGTTCCGCTATTCACGATTTGCAGATGTGTATGCAGAAACAGATCCCGAAGGCTTCGGGATGCTGATGGGCTGGCTTGCTGGGCTTGGCTTCAATCGCCCTCAATGCGCCAGTCGTTCCTTGCGCGCGTTGTCTCGGGTGCTTGGTTTCGAGAACGCCGTTCACACCCGTGCCTACTACCGAAAGTTACGCGGACTATTGCTGGGGTCAGTGCGCGCCTGATCAAGCCAGGTCGCTCGACATTTTTGGCCCACGCGGTCGCTCGATCGACGCGAAAGCGAGTTCACCTCAGTTCACCCGCCTCCGTCCGGTCAGCGCACGGCTGACCGAACGGAGGCGTTTTCGTGCAGCTGTCCGGCAGTTGCGCAATTGCGTGCTTTTTCAGTTCGGCACCGGTAATCCGAGGGCTGCATCGTCGATGACCAAGACCCAGCTAGCGTCTGAAGGGGGTGAGAGTGACTTACTCCCGGAGGTTGGGATGGTGCCGCCGCTGGTGGTTGTTCCGGTGGTCGGGTCGTACCACCAGACGTTAGCCTGGGACCCGGAGATAGCGGTCATGTTGACAGTGAGCTGTCTGGCGGTTGGCAAGTAGGCGATGAAGGTGCCTCTTGAGGACGTTCGTGCGGCAGTAACGTAGTTGTCTAACGCTGGGTCGCCGAAGCCATCGGTCAGAACGACGTGAGTTTGATCGGGGACGAGATCCCACCAATTTCTGGACTTGAAGAGCTTGTACCAGAGCCTGGTTTCGCGAGCGCCTGGTGAGTCCATGGTGGCGTGCCAGTTTGCAAAAAAGGACCAGTCTGTCCCTCGGCAGAAGGAGGAGCCAGCGGCGCCGCTGAGGATGGCGGAGTAGGCCTTTCTACGAATGTTGTCGGGTGTCCCTCCGCCCTCAGTCTCGTAACTCTGGTCGATGTTGTAGACCATCTTGACCGGTGAAGCGTTGTACGCCTCGAGATCGCGGAGATGGGTCGAGCCATAGTAAAAGGCGTAGTAGCCGTTGATATCCATGTAGGAGGCAAAGGTCGGGTTCTCTGTGGATAACATGCCTTGGGGGTGGCTGTTTTGGTCGTAGCCCCAATGAGCGGTCCAAAGATGGGCGGAGTCATTTTGCCTGATGCCATCAATGACCGCTTTGAGTCTGGTCTCCAGCTCACTACCGGCTGCGGGCTGATTGTCCCCGCCCGCGACCCAAATGATATTGCTCTGATTCTTGTAGCGATTACCCAGAAACTGGCCGTAGCTCAGGCACTTCGCCGGGCTGTTGTATGAGCTGGCCATCTCGTCCCACCAGCCCTGACTCGCGTCGCCTGCGTACCCTAGATAGGAAGGCACGAGTGTGACGAGCATGCCGCGATCTTTGGCGAGGTTGATGATATCGTCCGCGTGTTTGAAGTAGGCTTCGTTGAAGGTGGAGAAGTCCCACTGAGTATTGAAGGGCGACACGCCCTGCCAATTGGGCGGACTTCCCGGCATGCGGGTGTCATACGAGATGATGCTGATCATCACGGTGTTAAAGCCACGCTGAGCCAGGTCGTCGAGGTAGGTGGTGGCGTCGGCCGTGGACAGGCTCTGAATGAGGCCCCATGACGACGCTTGGTTGATCAGGAAGGGGACGTTGTTCTGATCGACGAGGTAGCGTTTGGAAGCGCTAAGCTTCAACGGAAACGTGACGGGCCCGGTGCTGACCGATCCGCTACCTCCCGTGCCAGTAGTGGCACCGGATCCTGAGCTTCCACTGCCCACGCCGGTTCCTGCGCCTGCATCGCCTGCACCGGTTCCCGCGCCTGCGCTGCCGGCACTTCCTGCACCGGTTCCCGCGCCTGCACTGCCGGCACTTCCTGTACCGGTTCCTGCGCCTGCACTTCCTGCACCGCCCGTCGGCGAGCCCGCGTCCGGATCCGCTGGGTTGCTGATCGAAAGGACCTCGATGCCGCTCGCCTTGGCGCCTCCGCGGACGTTGACGTACTTGACGGCAATCTGACCGGCGCTCGACGCCGCGACATCGAAGTCGCGCACCAAAGCCTTGAACCGACCGACTGCTGCAAAGATGTCGAAGTTGGTCAGGACTCTAGAGCCGTTGATCAGCACATTGAATTTGCGTGCCCCGACACGAGAGTAATAGAGCTCCGAAAAATGCAAGCGAACGGTGTATGTCGCACCCGGCGAGAGGTTGCCAAACGTTTCAGTGTGATCGTCGTGCCGTTCCGACTGATAAACCGCTGCTGGCGCAGCGTTGGCAACGCCAGTGACTGAAACCGCGGTGCTCGTCGAGGAGCTATTCCTTGCAGAGGCGTTTGGATCCGCAGAGAAGGAATCCACGGCCGGTCCACCGCTGTTCAGGCGATAGACCGCAGTGGTCAGCGGTGTGGCAAATGCTCCGCTCGCCCGCTCATTGTTGCGAGTGCTCGAGCTACATGCCAACAGGCCGAGACAAGCGATGACAACGAACAATCGAGTGGTCCACTGGAAGATGCGACTGATTTCGAGCGAACAACGGTTCCGCGATTCATGGGCCTTGAGTTCCGCGTGCAAGATAAACTCGGCCGATCGGGCATGCCCGCGTCGGTGTTGCACTTCTGATGGTGGATACATTGGATGCCTCTCTGAATTTGAGGAACGGCGGCGCAGGCCGAGCCTTAAGCAACGGCTATGCCCGTGAACGGCCTGTTCAGAGGCGGCCGAAGTATTTGCAGCAAAGTGAGTCGAAAGTGTCGTTTCGGAATGCGTCCACTTGTAAGGTGAACGAGGCGATATGACTCTTAGGATTTTCCGAGGAGGCGAAGTAGCAATCCCCACTGGGCAGCTCGCTGCGTTGTTTGAGCGTCATGATCTCGCTACCATGGCAAACAAGCTCGACGCTTTGACATGAATTGATCCGCGGGCATATACCCGAATAGCGTCAGGAATGCGACGAACGGATGGACGCGGTAGAGCGTGCGTTCGGTGTTGAGCCTGCAAATCGACGCCGATTCATCGAGCGACGCCAGGAAAAGTCGACGAGTCAACTTGCGCCTTGTGAATTTCAAGCAAATCGTCGTCAGGATTAGTCGGAGCACAACTCAGGCGATGTAAGCGGCTCTGGCGAACTGTGGGGCAGCGCCTACCGTGGCAGAACGCGCGGCGGCACAGTCATCTGCGGCAGATCGACTCGTGGCGGGCCAGTGCGTGTTGTCGCGACGTTCGAGTAAGCCCGTGCGTCGTAATTGCGGACCGCTCGGTAACGGCCCCGCCTTCCCCTCAGCAAGGCTTCGCGGCGAGCGAATTACCAATCGCCATTTGGGGGTTCGGGTACGGCCGGGCGAGGCACGAATATCTGAGTGCTAGAGTTGGTTGTGGTCGGCTCTAACTCATGCGTCGTGTGCTGCGGCGCGCTCTGCCCAATTTGCGGTCACGTCTCGGGCGTCGCGCAAGGCAGCCGATACGTGCCTGCGGTGCATCTCGCCGCACCGCAACAATGTCCTCCGTGGCCAACGTCACGCGGTCGATAACGACTTTCGGCTCGTTCTGGGTCGCGGTGCCGTTGTGCCGTTGGCTCGGCGAGCTCTCGCTAGCTCATGCCCTCACCGAGAGTGCCTAAGCCACCCTTGGGCGCTTGAGGGCGAGGTGTGTCGGTTCGCCTTGCCCCAACTGGCATGGTGATTTCTTCAGCGACCCCGCTGGATGCCAGTTTGAAACGCCCCAGCCTCTTAGCCTCCGTTAGGCTGAAGCCGATGCTGATGGTGGACAAACCGTCGCGCGGATGGCAGC
>Ga0134124_10001175_pt1 | contig 20982 bp, 19 predicted proteins | sample KB304_FD_96880 | JGI IMG/M metagenome (GOLD analysis project Ga0134124, IMG submission 96880) | Terrestrial soil microbial communities without Nitrogen fertilizer from Kellogg Biological Station, Michigan, USA - KB3-0-4 | ecosystem: Environmental > Terrestrial > Soil > Unclassified ... | reverse complement strand
GAGGTAACCATCGGCTTCTCGGGATCGAACGGGATGCCGTTCTTGTTGCAGGTGATGTGGGCGCGGCCGAGCGCCGCCTCCGCCACCTTGCCGGTGAGGCGCTTGGGCCGCAGATCGACCAGCATCAGATGCGTGTCGGTGCCGCCGGAGACGATGTCGAGGCCGTGCGACTTCAGATGTTCGGCGAGCGCCTTGGCATTGTCCACCACGGCGCGCGCATAAGTGCGGAAGCTCGGGCGCAAGGCCTCGCCGAAGGCGACCGCCTTGGCGGCGATGACGTGCATCAGCGGTCCGCCCTGCATGCCGGGGAATACCGCCGAGTTCATCTTCTTGGCGAGCTCTTCATCGTCGGTGAGGATGACGCCGCCGCGCGGACCGCGCAGCGTCTTGTGCGTCGTGGTGGTGACGACATGCGCGTGCGGGAACGGCGACGGATGCGCGCCGCCCGCGACCAAACCGGCAAAGTGCGCCATGTCGACGAAGAGATAGGCGCCGACCTCGTCGCAGATTTCGCGGAAACGCTTGAAGTCGAAGATACGTGGATAGGCCGAGCCGCCGGCGATGATGAGCTTGGGCCGGTGCTCCTTGGCGAGCTTCTCCAGCTCTTCCATGTCGACGCGCTGGTCGTCGCGCCGCACGTTGTACGGCACCGGCTTGAACCACTTGCCCGACATATTGATCGCCATGCCGTGCGACAGATGCCCGCCGGCGGCGAGATTGAGCCCCATGAAGGTGTCGCCCGGCTGCAGCAGGCCGAAGAACACCGCGGCGTTCGCCTGCGCGCCGGAGTGCGGCTGCACGTTGGCGAATTTGCAGCCGAACAGACGCGTGACGCGGTCGATCGCCAGCCGCTCGGCGACGTCGACATATTGGCAGCCGCCGTAATAGCGTTTGCCCGGCAGGCCTTCGGCATATTTGTTGGTGAGCACCGAGCCCTGCGCTTCCAGCACCGCGCGCGAGACGATGTTCTCCGAGGCGATCAGCTCGATCTCGTCGCGCTGACGGCCCAGTTCCTGGTCGATGACGTGGGCGATCTCCGGATCGACCTCGCGCAGGCTCGCGGCAAACATGTCCGCGTCGTTTGCGGTTTTTGGGCTCGTCGCCGACATTCAGCTCTCCTGCACGCTCACTTGGCGCCGCACGAGGCAGGCCGCATGCTTGAAATTCAGGGGTTGGCGAGGCGGAATACCACATCGAGCCGCCACCGCCAAGCATTGGGCTGTGGAGGGCGCCGGGCCGCAAGATGTAGATTTTACCGCTGCCGCAGCATGTCCTGCATAGCGTTGACGGCGAAGCGGTAGCCCTTGGGCCCGAGGCCGGCGATCACCGCGGTGGCGGTCTTCGACACATGCGAATGATGGTAGTGCGCCTCGCGGCGGTGGATGTTGGTGATGTGCAGCTCGATCACCGGTCCCGGAAACATCTTGAGCGCATCGAGCAGCGCGATCGAGGTGAAGGAGTAGCCGGCCGGGTTGATGATGATGCCGCTGCCCTCGTCGATCGCCTCGTGGATCCAGTCGATGAGCTCAGACTCGCTGTTGGACTGACGGAACACGATATCGGCGGCGACCGCTTTGCAGTCCGCTTCGATCTCGGCCAGCGTCGTCTTGCCGTAGATTTCCGGCTCGCGCTTGCCCAGCCGGTTGAGATTGGGCCCGTTGAGAACGTAGATCGGCTTTGTCATTTCAATCAGTCCTGTGTGCTGAGCCGCCGACTAGTATTGAGGCAGTATCTCGCCGAGAAATTTCTTGGTGCGCTGATGCTGCGGGTTCTTGAAGAACTCCTCCGGCGGCGCCTCCTCCACGATCGAGCCATTCGCCATGAAGATGACGCGGTCGGCGACCTGGCGGGCAAACCCCATTTCGTGCGTGACGCAGATCATGGTCATGCCGTCCTGCGCCAGGCCGATCATGGTATCGAGCACTTCTTTCACCATCTCCGGATCGAGCGCCGAGGTCGGCTCGTCGAACAGCATGACCTTCGGCTCCATGCAGAGGGCGCGCGCGATGGCGACGCGCTGCTGCTGACCGCCCGAAAGCTGCGCCGGATATTTGTCGGCCTGGTCGAGCACCTGAACGCGGGCGAGCAGCCGCCGCGCGGTTTCTTCCGCCGCCTTGCGCGGGATGCGCCGCGCCCGCATCGGCGCCAGCGTGCAGTTCTCCATCACGGTCAGGTGCGGAAACAGGTTGAACTGCTGGAACACCATGCCGATTTCGCGCCGCACCGCATCGATCGCCTCCCGGCTGTCGGTGAGATGGATCCCTTCGACCAGGATGCGGCCCTTCTCGTAGCTCTCGAGGTGGTTGATGCAGCGGATCAGCGTCGACTTGCCGGAGCCGGACGGCCCGCACAGAACGATCTTCTCGCCCGCGCGGACCGTCAGGTTGATGTTGAACAAGGCCTGAAACGAGCCGAACCATTTCTCCACGTTCTCCATCGCGATCATCGGCGCGACCGCGGACGGAGAAAGGGATGGGGCTTGGCTCGTCATAACCACTGCGCGCCGTTACGCGTCAGTTCGCCACGAAGGGAACGCCTTCGACCGACTCGGGGAAGCTCGCCGGCAACGGCAGCTTCATCCACTTCTCGTGCGCCTTGGCGAGCTCGCCATTGGCCTTGATCTGGTCGATGAAGGCATTCACCGAGGCGTTCATCTCCTTCTCGCCCAGGCGCGTGCAGGCGCCGTTATAGATGCGCTGGAATTCGAGCTTGTTCTCCCAGAAGCCCGGCTTCGCCTCGTTCAGGCGGTCGATGTAGAACATGTTGCCGCCGAGGCCCTGCACCTGGCCCGAGACCAGAGCCTGGATCGATGCCGCATCGCCGTCGAAGCGCAGGATGTTGGTGCCCGGAGGCGCGTTCTTGGTGACTTGCGTATCTTGCGCCGCCGCGCGCGCCACGCCGATACTCGACAGCTTCGCCATGTCGGCATTGGTCTTGATCTCCACCGACTTCGGCGCGATCAGCAAAATGATGTTGGCGACGTAGGGCTTGCTGAATTGCACCGCCTTGGCGCGATCGGGGAACATGGCCATAGTCGCGAACAGCACATCGACGCGGCCGGAGGTCAGCGCCGGAATGCGATTGGCGACTTCGAGCGGCACGAATTCGACCGGCACGCCGAGATATTTGCCGTAGAGCTCGCCGATATCGGCATCGAGACCTTGCTGCTTGCCGCTCGAGTTGACGAAGCCCCAGGGCGGATTGTCGCCCTGGATGCCGATGACGACCTTGCCTTTGGCCTTGATCTCGTTCGGCGTGATCGCATGGGCGGACCGCGTCATGAGCGCGGGCGCTGCCAGCATAACGCCACCGGCCAGCAGGACGTGGCGGCGGGTCGGTTTGAAGGATTTGGTGTCAGTCATTGCGTTCTCCCTGGAGTGATCGTGTTGTGTTGGTGGAGTCTTATTTTTGGCCATCATCGCGTGGCCGCGGCAAAGCGGCGCTCCAGATGCGTGCCATAGAGCGACAGCGGCCAGCAGATGACGAAATACATCACCCCGACCACGCCGAAGACGAGCAGCGGCTTGAAGATCTGGTTGGAGACCATGGTGCCGGCGCGGGCGAGCTCGGTGAACCCGACAAAAGATGCGAGCGAGGTGCCTTTGATCAACTGCACCAGAAACCCGATGGTCGCCGGCAGCGAAATGCGCAACGCCTGCGGCAACACCACATCCTTCATGCGCCAGAAGTAGCTGAGGCTGAGCGCCCTCGCCGCTTCGACTTGGCCTTTCGGCACCGCCTCGATGGCGCCGCGCCAGATTTCGCCGAGATAGGCGCTCGCATGCAGAGTAAAGGCGAAGGCTACCGCCACCCAGGCGTCGAGTTTCATGCCGTACAGCGCGAGTGCGTAATAGACGACGAACAACTGCATCAGCAGCGGCGTACCCTGAAACAACGCGATGTAACCGGCCATCGCGCGCTCCACCGCGCGAACGCCGCAGGTGCGGGCAAGCGCCACGCCCAGCCCGACGACGATGCCGCCAATAAAGCCGACCACGGACAACGCGATCGTCCACTGCAGCCCTTTCAGCAGAAAAAATAGTTCGCCGCTGCCCATGCCGGTCTCTCACTTCACCGGATAGTTGAAGTAACGCGACGAAATGAAGTCGAGAAGCTTCATCACCATCCATGACATGACGAGGTACATCAGCGTCACCGTGCCGTAGACCTCGAAGCTTCGGAATGAATCGGACTCGATGCGCTTGGCGATCGAGGTGAGTTCGTTGGCCGAGACGGCAGAGGCGATGCTGGTGGTGAGCGTGAGCAGGATGAACTGGCTCGCCAGCGACGGAAAAATCGCGCGCAGTGCGGGCTTCAAGACGATCAGCCGGAACACCAGCGTCTTGTGCAGTCCGAGCGCGAGGCCGGCCTCGATCTGCCCCTTGTTGATTGATTGCACGCCACCGCGGATGATCTCGATGGCATAGGCGCCGCCGTTGACGCCGAGCGCAATGATCGCGGTGGGCGTCGGGTCGAGCCGGATTCCGGCCAGCGGCAGCGCGAAGAAGATGAAGAAGATCTGCACCAGGAACGGCGTGTTGCGGATCAGTTCGACGAAGGCAATGACCAGCCAGCGCAACGGCTTGTGCCGGGAATCGCGCAGGACGACGCCGCCGATGCCGATCACGATGGCGATCGCCATGCCGCTCAAGGCCAGAACGAGCGTGCCGACGCATCCCCACAACAAGGCCGGGAAAGCATCGAGGACGGGAGTGAAATCAAGCTTGTAGTTCAAAGACGTCCACCCGATCGCTGCGCGACTGACGTGCGATTTCGGCGGTAATTTATTGCCCCGAGGGGAGTCCGGATCAATAGTCAAAAATCGGATCGTCCGACGAATGGCGCATCGTAGGACGCCGTGCTATCCGTACCGAAACAAGTTCGGGGAGAGCCATGGCCATTTTCATGACGACAGAGACAGCGGGGGAAAAGGCCTACCGGCGCATCCGCACTGACATCATTTTCGGCCGCCTCGCCCCCGGTCAGAAGCTGAAGCTCGATGCCCTCAAGGATGCCTATGGCGTCAGCGTCAGCACCTTGCGCGAGATGTTGAACCGCCTGACGGCGGAAGCGCTGATCGTGGCCGAGAACGCGCGCGGCTTCGAGGTGGCCGCGGTGTCGTCGCAAGACATGAAGGAGGTCGCTAACCTGCGGCAACTCCTGGAATGTCATGCGCTCGAGCAGTCCTTCGCCGCCGGCGATATGGAATGGGAAGGCCGCGTCGTCTCCGCGCACCACAAATTATCGCAGATCGAAAAGCGAATGGTCGCCGGCGATCGCCGCGAGCCGGAAACGTGGAAGCGCTACGACTGGGAATTCCACCACGCGCTGATTTCCGCCTGCGGATCGAAAGCGCTGCTCGATACCCATGCCGCGGTCTACGACAAATATCTGCGCTATCAGATGGTCGCCGTCGTGTTTCGCGGCGAGATCGCCGCGCGCGAGCACCGGCAGCTTCTGGACTGCGCGCTCAAGCGCGATGCGCAGACGGCGCAGACGCTGCTGGTCAAACATATCCAGGACTGCGTGACCTATACGCTGTCGAGCGGCCCCCTCATCCTGCGCGGAGCGCGCGACGAACAAGCCAAGCGGCGCAAGACCATGACGCCGATGCGCGTGCCGGCTTGAGGCGAGAACGACCGTGCCGACCATTCGCCTGGGACTGATCGGGGACAATATCGCCGCCTCGAAGGCGCCCGACTTGCACCACGCAGCGGCGCGGCTGTGCGGTCTCGATCTCACTTACGAACGTTTGGTGCCGCGCGATCTCGGACTGTCGTTCGACGCGGTGTTCGACCGCGCGCGCGACCAGGGCTATCGCGGCCTCAACATCACCTACCCTTACAAGGAGACGGTGGTCGGGCGGCTGAAGATCGACGATCCATCCGTGCGCGCAATGGCCGCCTGCAACACGGTTCTGTTCGGCGGAACGCAGCCGACCGGCGCCAATACCGACTATTCCGGCTTCATCGCCGCGTTCCGCAACTCCTACGGGACGACATCGCCGGGCGTCGTCGCAATGGCCGGAAGCGGCGGCGTCGGCAAGGCGATCGGCTTCGCGCTGGCCAAACTCGGCGCCAAGGCGCTGCGCCTGTTCGACCGCGACCGTCCGAAAGCCGACGCGCTGGCGCGCACGATTGCCGTCAATCATCGCGGCTTCGATATCCGCCGCACGGCCTCCATCGAAGCCGCATGCGACGGCGCGGAAGGCCTGGTCAACGCGACGCCGCTCGGCATGGTCGGCTATGGCGGCAGCGCCTTCCCGGTGGCGGCCTTCAACGGCCCACGCTGGGCCTTCGACGCCGTCTATACACCCATCGATACGCCGTTCGTGCGCGAGGCGCGCCGCGGCGGGCTCTCCACGATGAGCGGATACGAGCTTTACTTTTATCAGGGCGTCGACGCGTTCCGTCTGTTCACCGGTCGCGATGTCGATCCGGTCGCGCTGCGGCAGGCTTTGGAGGCAACGCGCGGCTGACAACGAAAAACCCCCGGCCGTGGAGGTGCGGCCGGGGGGAAGTCTTCGCCAGTACGAAACGCGTTAGAGCCGGTAAAGAATCTGATCGGTCCAGAAGCGCTCGAGCCGATGCAGCGACTTGTTGAGCGTCGAGAATTCGTCGGCGTTGATGCCGCCGACCTGCTCCACCGTGCGCACGTGCTTCTGGTAGAGGCTCTCGATGATGTCGCGGACTTCGCGGCCCTTGTCGGTAAGCTTGATGCGCACCGAGCGGCGGTCGACGCGGCTGCGCTGGTGGTCGAGGAAACTCATCTCGACCAGCTTCTTGAGATTGTAGGAGACGTTGGAGCCGAGGTAGTAGCCGCGCGTGCGCAGCTCTCCCGCGGTGAGCTCCTTGTCGCCGATGTTGTACAGGAGAAGGGCCTGCACGGAGTTGATGTCGGAACGGCCGCGGCGGTCGAACTCGTCCTTGATGACGTCGAGCAACCGGCGATGCAGGCGTTCGACTAAGGTCAGAGCTTCGAGATACAGCGGCCGGATGTTGTCGAAACGCGCCTCTCGCTCGGGCTGCTCGACCGGCTTGCTAACGGCTTTCATGTCTAACGCCCTTTGTCGGTTTGTTGTTGTTTTTGTTGTTTCGTTTATTGCCACGAGGCCCTGTATTCCCCGCGTCTTGCCATGGACCGTAAAGCCGTCAGTCTAAAATCGGCTTAAATAACAGCATAAAGATTAGGTTTATTTACAAGGGTGAATGCATCGTTGAAGCGACAATTGCAGCGAACGCAATTACGCTTCGTTCACCACGCACGGTGCCATTCCGGGACGCGCGTTCCGCGCATCCCCTGCCCCATGCCGGTGTTCCGATTTTGTCTCGCGGAAACGTTCGCGCGCGCAAGCGGCGCGTCGCCGCCTATCCGCGCACGAAGCGAATGATGCCGGAGAAATCCTTCCCCGCTTCGCCGCTGTCGACATAGGCCTGGTAAATATTGGCGGCGTCGGCGCCGAGCGCGGTCTTGGCGCCTGCGGCTTTCGCCGCGTCCTGCGCCAGCTTCAAATCCTTAAGCATCATTGCGGCCGTAAAGCCCGCCTGATAGTCGCGGTTGGCCGGCGACGTCGGCACCGGGCCCGGCACCGGGCAATACGTCGTCATCGACCAACATTGGCCGGAGGACTTCGAGGAAATGTCGAACAGCTTCTGATGATCGAGCCCGAGCTTCTCGGCCAGCACGAAGGCTTCCGATACGGCAATCATCGACACGCCGAGGATCATGTTGTTGCAGATCTTGGCCGCCTGCCCGGTGCCGGGTCCGCCGGCATGCACGATGGTCTTACCCATCTTCTGCAGAATGGATTCTGCGCGCGTGAAAGCCTGCGCGCTGCCGCCGACCATGAAAGTAAGCGTCGCGCCGGCCGCGCCGCCGACACCGCCGGACACCGGCGCATCGAGCATCAGCAGGCCCTTCTTCTCCGCTTCCGCCGCGACCGCGCGGGCGGTCTCCACGTCGATGGTCGAGCAATCGATCAGCAGCGTGCCGGCATTCGCGTTCTCGATGATGCCGTTCGGGCCGAGGTAAACCTCGCGCACCTGCTTGCCGGCGGGCAGCATCGTGATCACAACATCGGCGCGCGCCGCCGCGACCTTGGCGAACTCGGCGTCCGTGCCTCCCGAGGCTTTGAGCTTTTCAACCGAAGCCGGATTGACGTCGACGCCTTCGACTTGATGCCCGGCTTTGAGAAGGTTCTGCGCCATCGGCAGACCCATATTGCCGAGACCGATGAATCCGATGCGCGCCATGATGCCCTCCACTCAATTTGTTTGGTGCATGATCTTATCCGAAAACCTCTGCACATCCCCGATCACGTCGGGGACATGCTTTTCGGGATCATGCACTAAATACTACTCGGGGTGCTCCTGTGCCGATTTCAACGCGAGCCCGAGATAAAGCGCAAGCAGGATCATCTCGAGCAGCGCGGTGAGCATGCTGCCGCCATAGACCTGCGGGAAAAACAATTCGAGCGCCAGCATCGAGGCGATGGAGGTGAGCCAGATCACCGCGCCCCAGGCAGCGGCGAGCCACAGGCCGACGCCGGCGACAAGATCGATCACCGCGAAGAACACCGTCGCGCTCTGCCAGGCGATGGAATGAAATTCGAACACGTCGTGCGGCTGTACGCCGACGCCGATCACCCAGGACCAGTGATAGAGGCCCTTGAGCATCGACACGCCCGCCATCAACCGCAGGAACATGACCAGGCGCGAGGTCCAGGGCCCCGGCCCCGGCGCCTGCGACGGCTCCTGCACCGGCGCCAGCGATTGTAGTTCGTCGACCTGCCGGGAATCGCTCATTGGTTCGCTCATGGCAGGTCGAGTTCGCGCGTCAGCGGCGCGAAATGGCGCTCGACGTCGTCGTCGCTCACGGCGGCAAACGTCGCCGGCTGCCACTGCGGCTTGTTGTCTTTGTCGATGATCACGGCGCGCACGCCCTCGTAGAAATCGTGTCCGTGCACGATGCGCGACACTATGCGGAATTCGGTGCGCATGCACGTGGCGAAATCGAAGGCCTTGCCGCGGCGCACTTGCGCCAGCGCGACCTTGAGACTCGTCGGCGATTTGGTGCGGATGGTGTTGGCGGTCTTGCCGGCCCAGTCGGCGTGCTCGCGGCCGAAGGCCGCCTCGCGGTCGAGCGCGGCCAGGATGTCCTCGACGCGGTCGCCCTTGAACAGCCGGTCGATCGCGGCGCGCCGCATCAGGATCGGCCCCTCGTCAGCGGGTTCGGAAAAGGCCGCGAGCACGGCATCGACCGAGACGGTGCCGGTCAGGCCCTCGAGCAGCGCGGCAAAGCGCGCCGACGGCACGCGATGGGTAGCGAGCCCCGTTCCGAGCGCGTCACCAATGCCGAAGCGTTCGCCGGTGAGCGCGCAATAAGCACCGAGCTCGCCCGGCATGCGCGGCAGAAACCAGGTGGCGCCGACGTCGGGGAAAAAACCGATGCCGACCTCCGGCATAGCGAAGGAAAAGCGGTCGCCCGCGACGCGGTGCGAGCCGTGTACCGACACGCCGACGCCGCCACCCATCACGATGCCGTCGATGAGCGCGACATAAGGTTTGCGATAATTCTTGATCAACGCATTAAGCGGATATTCGTCGCGCCAGAACTGCAACGCTTCCTCGTGCTGCCCGGCCATGCCGAGGTCGTAGAGGTGGCGGATATCGCCGCCGGCGGAGAACGCGCGATCACCGGCTGCAACGACGGCAACGCGCGTGATGGCGTCATCCTCCGCCCAGCGATCGAGCTGCACGCGCAAGGCTCGCGCCATGCCGTGCGTAACGGCATTGAGCGCCTTCGGCCGGTTGAGCGTGACCACGCCCGCCGCCCCGCGCCGCTCGAAGAGGATTTCGTCGGTGTCCATCAGGTAATTGCCACGAGCATCACCGCGAATTCGGCCTGCTCCCTCTCGCCATTTGGGGAGAGGGCTGGGGTGAGGGGGTACAGGACTATCGATAGTTTGCAACCCCTCGCCCGGCTCGCCATAGCGGGTCGAAGACGCGCGTAACCGCGCTTTGGGCTCGCCGACCTCTCCCCATGGGAGAGGTAAAGCGCGCGTGCGGCAATGCTTACTGCTTCGCCGGCCAGACGCCCGCCTTTTCAAGCCGCGTCATGGCCTGATCGCTGAACTCAGCCTGCGGCGCATCGCCGCCGATCACGAACATCAGGATCGACTCCGCGTTCGGATCGCCGCCTTTGGTCACATTCTCGAAGCGGCGGATCATGCCGGGCGGGAACGACACCACGTCGAGAGGGCCCAGGTCGACGTAGTCGACATTGCCCTTCTCGTCCTCCCAACTCGCGCGCCAGGTACCCGTCATCGGGATGAAAGTCTCGTTGGTGTCGTGATTGTGCATCTCGGGGCCGTGCCCGGGCTTGGCCTTGCAGTAGCCGAGGTTGAAGCCTTCGCGGATCTTGATCGCGGCCATGCGGGCGGCGTGGTCGCCGACCGGCGACGTGGCGTTCTCGCCGACGTTCTCCGGCGGCTGGAAGCCGATGACGTTGAACAGCGTACGCTCGCAGCCGGGCATTTTGCTGTCCGGCAGTCCGCCGTCGGAGCCTTTCAGGTCCTTGAAGCGGGCGATGCGCTTTTCCATCTCGGCGCGAGAGAGATAAAGGCGCTGCAGTTTCTCCATGACGTCCTCCCCAATGATTTTCTGGCGGGGAGGATAGCGCGGGCGAACCGCCCTCGCCTACCTTTTGCGCATGATCTGATCCGAAAACCGGTGCCCACTTTTCGGGACCATGCGCTAGCGCGGCTCGCGCTTGCGCAGGTAGACGAACCAGTACACCGCGCCGACCAGGCCGCCGCCGCCGATGATGTTGCCGATGGTCACCGGCACCAGGCTGGCGATGAAGGCCGGCCAGGTCAGCACGGAAAAGCCGGCAGCCGCGCTCAGTTCCGCCGGGCCCCAGGCTTTGATAAACAGGCCGAGCGGGATGAAATACATGTTGGCGACCGAGTGCTCGAAGCCGGCGACCACGAAGGCCGACACCGGGAACACGATGGCGACGATCTTGTCGGTGGTCGAGCGCGCGCCATAGGTGAGCCACACTGCCAGGCACACCAGCACGTTGCACAGGATGCCGGCGAACAGCGCGTGATCGAAACTCAGCGAGACTTTCGTGGTTGCAATGGCGAGCGCCACCGCCGCCACGCTGCCTTTGCCCGCGAGGTATTGCCCGGAGAGGAACACCAGCCCGGCGGTGCCGACCGCGCCCACGAAGTTGCCGACGTAAACGATGCCCCAGGCGCGCACCATCTCGCGCATGCTGACTTTGCGCGCGGCCCAAGCCATCACCATCAAAGTATTGCCGGTGAACAGCTCGGCTCCGCCGAGCACGACCAGCACCAGCCCGAGGCAGAACACCAGGCCGGACAGGAGCCGGCTCAGACCGAACGGGATGACGCCGTCGGCGCCGGCGAGCACGGTGGTCGCGAACATGGCGCCGAGCGCGATGAAGGCGCCGGCCATCACCGACAGCGCCAATATCCTGACCGTATCCGCGCGCGTCTTGGCGACGCCGATGGTCTCCGCCTTCTGCGCGATTTCCGCCGGCAGCAGCGCATCGATACCGTGGGCGTCGGGGGCATTCGCCATGATCATGGTCCGTTCAAATGAATCGAACGGCCACTCTACGCGACGGCGCAATGGCCCGAATTGAGCGGGGTCAATTCCCCAGCAGCGCGCGCGAAACGATCACGCGCATGATCTCGTTGCTGCCTTCGAGGATCTGGTGCACGCGTACGTCGCGCAAGACGCGCTCGATCGGGTGGTCGCGCAGATAGCCGTAGCCGCCGTGCAATTGCAGGCAGCCGTTCACCACCTCGAAGCCGACGTCGGTCGACATGCGCTTGGCCTTGGCCGCTAATGTGGTGGCTGCGGGCTCCCCTTCGCCGACCGCATGCGCGGCACGATGCAGCAGCAAGCGTGCGGCGTCGAGCTCGGTGGCGTAATCGGCGACGCGGAACTGCAGCGCCTGGAAATCGGCGAGCCGCGTGCCGAATTGCTTGCGCTCCTTCATGTAACCGATAGTGCGGTCGAGGCAGAACTGCGCGCCGCCGAGCGAGCAGGCGCCGATGTTGAGCCGTCCGCCGTCGAGCCCGGCCATGGCGATGCGAAAGCCTTGGCCTTCGGCGCCGATGCGGTTTGATACCGGCACGCGGCAATTCTCGAACAGCACCATGGCGGTGGGTTGCGTCTTCCAGCCGAGCTTCTTCTCCTGCGCGCCAAAGGAGAGCCCGGGCGTGCCGTTCGCCACCACGATGGCCGAGATGCCGCGCGGACCCGCTTCGCCGGTGCGCGCCATCACCACATAGATGTCGGAGCGGCCGCCGCCCGAGATGAAGGCCTTGGCGCCGTCGAGCACGTAATGATCGCCGTCGCGCCGCGCCTTGGTCGTGAGGCTGGCGGCGTCGGAGCCGGCGCCCGGCTCGGTCAGGCAGTAGCTGGCGAAGTGCTCCATGGTGCAGAGCTTCGGCAAGAAGCGGCGGCGCGCCTCATCGCTGCCGTAGGCATCGATCATCCAGGCCGCCATGTTGTGGATCGAAATATAAGCGGCGGTCGAGGTGCAGCCCTGCGCCAGTTCCTCGAAGATGAGCGCGGCGTCGAGCCGGGAGAGCGCCGAGCCGCCGACGTCCTCCTTCACATAGATGCCACCGAAGCCGAGCGCGGCCGCCTTGCGCAAGGCCTCGACCGGGAACGTCTCGGTTTCATCCCACTCCCGCGCGAACGGCATCATCTCGTCGCGGGCGAACTGCCGCGCGGTCGCCTGGAAGGCGCGCTGCTCTTCGGTAAGCTCAAAATCCATAGGCCGGCCCCTTGCCTATCGCTTAGCAAGCGGCGGCCTCGGCGGGCAACGGGAACCTTCTCGCGCCTGCGGGGTCTATTGGTTTTGGGCGCCCGGAGACATTGCCATGGCAGACGATAACGCACCGAAGGGACCAGACCTCGCACAGGGTATTCCCTCGACCGACCTCGCCGAGGGCAAGATGCTCGCCGGGCATGTCGGCGATGAGGAGGTGCTGCTGGCCCGCCAGAATGGCCGAGTCTTCGCCATCGGCGCGCAATGCACGCATTATCATGGGCCGTTGGCGGAAGGGCTGCTGGTCAACGGCACCGTGCGCTGCCCCTGGCACCAGGCCTGCTTCGATCTCTCAACCGGCGAAGCGCTGGAGGCGCCGGCGCTATCGCCGCTGCCCTGCTACGCGGTGAGCGAGGGCAACGGCAAAATCGTGGTGACCGGTAAGAAAGAGCAGCCGACTCCGAAGACGATCAGCGCCAAGCCGCAGCGCGTGGTCATCGTCGGCGGCGGCGCCGCCGGCTTTGCCTGCGCCGAGATGCTGCGGCGGCGCGGCTTCGGCGGCACCATTACGATGCTGAGCAACGACGCGGCTGCGCCGGTCGACCGGCCTAATCTGTCGAAGGACTATCTCGCCGGCACCGCGCCGGAAGCCTGGGTGCCGCTGCGCGAGGACGGCTGGTACGCCGAGAACAAAATCGATCTCAAGCTGAAGACCGAAGTGAGCGCGCTCGACGCGCGCGGCAAAACGCTGACGCTCGGTGACGGCACAACGATCGGTTTCGACAGACTGCTGCTGGCAACCGGCGCCGAACCGGTGAAACTCGAAGTGCCGGGCGCGCAGGCCAGGCACGTGCATACCCTGCGCTCGCTCGCCGACAGCCGCGGCATCATCGAAGCGGCAACGAACGCCAAACGCGCGGTGGTGATCGGCGCAAGCTTCATCGGACTGGAAGTCGCAGCCTCCTTGCGCGCGCGGGACATTGAGGTGACCGTCATCGCCCCTGACAAGCGGCCGCTCGAGCGCGTGTTTGGACCGCAGATCGCCGACTTCGTGCGCGCGCTGCACGAAGAGCACGGCGTCAAGTTCGTTCTGGAGAACGGCGTCAAGGAAATCGCCACCAACCAGGTGCTGCCGCAGAACGGTCCGCCGTTGCCATGCGACTTCGTTGTCGCCGGTGTCGGCGTGCGCCCGCGCCTCGCGCTCGCCGAGAAAGCCGGGCTCACAATCGACAAGGGCGTCAGCGTTGACCGTTTCCTGCAGACAAGCGCACCGGACATCTACGCCGCCGGTGACATCGCGCGCTGGCCAGATGCCATCACTGGTCAAAACATCCGCGTCGAGCACTGGGTGGTGGCCGAGCGGCAGGGCCAATGCGCGGCGATGAATATGATGGGCGAGCCGACGGCCTTCACCGCCGTGCCGTTCTTCTGGAGCCAGCACTACGACGTGCCGATCAACTATGTCGGCCACGCGGAAAAATGGGACAAGATCGAAATCGACGGCGACCCGATGCAGCGCGACTGCACGGTGCGCTACGTGTTGGGCGGCAAGACCATGGCGGTCGCCACCATCTACCGCGACGGCGACAGCCTAAAGGCGGCTGCGGAGATGGCGGAACGGGCGGCCAAGCCCTTCGGGCCGGCCTGACCGCCTACGGGCTTATCCGGGTAGCGAACCCGCCTTGGAGTCGCTAAAAAGAACCCGTCCCGGAGGGTTCCATGACGATCAAGTTCGGCCGGCCCGTGCAGCAAAGGATCGGCTTCATGCCGATCGATCCGCAGGCGCAGGAGGCCCCGACGCCTTCCCTCGACCTCGCCGTGCGCATGCGGCGCAACCGGCAGCACGACTGGACCCGCCGGATGGTGCGCGAGAACACGCTCACCACCGATGACCTGATCTGGCCGCTGTTCATCATGGACGGCGACAACAAGCGCGCGCCGGTAGCATCGATGCCGGGCGTCGAGCGGCTGTCGGTCGACCAGGCGGTGCGCGAAGCCGTCCGTGCTGCCGAACTGTCGATCCCCTGCCTTGCCCTCTTTCCCTACACCGACCCGACGTTGCGCGACGACACCGGCAGTGAGGCGCTCAACGCCGACAACCTGGTCTGCCGCACGCTGCGCGCAATCAAGAAGGAAGTGCCGCACATCGGGCTGCTCGCCGATGTGGCGCTCGATCCCTTCACCAGCCACGGCCATGATGGACTGCTCAAGGACGGCGTCATCCTCAACGACGAGACCGTCGCCATGCTGGTCAAGCAGGCGCTGGTGCAAGCGGAGGCCGGCTGCGATATCATCGCGCCATCCGACATGATGGACGGCCGCATCGGCGCCATTCGCAAGGGCCTCGACCATGCGGGCTTCAGCAACGTCTCGATCATGTCCTACGCGGCGAAATACGCCTCGGTGTTCTACGGCCCGTTCCGCGACGCGGTCGGCTCGTCGAAGACGCTCACCGGCGACAAGCGCACCTATCAGATGGATCCGGCCAACACCGACGAGGCGCTCCGCGAGGTCGCGCTCGACGTCGCCGAAGGCGCCGACATGCTGATGGTGAAGCCGGGCATGCCCTACCTCGACATCATCCACCGCGTGAAGGCCACCTTTGCGATGCCGACTTACGCCTATCAGGTGTCGGGCGAGTACGCGATGATCAACGCCGCCGCGCAGAACGGCTGGCTCGATGGCGAACGCGCCATGTGGGAAAGCCTCATGGCCTTCAAGCGCGCCGGCGCCGACGGCATGCTCACTTATTTCGCACCGGTCGTCGCCGAGAAATTGCGCGCGGCGAAATAATATTGCAGTTTGCGCCGTCCCCCTGGGATACCGTCGTGCGAGCGGCGGTCTTGCCTCGCGTCCCTCCTTTTCACGGTCAGAAAAAGCATCATGGGTGAATTCGGTATCGGGCAAGGCGTGCCGCGCTTCGAGGACCCGCGCCTGGTCCAGGGCCGCGGCAGTTATACCGATGACGTGCAGCTCCCGGGCATGACCTACGGTGTCGTGCTGCGCTCGCCCCACGGCCACGCCAAGATCCTCGCGATCGACACCGCCGCCGCAAAAGCTGCGCCCGGTGTGCGCGCCGTCATCACCGCCGCCGACTGGAAAGCTGCCAAGCTCGGCGACCTGCCCTCGCATTCCGGCCTCAAGCGGCGCGATGGCTCAGCCATGCTCAAACCGCGTTATCCCGTGCTCGCCGAGACCCATGTGCGCTGGGTCGGCGATCCAGTCGCCTTCGTCGTTGCCGATACGCCGGCGCAGGCCATGGACGCCGCCGAACTGGTCGCCGTCGAGTACGAGGAGCTGCCCGCGGTCGTGTCCACCGCCGAGGCGGCCAAACCGGGCGCGCCGCGCGTCCATGAAGAGTGCCCCGACAATATCTCCTTCGTCGAACTGATCGGCGACAAGGCGGCGACCGACGCCGTTTTTGCCAGGGCCGCCCATGTCGTCAAAGGCCGTTTCGTCATCAACCGGGTAACCGCGGCGGCGATGGAGCCGCGCGGCGCCGTCGGCATCTATCTGCCGGCGGAGGATCGCTACATCGTCCACTCGCCGGTGCAGCGCGCCCATCCCTATCGCAACGAGCTCGCGAAGGTCCTCAAAGTCGCAGAAAGCAAAGTGCGCGTGATCTGCATCGATGTCGGCGGCAGCTTTGGCATGAAGACGCCGGTGTTCAATGAAGCGCCGCTGGTCTGTTTCGCCGCGAAACTCATCGGCCGGCCGGTGAAGTGGATCAGCACCCGCACCGAGGCCTTCCTCTCCGATGCGCAAGCGCGCGACAACGTCACCGAGGCGGAGCTCGCGCTCGACAAGGACGGCCTCTTCATCGGCATGCGGGTCAAGACGATCGCCGCCATCGGCGCCTACCTGCAGAACAACATGCCGGCCTTCATCCTCAACGCCGGCACGCTCGCAGGCTGCTACCGCACGCCGGCGATGCACGTCGACATCACCGCGGTGTTCACCAACACCAATCCGGTCCGCCCCTATCGCGGCAACGGACGCCCGGAGGCCGGCTACGTGATCGAGCGCATGGCCGATATCGCTGCCGCCGAACTGAAGCTCGACCCGGCCGAGCTGCGCCGGCGCAACTACATTTCACCCGAGCAGATGCCGTTCAAGACCGCACTGACGTTTACTTACGATTGCGGCGAATTCGAAAAGAACATGGACCTCGCCCTCGAGCTTGCCGACTACAAAGGCTTCGAGAAACGCAAACGCGACGCGCGCAAGCGCGGCAAGCTGCTCGGCATCGGCATGTCGAACACCATCGAACGCGCCGCTTCCGGCGGCACCGAAGGCGCCGAAGTGCGTTTCGACCGCGGCGGCACTGCGACCTTGTTTTCAGGCTCCGTCACCGCCGGGCAAGGCCATGAAACCGTGTTCAAGCAGCTGGTGTGCGACCGGCTTGGACTTAATCCCGACGACGTTCGCTACGTGCAGGGCGACACCGATCTCGTGTTCTACGGCGAAGGCACCGGCGGCTCGCGCACCTCGACCATGTCGAGCGCGGCATTCTCGATGGCGACCGAAAAGGTGATCGTGAAAGCTAAAGCCATCGCTGCGCACGCCCTGCAGGTGGACGCTGGCGACGTGAATTTTGCCGAGGGCGTGTTCTCGTCACCGAAAACAAACCGCACCATGACCATCAAGGAAGTCGCCATCGACGCCGCCAACCCGGCCAAGATTCCGCCGGCGATGGAGCCCGGCTTGGCCGCGACCGCCGTCTACAAAGCGGGACAGCAGAACTTTCCCAACGGTGCTCACGTTTGCGAGGTGGAAATCGACAAGGACACCGGCGAATGCGCCGTCGTGCGCTACAGCGTGGTGGACGACGTCGGCACCGTACTCAACCCACTGCTGTTGCACGGCCAGATCCACGGCGGCGTGGCACAGGGCGCCGGCCAAGTTCTGATGGAGGACATCCATTTCGACGCGAGCGGCCAACTCGTGACCGCCTCGTTCATGGACTACGCCATGCCGCATGCGCACAACTTGTCCGATATCGAGATCGAGTCCAATCCGGTACCGACCAAGACCAATCCGCTCGGCACCAAGGGCGCGGGCGAAGCCGGCAATGTCGGTGCGCTTCCGGCCGTTGCCAACGCGGTGGTCGACGCACTCAAGGAGTTCGGCATCACGCACATTGAGATGCCGGCGACGCCGGAGCGCATCTGGCGTGCGATGCAGCGGACTTAGTGACGCAGTACGGTCGCGGGGTACCGAGTTCAATACTTGGTTACTGTTTTGCATTGGCGTGATTGACGCGCCGCAATGACATTTTTCAACGCCGTGGCTTGATCGCACATCCCACACAAATGTCGGGAGCGCGATTCGATGTCACCCAAATCCAAAGTTACCGCGGCGAGCATGGCCGCTGTGTTGAGCGTCGGTCTTGCCGCGTTGCTGCTGGCTATGCCGGCCGGCCCATCCGCGGTCGATGCCCTCGCCCAGGCGACAAAACCAGGCAAGGCGCAAAAAGCGAAACCCGCAGACCTGCCTCAGATCACCGACAACGTCGACGATCCGGCTGTCTGGGGCAAAGTCTATCCGCTCTATTACGAGCGCTATCTCATGACGAAAGAGATGAAGCCGACGAAATACGGCGGCAGCGTCTCCACCCCGCATACGCCCACAGAGCAAGACCCGCGCACCGTCACCTCGCAGTCGAAATCCGAAGTCGACGCCGGCCTCAGAGCCATATGGTCCGGCTATGCCTTCGCCGCCGACTTCCGCGAAGAGCGCGGCCACGCCTACATGCTGGAAGACCAGAAATACACCAAGCGCCAGGTCGTCGTTCAGCAGCCGGGTGCCTGCATGAACTGCCACGCTTCCACCTACATCGCCAACAAGACGGTGGGCGAAGGCGATATCACCAAGGGCTTCGAGAAGATCAACGCGATGCCCTATTCGGAAGCCGTGAAGCTGGTGAAGCATCCGGTCGCCTGCATCGACTGCCACGACTCGCAGACCATGGCGCTACGCATCACGCGGCCGGCCTTCATCGAAGGCATCCGTGCCTTCAAGGCTTCGCAAGGCGTGCAGAACTATGACGTGAATAAGCAGGCCTCGCACGAGGAGATGCGCACATACGTGTGCGGCCAGTGCCACGTCGAATATTACTTCAAGGGCGCCGAGAAACGCCTCGTCTTCCCGTGGTCGAAGGGCCTCAAGGTCGACGACATCATGGCCTATTACGACGAGATCGGCTTCCGCGATTGGACGCACAAGGACACCGGCGCGCCTGCACTCAAGGCGCAGCATCCGGAGTTCGAGATGTATAGCCAGGGCACGCACGCCAAGGCCGGCGTCGCTTGCGCCGACTGCCACATGCCGAAAGTCAGCCACAAGGGCGCGACCATGAGCGACCACTGGGTGAAAAGCCCGATGCTTGCCATCAAGGACTCGTGCCTCAACTGCCACAAGAAGCACGACGCCAAGGTGACCGAGAAGGATCTGAAGGAGCGCACCGAGGCGATCCAGGACCGGCACTGGAAGCTGCGTGAGGACACCATGGCGGCAGTGGTCGGCCTGATCGGCGACCTCAAGGACGCGAAGGCCGCCGGCAAGAGCGATGCGGACCTCAAGACCGCACGTTATCTGCAGCGGCGGGCGCAGTTCTTCCTCGACTTCGTCGAGGCCGAGAACTCCACCGGCTTCCATGCCCCGCAGGAAGCAGCCCGCATCCTCGGCGAGTCGATGAACTTCGCGCGTCAAGGACAAATCGCGTTGCGCGATCCGGCCTTCAAGCCGAGCGTCGCCATCGTCGACATTCCGCCGCCGCCCGCTCCGCCGGCACCGGCAGCAGCGGCGCCAGCGCCCGCTACGCGCTGACGCGACGAGCGATGTAACGAACACGACTGCGGGCCGGCAACGGCCCGCAGTTTTTTTAGGAAATCAGATCGTTTTGCTTTGCGGCGCGAGCTTTGCGGGGCGTTCCGGCTGACCGGCGTAGATCAAAGCGGCAATGACAATGGCAACACCGACGATCTGCCAAGTCGTGATCGTCTGACCCAAGAGAACGTAACCTGCGCCGACAACGACAATCGGCTCCAGATTGACGAAGAATGTGGCGGCGCCGGCCCCGACCATAGCGATCGAACGATAAAAGCCTATGATGGCGGCGGCGTAGAGCACATGCGAGAGCATGAAGCCCCACCAGCCGTTGGTTGTGACAGGCAGGCGGACATCGCCGACAAAGCAGCTCGCTACCAGCATCGCAACCGTCGCCGCCGCCGACAGATAGAGCGTCACGACGCGCGAGTCGCAGTCTCGCACCAGGCGGTTGCTCATGAAGCAGACTACCGCAAACCCGACCGCGGAGATGAGCCCGGCAATCATCCCTACCGTATCGAGTTCGCCAAAGCGCACAGCAAGCGCGAGACTTAAGCCAAAAAACACCACGCCTGCGCTGGTCAACGTCCTGCCGGTCAACCGCCCGGCACCGGAAGCGGCCAGCATAAAGGCGGTGAGCACCGGGAAAAGATAAAAGATCAGAATGGCGATGCTGACCGGCAACAGCTCGATCGCCTTCAACAGCGCGAAGGTATAGGTGACCGAGAGCACGCCAAGCAGCGCGGCGACCGCCGCCGAGCGGCGGTCGAGCGCGACGCTGCGGCCGCCGAGCCGCAGCACGGCGAACAGCAGAAGCACGGGCAGGATGAAGCGCGTCGCCGACAATGTGAACGGATTGCTGCCGCCCTGATAGGCGATGCCGGCAAGGGTATTGGCGAGCGCGAAGAACACAGCGCTGATCAGCGCGAGGGAGATCCCGATCAAGCGGTGGCTGTTCACTGATAGTCCGTCCGTTCGGCAGCCTCGGGCGGTCAACCTCGCAGACCACCGGGCCAAAGTGCCATTGCGGATAAGTGCGTATCGCGACGCGGCGCGCGACGCCTTGCTTTTCGGTAAGCCTTACGTGGGCGGTCAGGCCGCCCCGGCGCGTGTCCGCCGCGGCAGATGCAGGCCGCATTCGCGGTGACCTTCGGCCTCCCACCACCAGCGGCCGTTGCGCTCCGGCTCGCCGGGCGCGATGGCACGGGTGCAGGGCGCGCAACCGATCGAGGCAAAGCCGCGCGCGTGCAGCGCATTGATCGGCACGTCGTAGCGGCGCACGTCAGCCAGCACGGCCTCGCGCGTCCAATCGTGCAGCGGATTGAATTTGAGCAGGCCGCGGCT